>Ga0315907_10006899_pt1 | contig 11934 bp, 11 predicted proteins | sample LakEriMetagenome_3_FD_203525 | JGI IMG/M metagenome (GOLD analysis project Ga0315907, IMG submission 203525) | Freshwater fungal communities from buoy surface, Lake Erie, Ohio, United States - Buoy 12 MA123 | ecosystem: Environmental > Aquatic > Freshwater > Lake > Lake biofilm | place: USA...
CCTTGAAGGCCGGGCTATGGTTCCGGCGGGGTCGTCTCGTCATGGTCTCTCCTGTTCACGGCATCATGCCGCTCTCAGGCAGAAAATCCACTTATCCCAGTTGTTCAGATTCCCCGAGCCAGCTCTCCCGGGTTCGGCTAGGTGGCGACTGGAACGGGCGAAGGGATTCGAAAAAACGAAACTCTCTGGGTCTCACCCCATTCACGCAGTCTCGTGCGAACCTTGTGCCGCCTGCAATCCTCGCTGAGCTACCGAAACTGGGTTTAAGTGCCGTCAGGCGGCGCGCGCAGCATATTCAGGATTCTAAACATGCACCCCAAGGTCACGTTCAGCTTGGTGAACAGCATTTTTGTCCGGACTGCGCCAAGGCATTGCAATCACGACACCTTTCGGCTCGGTAAGGCATGGCACGTTCCTTGCGCCGCAGTGAATCATGGATGTGGCTCATTTCCAAAATCTGGCGTTCCCGATCTTCGCGGGCCTTGCGGGCGCGGCTGGGGTAGCACTGTGCCGGCCAGTTCTGGCCGCGCGGTTTGGGGCGCTGGTCGCCGCGATCTGCTTCCTCGCCTACGCCGCCATGGCAGGGCAGGTCAGCGTCGAGACATCACTTGTCACGCCATTCTGGGCGATACCATCGCTCGGCATTGCGGGCGGGCTCAGGCTTGATGGCTTATCGCTCATTTTCGTTCTGTTGATCACCGGCATCGGCGCGCTGGTGCTGCTTTACGCCAGCCGTTATCTCGAAGGCGATCCACGGCTTTCGCGCCTTGTACTTCTGCTCATTCTTTTCATGACGGCGATGCTCGGTTCGGTCACCGCTGATGACGTGATTACGCTTTTTGCCTTTTGGGAATTGACGAGCCTCGCCTCCTTCTTTCTTGTCGGCTACGACCACGAAAAGCCCTCGGCACGCAAGGCGGCTCTGCAGGCATTGCTGGTGACGGGCAGTGGCGGTCTGGCCTTGCTTGCGGGTTTGGTGCTGGTTTCCATCGCTGCTGGCACAACAAGCCTTTCAGGCATCATCGCTGTGCGTGAGGCCGTGCTTGCTCATCCGCTTGCCATGCCTGCCATGCTGCTCATTGTGCTTGGCTGCTTCACGAAGTCGGCGCAATTCCCTTTCCATTTCTGGCTGCCGAATGCCATGGCAGCGCCAACACCGGTCAGCGCCTATCTGCATTCCGCCACCATGGTGAAGCTTGGCGTCTATCTGCTGGCGCGTCTCAATCCCATCTACCAGGATGTGGTGTTGTGGCAGGAATTGCTGACATGGGCAGGCCTGCTGACAGCGGCAACCGGCGCGCTGATGGCGCTACGGGAAACTGATCTCAAGCGCGTGCTCGCCTGGACCACGGTGACGGCGCTTGGCACGCTGACGCTGCTGATTGGCCTTGCGCCGGAATTATCCGCAACTGCCGCTGTCACGTTTCTGATTGTCCATGCGCTTTACAAGGCGGCGTTGTTTCTCATTGCCGGCATTGTGGACCATGAAACAGGCACGCGTGATGCCAGCGCCCTTGGTGGTCTTGGCCGCGCCATGCCGGTGACGGCTGTGGCAGCGGCCTTGGCGGCCTTTTCAATGGCGGGCCTGCCGCCTTTTGTTGGCTTCGTCGCAAAGGAAATCGTCTACGAGGCCAAGCTCGCCGCCGGCGGCATGGCCGGCCTGGTCGCGAGTGTCGGCTTTCTGGTCAATGCCGCGCAAGTGGCCATCGCAGGCCTGCTTTCATGGCGGCTATTTTTCGGGCCGCTCCGCCCAACGCCATCAGAGCCGCATGACCCACCGAAATCCATGCTGGCAGGCCCTGTATTTCTGGCGCTGCTTGGCTTGCTGGCGGGTGCCGCGCCTTCGATCCTGGGCGCCTGGCTGGTGGATAGCGCGGTCGCCGCCATTCTGGGCCGTCCCGCTGATGTGCCGTTGAAGCTTTGGCATGGCTTCACGCCAGTTTTGGCGCTCAGTATCGCAACTGTTGCGCTGGGCGTGATGATATTGGCCGGCTGGTCAAGGCTTGGCCCGCAGCTCCGCCGCACCGCGCCGCTTGACCGCTTTGGTCCTGCCGCCGCCTATGATCGCGCGCTTGCTGGTTTGGTGTCCTGGGCCGAGAACACAACGCGTTTTTTCCAGCACGGAAATCTGCGCGGCTATATGCGACTGCTGCTGCTGGTCACGGCGCTTGCACCGCTGGCGCTACTGCTGGCCCGTGATGGCATGGCCTTTCCTGAAGCCGCGCCCATTGATCCCCGCGCATTCGCCTTTCTGCTGATCGCCATGGGTGCTGTCGCAACCGCACTTGCCCGCGGGCTATTTGCGGCGGTGATGGCGATGGGGCTGGTTGGCTTCGGCACTGCCATTGTTTTTCTTACCTTTGGCGCCCCGGATGTCGCGCTTACGCAATTCACGGTTGAAGTATTGCTGGTGGTGATCCTTGCCACCGTTCTCATCCGCCTGCCGCTTCTCTCAAGCGATATGCGCTCTGGCCGTCAGTGTGTGCAGGATGCGGTGGTGGCCTGCACGCTCGGTGTTTCTGTCACGCTTCTGCTTCTTGCGGTGCTCGCCGCGCCCTTCGATCCGCGCCTTGGCCTTTGGTTCGGGGAACAGAGCGTGCCCGCCGGTCATGGCCGGAACGTGGTGAATGTGATCCTCGTTGATTTTCGCGCGCTCGATACACTTGGTGAAATCGCGGTGCTTGCGATTGCTGCCTTCGCAGTGCTCGCGCTGCTGCGCGGTACGGCGCGCTCGCTTCGGACAGGGAGTTGATCCAATGCAGGCATCACTCATCCTGCGTGTCTCGGCGCCGCTTCTGCTTTGGGTGCCGATCCTCGTTTCACTTTATCTGCTGGTGCGCGGCCATAATGCCCCCGGCGGTGGTTTCGTCGGCGGTCTTGTTGCAGCGGCGGGGCTTGTTTTTCACGCCATTGCGCGAGGACAGGCTTCGGCGCAGCGCATCATGCGCGCCCCGCCCGCGGCCTGGTGCGGTGCGGGCCTTCTGGTGGCGCTCAGCAGCGGGCTGTTGGCCTGGCTTGATCCGGCAGCAGGCTACCTGACGCATCGGTGGTGGTTCCCCGCATTGCCGGTGACGCTGCCGTTGAACACGGCCTTTGTTTTCGATGTCGGCGTCTATCTGGTGGTCATCGGCACTGTCACCGCCATGGCCTTTGCGCTGGTGGCAGAGGAGTAGCGCCGATGGAAATCCTATTGGCCATTGCCATCGGTATACTGGTTGCCGCGGCAGCCTATCTTTTGCTCGCGCGCGATCTGCCACGGGCGCTGCTCGGCTTTGTGCTGCTGGGCACCGCGGCCAATCTCAGCATCTTCGCGTCGGGCCGGATCGGCACCATGACGCCGCCCTTGGTGGATCAGGGCGCGCATGCCTTGGCGGCACATGCCGCAAATCCACTGCCGCAGGCGCTGGTCTTGACCGCCATTGTCATCGGTTTTGGCCTGGCCGCTTTTACGCTGGTGCTGATCCGCAGCGCTCATGGTGCCTTTGGCACCGTCACCGCCGATGAGATGCATGCAGCTGAAACGCCGGATAAAGCATCATCCTCGCCTGCGTTGGTGCCGGATGCGGCAGCGCCATCGCATCGCCGGGAGGCCGCGTGATGCGCCAAATCCTGCTTGTTGCGCCCATTCTGATTCCGCTAGCGGCGGCATCGGTCACGGCGGTTCTTTGGTCAAGGCCCGCCGCACAGCGCGCCATTGGCCTGGCTGCCGCCATCGCCCTTTTCCTGGCAACACTTTTACTTCTGCGTGAGGTCATTGCAGGGGGCATGATCGTCGGCCAGATGGGCAATTGGCCCGCGCCCTTCGGCATTACCATGGTGGTTGATTTGTTCTCCGCCGCGATGCTGGCGATCACCGGCCTTATGGGGCTGACTGTCGCGCTATATGCCCTGGGTCCTGGCGCCAAGGAGCGTGATGCCGCCGGCTTCCAGCCGCTGTTTCACGCGCTGCTGATGGGGGTCGCCGGTGCCTTTTCGACAGGCGATCTTTTCAATCTTTATGTCTGGTTTGAGGTGATGCTGATCGCCTCCTTCGGGCTGCTTGTGCTTGACCGCACGCGTGAACAAATTGATGGCGGCCTGCGCTACGTCATGCTGAATCTCGTTGGCACAACCATCTTTTTATTGGCAGTGGGGCTGATCTATGGGCTGACCGGCACGCTCAATCTTGCCGATCTCGCGCGTGTGACGCCGGGGGTGGAAAACCAGGGCGCCCTGGCGGCGGCTGCCATCTTGCTGCTTGTGTCCTTCGGGGCGAAGGCTGCGGTTTTTCCGCTATTCAATTGGCTGCCGGCTTCCTATCACACGGCATCCATGCCGGTTGCGGCGATCTTCGCGGCATTGCTGACCAAGGTGGGCGTCTACGCCATCATCCGGGTCTTCACGCTGGTGTTTTCACATGATCACGCCCTATTCGGGCCGATCCTGGCGGGCATCGCCATCGCAACCATGGTGGTTGGCGTGCTTGGCGCTGCGGCGCATTACGATGTGCGTCGCATCCTTTCCTTCCACATCATCAGCCAGATTGGCTATATGCTGATTGGTGTCGCGCTCATGACGCCGCTCGCCATCGCGGGCAGCGTGCTCTACATCATTCATCATATTGTAGTGAAGGCCAATCTGTTCCTCATTGCGGGGGCGATACGGCATATCGGCGGTTCCTTTGCGCTGGCGCGTCTTGGTGGGCTTTGGGTATCGGTGCCGCTGCTTGGCATCCTATTTCTCATCCCAGCGCTATCGCTGGCTGGCATACCGCCACTTTCCGGTTTCTGGGGCAAGTTTGTTGTCATCCGCGCCAGCCTGGAAGCAGAAGCCTGGCTCCTGGCCTTCATCGCGCTCGCTGTTGGTGTGCTGACGCTCTACTCCATGATCAAGATCTGGAATGAGGCATTCTGGAAGTCCGCACCGGCCGCAGCGCCGCCAACGCAATGGACAGGAAGGGAGCGCATCGCGACCTTTGCGCCCATTGTGGCACTCTGCCTTGTCACGCTGCTGATTGGCCTCTGGACCCAGCCATTCGCGGCCTTTTCTCTTGCCACCGCCGAAGCATTGCTTGATCGAGGGGCCTATATCGCCGCGGTGCTTGGCCCTGATCCCATCCGGTTTGCGGGGGTCTCGCCATGAAGCGCGTATTCGCCTGGGTCGAGGTTGGCGTCACCTTCGTCGTGGAATTGTCAAAATCCACCTGGGCCACGATCCGCGCTGTGCTGGGGCCGACCGAAAGGCTGCGCCCCGCCATTCTTGCCGTGCCACTTGATGTGCAATCACCCGGCGGCATCGTGCTTTTTGCCGATATGGTGACGCTGACGCCAGGCACAACAAGCCTGGAAGTCTCGGCAGATGGCCGCACGCTCTATGTCCATGTGCTCGATGCGCCGGATCAGGACGCGGCGGTGCTCGGCATGAAGGCCACCCTGGAAGCCAGTGCAAGGAAGGTGCTGCCATGACCGGAACGATGATCCCGGGTCTCATCCATTGGGCTGCGATGATCGCGGCAGCGATTGTGATGCTTGGCATCATTCCGGTAGCCTTTCGACTTCTTGCCGGGCCATCTTCCGCTGATCGCGCCATAGCGACTGATATGCTCGGCCTTCTTGGGGTGTGTCTTGCAGCGCTGACCGCCCTGTTCGCGGGCCATATGGCCTTTTTGGATATCGCGCTTGGCATCGCGCTTGTCGGCTTCCTGGCGGCCATTGCCTTTGCGCGGCTGATGGAACGTGCCAGCGCACCCCGCATGAGCGAGCCCGCCGAATGAGCGCGCTTCGCGAAATTCTGGCGGCCCTATTGCTGGTGGGTGGCGCATCGGTTGTGGCGCTTGCCGCGCTTGGCGTGGCGCGATTGCCAGACCCGTTCAGCCGCATGCATGCCGCCGCCAAGGCGGGCGTCGCCGGGGCAGGTTTGCTGCTGCTTGGCGCGGGCCTCGCCTTCGGCACCACGGCTGCGATGCTCACTGTCCTTGCCGCGGTCATTTTCCTTGTTCTTACCGCACCGCTGGCATCCCACGCGCTTGGCCGCGCGGCCTATGTCGCTGGCGCCCCGCTGGGCGCGGCATCCGTCGCCGATGCGCTCGCCAATGTTCTTGATCGCCGCATCCTGGACATTGATCCCGCCCGCACGCTTCGGCCCCGGTCGAAGCCCTACACCAGATCAGGAGAGGAGCCCTTCATGAGTGCCATTCCGGAATTCCGGCGGCCGGCCGATCCGGCTTTGCGCGATGCACCAGTCAGCGCACCGGTGGCCCTGCGCCGGCTCATCTGCTGCCTGGTTGGTGGACCTAATCAGCCGGCAGCAACAGCTCAGGCCTTTGATCTGGCTGGGCGCGCCGGCGGTAGCCTGACAGGTCTTTCCGGCGCAGGCTTGGAACCGTGCATGTGGCAGGGGCCGCTGCCGATTGGTGGCGCCTATTGGGCCGATTGGCTCACTGCGCGCAGCCGCCTGCGTATCCGGGAGAATTGCGCTGTCGCACTCAAGGATTTTCAGGATATGGCTGCGGCCACGCCAAGCCTTGATGTGGCGGCACGGCACGAAGAAGGCCAAGCAGCCGATCTGGTGCGGACACTTGCTGGCCATGACCTTGTTGTGCTGCCCGCCGGCATGGGGCCGCATGGGGTCGAGTGCCGGCCGAATGAGGAAATTGCCGCATCCTTGGCGCGCGCGCGGCTTGTGCCGGTGCTGCGCGTCCGCCGCGAGGTGACAGAGGTACGCTCGGTTCTGATCGTGGTTGGTTCGCAGCCGGCCTGCGGCATGCTGGCGACTGGGTTTTTGCGGACAGGCTTCTGGCCCCATGCAGAGATCACCATTCTGCCGCTTGCGGATCACCGGGCCGATGTCGCCGCCCTGGTCGAAGCGCAGGCAGAACTTTTGCACGCGGCGGGTCGCAAGCCGCGCATCCTGCCATCCCTTGAACCTGATTTCGATTCGGAGGCGCAACGTTCGCGTTTGGCCATCTTTGATGCGGCGGTGCTTTCGTGCCTTTCCACGCTGCAAGGCGGCCTCTTCGATATGGTTCGCAACTGCCCATATGAAGCCGTGTCAGATACTGTGCCGGTCGTCCTTTTGCCGTAAGGCGTATCCCGTTCACCTGCGTGCACGGGATATGCAAGAAGCCTCTGTTTGGTGGCATTGTCCGAGCCGCAAGGTGATTCCACCCAGCTTCAGAATGCCCTGACGGAGGGGGTGGTGGCACATATCGCCTTTTGGATTTTTCGTTGACGATGACGGCTACAAACCAAGCTTCACCCGTCGCCCAGGACCGTCGCCGCCTATTGCCCTCGGCGCTTCGCCTGCCGGCGGCCGCGGGGGTGATTGTATTCGCGGTTGCCGTTGGTACCACCCAACTTGCCCTGCAAGTCACCAACCGTGAGGCTGACCGGCGCCTTGCACAGCTTGGCGAAGTCTATCTGGACGGGCTTGCGGCAAGCTTGCGTGCGGGGCTTGAAACACGCGATGCTGCTTACGTGACCGAACGCATGGCCCGCGCCTTTGCGGAACAACGCGGCATTGCCGAACGAACCCTTTTTGCCTTCACCCCCGATGGCGCGCTGCTGGCGCGGCATGGCGACCCCGGCAAGCCGGCGAGCATGGCTGCATCGCTTGGCGCTGCTTCATGGCGCGTGGATGCGGGCAGCGGTACCGCCTGGGTAAGCCGCAATGTCGAAGGAAGCCAGGGCCCGGCCGGGCGCATTGTGGCGGCACTTGATGTCTCACCAATCCTGGCAGCACGGGCACGGCTCGCCTGGAGCATTGTGCTGCTTGATCTGTTCCTGGCGGGTCTCGCGGCGCTGCTGACCTGGGCAGCACTTCAACGGCTTGGCCGCCCCTTGCGCAGGCTGGTGGAAGCCTTGTCCGACGGGGCCAAGAAGGCGCCGGTCCCATTGCCGGAGGAAGTCATTGCGCAGGCGGATCACCGCAGCGCGACCGTGCTGCGCGCCTATAACAACATGGCAGACGGTCTGCGGGAACGGGAAAGGCTCACTGCCCAATTGGCGGAGCGCGAACAGGCAGCGGCGCTGGGCAGGCTTGCCGCGACCATTGCCCATGAGGTCCGCAATCCGCTTGGCGGCCTTGTCACGGCCGTTTCGACTCTTCGGCGTTTTGGTGCTGAGCCATCGGTCAGGCAGGAATCGCTGGCCTTTCTGGATCGCGGCATAGCTGCACTGGATCGGATCGTGACCAGCACGCTCACGCTTTATCGTGCGGAGGAAGATCGGCCGCTGCTGCGCGCTGATCTTGATGATCTTGTCTATCTGGCACGGCCCGCGGCGGAACGACATGGCATTCTGCTGGGTGTTTCGCTTGATCTGCCGGAAGGGGAGATCAGCCCAGGCGCTGGCGGGGTGCGCCAGGTTCTGCTGAACCTGTTGCTGAACGCCTGCGAAGCGACGCCGGCGGGCGGCAGGGTGGAGCTTCGCGCGCATTGTGAAGGTGATGACCTTATCTGCGAAATCCTGGATGCGGGTCCGGGGCTTGATGCCGCCCAGGCTGAGCGCTTGGCAGGTGGCGGGGCTATGGTGGCCCCAGGCAAGGGGCTTGGGCTTGACGTTGTGGTGGGGCTGCTTGGTACGCTTGACGCCCGCGCATCAGTCACCGAAAGGCCAGGGGGCGGTACGACCATTCGGCTGATGATTCCCGCAGGAAAGCGATCATGAGCAGCGCAAGCGTGATCCTGATTATCGAGGATGACCCGGTGCTTGGCCCTGCATTGGTGCAGCGGCTGCGGCTTGAAGGCTATCGGCCGCGCCTTGCCGCAACGGGCGCCGAGGCCCTGCGTGAGGCTGGTGCGCTGCGCCCCGATGCGGTGATCAGCGACATCCGGCTGCCGGACATGTCGGGTGAGGAAATCTATCGCCGTCTGATGGCCGGCTTTGGCGCCATGCCGGCCTTCTTCATGACCGCCTTTGGGGAGGTGGCGCAGGCGGTACGCCTGGTGCGCGCGGGCGCGCGTGATTACCTCACGAAGCCGGTGGATGTGGACCGGCTGATGGCGGCACTTGGTGCCGCCCTTGCATCCCCAGCCGTGACTTCTGACGTGGAATCCATGCCGCAACTTGGCGTCTCACGCGCCATGGCGGCGATTGAGGCGACGCTGCGCAAGGCCGCGCGCGTGGACATGCCTGTTGTGCTGATGGGCGAGACAGGTGTGGGCAAGGAAGTTGCGGCGCGCTTCCTCCATGCCGTATCGGCGCGCGCATCGCAGCCCTTCATCGCCGTGAATTGCGCTGCCATTCCGCGCGATCTGGCAGAAAGCACGCTGTTTGGCCATGAACGCGGCGCCTTCACCGGTGCCGTTGCGCGCATGACAGGTGTGGCAGAGCGTGCCGGCACCGGAACCCTTCTGCTGGATGAGATTGCCGAATTATCCGCTGATCTACAGGCAAAACTGCTCCGCCTGGTTCAGGAGCGCCGCTTCCTGCCCGTTGGTGCGACGGCAGAGCGGCCATTTTCGGCGCGGATCATTTGCGCCACGCATGCCGACCTTGCGGCACGGGTGCAAGAGGGTCGGTTTCGAGAGGATTTGTTCTATCGGCTGAATGTGCTGTCCGTCACCATTCCACCGCTGCGCCAAAGGCCTGAGGATGTGCCGGGCCTTGCGATGCGCCTATTGGCCGAAACGCTTGCGCGTTTTGGCATTGGCCCGCGGCGGCTGAGCGCGGCGGCGCTGGACGCGCTGCGGGCTTATGATTGGCCGGGCAATGTGCGTGAATTGCGCAACCGGATCGAACGCGGCGTTGCGCTGAGTGAAGCAGAAGAACTTACGCCGGCCGACCTTTTCCCCGAACACGCGCTTGAACCGCCACCGGATCCGCAAGAGGCATCGCTTGGGGATGCGCTGGACATGGCGGCGCGACAGGCGATCGAAGAAGCGCTGCGCCGGGCAGAAGGAAACCGGGGTGAGGCTGCGCGGCTTCTCGGGGTTTCGCGCACCACGCTTTGGAAGCGCATGCGCGATCTTGGGCTCAGTGCCTGAGCATTTTCAAGGCAAGTGAGATCACTTGGCGGCTCGGAAAATGCGATCAAAATTCCCGCGCATTTTCAAGCCAAGTGAGATCAATTGGCGACTCGGAAAATGCGACCAAATTTCCGACTTGTTTCTCAAGGCGCGGCTTGTCGCAGGATTGCGGTTGCCAAAAGCTGCGCCATGCAGACCTCGCTATCGGCCATTTTTTCTGGCGCCACACCTGCACGATACCAGGCTTCCGTGATCGCGTAGCGGCGAAACACTGCGGCTTCACCATCGCGGCCGACCTGCGCCAAGGCATCAACATAGCGGCGATAGGTCGGCTCATGCGCGCCTTCGCCGGTATAGGCCAAATCCACCAGCACCAAATCCGCCTTCTGTGCCGAAATCCAGGCCGCCGCGCGCTGCACGATGCGGCGAAACCGCGATGGCTCCGTGACCGCCAGCGCATCCGCAAGGCCAGTGCGCCAGACAACCAGCGCCGGTTCACCTTCCACAACACCGCGCCGCAACCTGTCCGCAGCATCCTTCGCCAGCATCACCGGTGTCGGCACAATGGTGACCCGAACGTCGCGCCCAGGCAGGCCGCGCGCCAAGGCTTCCTTGAAAGCACTGGCAGAGGGCCCTTCCATGCCGCCTGAACGCATATTGCCAAGGCCAACGGCCAGCACCTCAATCGGACCACCTGACGCCACAGCGGCCGTGAAACGCGGCAGTGGAGCGCGGATTTCTGCTTCTGACCCTGCTGCGGGACAAAGCTGTGCGGCAGCAGGCGCCGCAAGGAAGGCCAGCAATCCCAAAGCCATCAGGAACCTGTTCATCATCACGCCCCTCTCCTACGCGCCAGCGCGTTAGGTTGAACTGCCGAGCCAGCGCGGCCACGCTCAGTCCAGGTCAAGACCATCGCCAAGCCGATTTGCAGTACGAGCCCGGCCAGCACCATCGTCACCTGCAGCCATGTGTCCGGCGTCGGCGCCCTTGGGACTAAATTGGCGATTTCAGTAACAGAGTATTTCTGGCTCATCGTAAACCCAAGGAGAGTGAAGATGAGCCAGGAATTCTCCACCCCACCGGCGCGGGTGTCAGCCAAAAACCAGGTCCGCGATATTAGCCGCGCCACGCGCGAGCAACATTCTGCCGAGGACAATATCCGCATCGTCCTGGAAGGGCTCCGCGGCGAGGAAAGCATCGCCGCCCTATGCCGCCGCGAAGCCATCGCTGAGAGCCTGTATTGCTCTTGGTCGAAGAAGTTCCCAGGCGAGGCGCTGTCGCGCCACGGGTTCAAGCGCCACGCCGAACGGTACCCTCACATTGACAGTCGGGGCCGCGCCATGTTGGCTAACATCTCGCCTCGAGAGAGGGTGAGGAGGAACACGCGATGAAGAAGCGACAAATCCTGCGTGCTGCCGTCGGCCTTGGACTGCTAGCCGCCCCCGCCCATGCGCAAGCACCTTTCCCCAGTTCTCGCATCCGCATGGTCGTGGCCTTCCCGCCCGGTGGAAACACAGACATTTTTGGGCGCCTATTTGCCGAACCCTTCGGACAGGCGCTCGGCCAGCCCGTTGTCGTCGATAATCGCGGCGGCGCGGGCGGCCTCATCGGCTCGGGCGAGGTGCATCGCGCCCGACCGGACGGGTACACGTTGATCTTCCAGAGCCCGACGGCCGGGATCACAGGCCCACTCACACGTCGTGTGCCGCCCTTTGATCCCGTCACGGGGTTTTCGCATATCTCCATCCTCGGCATTACGCCGCTCTGCCTGGCAGTGAACCCGCAGCTTGGCGTGAACAACCTGGCCGAATTGATCGCCATGATCCGCGCCCAGCCCGGCCGACTGAGCTATGGCAGCTCGGGCATCGGCGGCGTCCCGCACCTCGCGACGGAGTTGCTGCGGATGCGAGCAGGCAACCTTGACGTGGTGCATGTGCCCTACCGAGGCTCAGGGCCGTTAACCCAAGATCTCCTCTCCGGCGTCATAT
>Ga0315907_10006902_pt1 | contig 11931 bp, 11 predicted proteins | sample LakEriMetagenome_3_FD_203525 | JGI IMG/M metagenome (GOLD analysis project Ga0315907, IMG submission 203525) | Freshwater fungal communities from buoy surface, Lake Erie, Ohio, United States - Buoy 12 MA123 | ecosystem: Environmental > Aquatic > Freshwater > Lake > Lake biofilm | place: USA...
TCTGTTTGTTGAAGTTCAAGCTCTGGTGGTAGAAAATAAATTTGCCGTTGGTCGAAGAACCACTCAAGGATTAGATTCAAATAGGGTGGCGTTGTTAGTCGCCGTTATTGATAAGTATTTGGGCATTCCCCTGTCTTATAATGATATTTATGTGAACGTGGTTGGTGGGATTAAACTAACCTCGCGGGAGAATGATCTTTCAGTGATAGCCTCACTTCTTAGTTCTTATCATGGGGTCGCTATACCAGCTGATACCATCTTTTTAGGTGAAGTGGGTTTGACAGGTGAAGTGCGTTCTGTCCCTATGATGGAAATGCGTCTGAAAGAAATATCACAGATGAACTATAAGCGTGTGATTACTTCTAAAAGGGCGTCTGATGATTTCAAGGGTAAATTTAAAATTGAGCTCACGGGAATCACAAAGGCCAGTGAGCTCAGTTCTATTCTTTTTAAACCATCATAGATAAAGTTTTTTAATGGATTGATCCCAAAGAAGTTTTTTGGAAGCATAATAATTATTTTTCTCTGGCGAAAAATCTTTTTGAAGCTTCCATAATTGATTCATTTCACTCATTTTAACTTCTTTTCTACCTACAAGAGCACCCAGGGCGACGCCAAAGGCTGTCGTATCAATCACCTCAGGTCTTAATATCTTTTTTGATGAAAAATTCGCCTGGAGTTGCATTAAAAGATTATTTGCAGCAGCACCACCGTCAACTCTTATATCGTTTAGTTGGGAAAAATCTTTTTTAAAACTTTCAACCGAATCGTTCACAGATAAGGCAATACCCTCAAGACACGCCCGCGCAATATGCGCCTGAGTTGTTCCACGGGTTAGTCCAAGAATCGCCGCTTTCGCCTCTGAGTTCCAGTAAGGTGTCCCTATTCCCGTGAAAAAGGGCATGAAAAGAACATCTTTCATCTGCGAAAGATCATCCACGGATTGGGCAAGGGCCTCAACTTCATGGGAGCTGTGGATAAGCTTTAAATTATCTCTTAACCATTGAACCGCGGCCCCAGCAATATAAGCCGCACCTTCGAGGGCATATACTTTTTTTCCAGCAAAAGAAAAGGCCGCCGTGGTGAGGAGTCCTTGATGTGAATGTACAAGAGATTCACCTGTATTGAGCAGTAGGAAGGCCCCTGTTCCATAGGTACATTTAAGATCTCCGGCCTCTACACAAGCTTGTCCAAACAGAGCAGCTTGCTGATCACCCAAGACTGAAAGAACTGGTATTCCGTCGGGTAAAAAGTCACAGTGAAGAGTTGTGCCAAAGTGAGTAAATGATTCTTTAATTTCCGGTAAAAATTCTTTTGAAAGTCCAAAAAAATTAATTAAATCCGAATCCCATTGGAATGTTTCTAAATTCATCAGCATCGTTCGAGATGCATTGGAAGCTTCTGTGGCAAAGCTTTTACCATGGCTCAATTTATAAAGCAGAAATGAGTCGATGGTTGAAAAATTTAAATCTTTTTTATCTGCGGCCTGTTTTACGGCCGGCACATGATCTAAAAGCCAGCGCATCTTGGTGGCAGAAAAATAAGGATCTAAAGGTAGACCAGTGCGGGTTTGAAACTTTTTATAGGCCTCTTTATTTTCCTCACAAAAATTCGCCGTTCGACGATCTTGCCAAACGATAGCGTGGGCCAGAGGGTCACCCTTTTTATTGTAAGCGCAGGTGGTCTCTCTTTGGTTGGTAATACCAATCGCTAGAATTTTCTTGGCATCAATTTTTTGGCGATTAATAATCGTAAGAACTGAGGTTTTGACTGAGTTCCAGATATCATTCAAGTCATGTTCTACCCAGCCTGGTTGGGGATAAATTTGGCGGTAATCTACTTTTTCTTTATCAAGAATTTTGAGAGTTTTTGCATCAATGAGAAGAGAGGTTGATCCAGTTGTTCCCTGGTCAATTGAAAGTAAATAGGTCATGAATCATCCTTGGTTCATTCAGTGAAATAATTATTCGAGGGTTGCAGTTTGAACACCTGGCTTGTCATTGATAATGAGATTAACCGCATATTGCCAGTAAGTTCCAATATTACGATTCATCACGGCGACAAAACCATAGGAAAGCATAGAAATAACCGCCAATAAAAGCACGAATTCAACCAGGGATTGACCCCTTTGGTTCATGCGTTTAAGGGCCTGCTGGATTCTCTGAGGTAATCTCTTCCAATGCTTCATAAAGTATGCCAATTAAGGTAAAATGCAGGTCTATGAAGACGCCGCCATCGTATAAAAAATTTCTTCCTATACTTCTCTTTATTATCGCTTTTAGTGGTTTTCTTTCCACTCAAATTATTTGGGACACTTTCCATCTTAATGCCGAACAGGTTTCAGAGGATAAACAAAAATACTCGGCCTATGAACAGGCGTTCCAAGGGCTTAAATTAACAACAACAAAAAGTACGACTTTAGAACTCAAGCTCCAAAAAGAGCCTCTGGTGCTGCTTAATTTCTGGGCATCCTGGTGTTTACCGTGTCTAAAAGAGTTTCCTGGCCTGACTCAATTTCAGGCCCGTTATCCCGGGCAATTGAAGGTGATTGGTATCAATGGGGATGAAGAAAATGCTCTAGAAGAAATTAAAAAGGTAGAATCAAAATATAAACTTAACTTTGAATCTGTGACTGATGCCGATAGCCTTATTTCTAATAAGTTTTTTGTTTCGACCTATCCCGTTTCAATTCTTTTCTATAAAGGCAAAGTCATTTTTGTAAGTAAAAAAATTCATAACTTCATGGAAGAGAATTTTTTGAAAATGGTTGAAGAGCAACTTAAGGCAAATTAACCGCCAAATTTGTTCCCCAGTGATAGGAAATATGCGAGAGAGTCGGGGCTTTAAAAAGACTAAATCTCGATTTAAAACCTGTTGCTAGGACTCCTTGATTTTTTAAACCCAATGCGGCTGAGGCATTCAAAGTGAGAGCGGCCCAAATTTCGGCCTGATTCATTTTTAAATTGGCAGCGGACATTGAAGCAATAAGAATCAAATTATCAACGTGACATGAGCCTGGATTATAATCAGAGGCCAGGGCGACTTTTACACCTGCATCAAGCATCGCCCGTGCCGGCGCCAGAGGTTTACCAAGGAATAAGGCTGTACCGGGCAGAAGGGTCGCCACAGTAGATGATTTGGCCAATTGAGAGATACCTTCTTGAGAAATTTTAAGCAGGTGATCGGCCGAGAGTGCTTTAAATTCACAAGCGAGTTCGGCCCCACCATTGGTGTTTAATTCATCCGCATGAATTTTGCAGGCAAGATTCAGTTCCTTCGCCTTTGAAAATAACTTCTTCACATCATCAGTCGTAAAATAATTCTTCTCATGAAAAATATCCACGGCATCAATGATTTTCTTATCTGCTAATTCTTTCATGAGTGGCAAGACCACATCTGCAAGATAAGTTTTAGAATCAGGAAAATCTTTTGGGATATCGTGAGCGGCCAGATAGGTGTTAAAAATTTGGTAGCGAGGTGAGAAATGATTTTTAAGCCGAAAGATGACTTCGCTTAATTCTTTTTCTTTAGCATAACTCAGCCCATAACCGGACTTCACTTCAACTGTACCCACACCGTAGTTAAATATTTTTTCAAGACGGCATTTGGCCAATTCAAAAAGTTCATTAGGATTGAGTTTATGAGTTTCATTCATGGTGAAAAGAATACCACCGCCACGCTTAGCAATCTCTTCGTAACTTGTCCCATTGAGGCGTTCTGCATACTCAAGAGCTCGATCTCCACCGAAAACAGCATGGGTATGAGAATCTATAATCTCTGGCAGTAAAACATGCCCAGAAAGATCAAGACTTGAAAGAGTTTTAAATTCTAAAGGCAGCTCAGAGGTTTTCCCAACCCAGTGAATGATCTTTTCATCAAAAACAATGGCGCCATCTTCAATGACACTTAAATCAGAAGCCACGAGATGCCGTCCATCTTTTTTAACAGCTGATTCAAGAGTCACAAGTTGAGATAAATGTTTATAAACTCTCATTTTAAATTACAGAGACGGAAATTTTATTTTTGTTTCGGATTTTTTGGCAATATCGACAGCGATATCATAGCCAGCATCCGCATGCCTAACAATTCCCATTCCTGAGTCAGAGTTTAGCACTCGTGAAAGTCTCACATCCATTTCAGCAGTTCCATCACACACAATCACCATACCAGAGTGCTGAGAAAAGCCCATACCCACACCACCGCCGTGATGAAGTGAAATCCAGCTCGCTCCATTATTGATATTGATCATGGCATTCAGAAGTGGCCAGTCTGATACAGCATCAGAGCCATCTTTCATACTTTCAGTTTCACGATTAGGTGAAGCCACTGATCCACAATCGAGGTGATCTCTACCGATCACGATCGGTGCTTTAACTTTTTTCTCACGAACAAGTTGATTAAAGAGAAGGGCGGCTTTTTCTCGATCGCCGTATTTTAACCAGCAGATTCTCGCAGGAAGGCCTTGAAATTGAATCATGCTAGAGGCTTTTTCAAGCCAGTTAATCATGGATTTATTTTCTGGAAAAAGCTTCTTTAAAGCTTCATCAGTGACTCTGATATCTTCAGGATCACCAGATAGGGCAATCCAGCGAAATGGGCCTGAACCTTCACAAAAAAGTGGTCTTATGTAAGCTGGGACAAATCCTGGAAAACTAAAAGCATCTTTAACACCTACTTTTTGAGCTCCAGCGCGAAGATTATTTCCATAATCAAAAACATGAGAGCCTTTCTTTTTAAAGGCAATCATGACTCGAACATGCTGACCCATGGACTCATAGGCATATTCAGCATATTTAGCAGGTTCTTGGCGTTTAAGTTCCATCGCTTCTTCAAAGTTCATTCCTGCAGGCACATAACCATTAAGAGGATCGTGAGCAGAAGTTTGATCAGTCACTAGATCAGGCACAACTCCTTGATCGAGTACGAATTCAAAAAAATCTACGGCATTTCCAACCACTCCAACAGAAAGGGCCTCACCCTTTTTCTTGGCCTCAAGGGCCAGGGCCAGTGCTTCGTGAAAATTTTTAGCGAGGACATCGAGATATTTTGTCTTAAGTCTTTTTTCAATGCGGGTTGAATCAACATCACAACAAAGACACACTCCTTCGGCCATTTTCACAGCGAGTGGTTGAGCTCCACCCATTCCCCCAATGCCGGCCGTGAGGACAAGTTTTCCTTTAAGTGTGGCCTGTTCACCGTAATGTTTTCTCGCAGCGGCCATAAATGTTTCATAGGTTCCTTGGAGGATCCCTTGGGAGCCAATATAGATCCATGAACCGGCCGTCATCTGGCCATACATCATCAAACCTTCATCTTTTAACTTATTGAAGTGATCCCAAGTCGCCCACTGAGGAACAAGATTGGAATTTGCTATAAGCACGCGAGGGCCTTGTGGATTGGAAGGAAAGACCGCCACTGGTTTACCAGATTGAACAATCAGTGTTTCATTATTTTCTAAATTTTTTAAAGCATGAATTAAATCGGCCAGGGCCTTTGGATTTCTCGCCGCCTGCCCATTCCCACCATAAACGATGAGATTGTCTCTATCTTCGGCCACATCTGGATGAAGATTATTAAGTAAGCATCTTAAAGCGGCTTCTTGATGCCAGCCTTTACAAGTGAGTTCAGGTCCTGTTGGAGGAAGTGGGATTTGGCTCATTTTAAAGCTCCTATAAGAGATTCTACCTCTTGGATGATTTCATCATTTTGAATAAGACGTGTAAGATTATCGATATCTTTATGAAAGATTCTATCTTCGCCAATAGGACTGACGTGTTTTCTCACCAATGTGTAAACTTTTTCTAACGCTGGAGAGGTTTTAAGCGGTCTTAAAAAATCTAAACCTTGAGTATTGCACAGAAGCTCAATGGCTAAACCATATTGAACGTTAGAGACAACTTCATGTAATTTTCTACCCGAAGTCACACCCATTGAAACATGATCTTCCTTATCTGTTGAGGTCGGAATGGAATCAACCGAGGCCGGATGACAAAGGTATTTATTTTCCGAGGCCAGGGCCGCCATGGTGACATGAGCAATCATGAGTCCAGAATTCAAACCAGAATTCGCTGTTAGAAATGCAGGAAGGTCGGAAAAATGAGGGTTCATCATTTTTTCAACTCTTCTTTCCGCAATATTACAAATTTCAGAAAGCCCCATGGCCAGATAATCCATACAAAGCGCCAGGGCCTCACCGTGGAAATTACCGCCAGAGATAACATCACCCGTATCAGCAAAGACCAGTGGGTTATCCGTCACGGAATTAAGTTCAATAGTAAGCACCTCGTGAGCATGACGAAGAGTTTGGCGGCAGGCCCCATGGACTTGCGGAATACAGCGAAGGGAGTAGGGATCTTGAACCTTACCATCTTCTTTATGGGAGTGAATGATTTGTGAGCCAGAAATTAATTTAAGCAGGTTTTGGGAAACATCAATTTGACCAGGCTGAGGTTTGAGTTGAGAAATTCTTAAATCAAAGGCACTGGCGGTTCCTCGGACAGCATCGAGAGTGAGACAAGCGATGATATCAGCTTGTTTAACAATTCTTTGGGCATCTACTAAAGCGAGGCAACCAAGGGCGAGCATAACGGAGGTACCATTAATCAGCGCCAGACCATCTTTTGGGCCTAAGACTGCAGGTGTTTTTCCTACTTGGTGAAGAGCAAAATCAGACTTGATAATTTTTCCCTGAAATTCAACTTCTCCCTCACCAATGAGAGCAAGAGCGATATGAGAAAGTGGAGCAAGGTCGCCAGATGCTCCAACCGAACCCTTTTCTGGAACGACGGGATTAATATTGTGATTAATAAAATCGAGTAAAAGTTCAATGGTTTCTGGTGTCACACCAGAGAAACCTTGGATGAGGCAGTTAGCCCGCACGAGCATAATGGCGCGTGTGATTTCCCGTGAAAATGGTTTACCTACACCTGTACAGTGAGAACGGATCAGATTGTATTGAAGTTGCGCTAAATCTTCTTGGGCAATTTGTTTTGAGGCCAGTGCTCCAAAGCCAGTATTAATACCATAAACAGGTTTGCCTTTTTTAACGATATCTAAGACGACTTGACGAGATTTTTTCATCTTCTCAAGCGCAACAGGATCGATCACGAGTTTCACGTCTCCAGGCTTGGCCCGAGAAATTAGGGCCACATCATCGATTGAGAGATTTGTACCATCAAGTTGAAACACTTTAGTCATAATTGGCCTTAACGAATTTTTTGGATGCGATCGGAATAGTTTTTATGAGGTTCAGAAAATATGTAGGAACCGGCCACCAGATTATTGGCCCCGGCCTGTATCAAATAACCAGCGTTTTGCTCATTGATGCCGCCATCAACTTGGATTTGAAAATTCAGATTATGGGTGTGGCGAATTTGATCCAGTTCAATAACTTTATCAACAATTTCTGGAATAAACTTTTGGCCGCCAAAGCCAGGGTTGACACTCATAAGGAGCACAAGATCAACCTTACTCCAGATATAATTCGGAACCAGTGAAACCGGAGTCGATGGATTAAGAGAAATACCAACTGAAGGATAATGTTCCTTGATTTTTTGTATGAGGCGGTCATGGTGAGTGACAGCTTCCCAATGAAAGGTAAAATTATGCAGACCAACAGATTTAAAGTTTTCAACAAAAAAATCCGGATTAGTCACCATGAAATGAGCATCTAATTTATGCTTACTAATGGTTTTAATTTTATTTAAAACCGGTTCTCCAAAGGTGAGATTCGGAACAAAATGAGAGTCCATAATATCAAGATGCAACCACAGATCATCCACGGTATTGAGTCTTTCGAGCTCAGTTTTAAGTTCAAGAAAATCAACAGAGAGAAGGCTTGGTGAAATAATAATCGACATATTAATTAGTCCCTAATTTTCAGAAATGAGAATTTCAGATTTAATTCCATTTAAGAGCTCTTTATCAGTGCAAGGTTTTTTCCCCTCAAGCTGAATATCACACAGCCTGAGACTGCCATCTTTACATCCAACAATCAGGCTGCCCATATCGTTCTTAGCTGTGCCCGGTGATATTTTGTGATGATAAGGTTCGGCCATTAAAACTTTCAGGCGCTTCCCATTAAGGAAACAATAAGTCCCAGGCCAGGGGTCAAGAGCACGGATGAGATTTAAGATCTCGTTTACCGTTTTGCTGGAAAATTTTAAAAGACCATCCTCTTTTTTTAGAGTTGGTGCAAAACTTACTTGAGATTCATCCTGGGCCGTGTAAGTTATTTTATTTGAGATCAGCTTGGTGATAAAATCATTCATCGCCAATGCCGCCTGATATTTAAGACGAGTATAGAGCTGTCCACCATTTTCAGTTGGTGCAATCGCGACTGTATGAAAATGGACGAGATCTCCTGCATCCATTTTTTTCACCATCTTTTGAATGGAGACACCCGTCTCTTGATCACCATTCAAAAGAGCGTACTGGATAGGAGCTGCCCCTCGATACTTAGGAAGAATAGAAGTGTGTATATTGAAGCAACCCAATTTTCCCATGGACAACATGTCAGCACCAAGAAACTGAGCAAAGGCGAGGACGACGATAAAATCGAGATCTTCATTTTTAAGTTTCGCTAAAAATTCAGGTTCACGATTGATATTTTCCGTTTGGAAAAATGGAATTTTTTTTTGTTTGGCATAATCAATCACCTCTGGAGATTTTAATTCCATGCCTCTTCCAGCAGGCCGATCAGGCATTGAGATAATATACTTAAGATCGATGTGTGGGTGATTGGCCAAAAGATCAAGAGTAGGGACTGAAAAATCAGGAGTTCCACAGAAGGCAACTTTAAATTTTTTCATTTAACCTTCTCTTTAATCATCTTCTTTTTATAAAAATTCTTTTTTAAATTACTTAATCTTTCTATAAAGACCACGCCATCAAGGTGATCATTTTCATGCTGAATACAAATCGCCAGCATATCATCGGCTTGTATTTCATGAAAATTTCCTTGCAGGTCTTGGTATTTGACATGAACAGATTTGTGGCGCTTCACTTCCTCGTAGACTCCTGGAACGGAAAGACAACCTTCTTCATAAGTCGTGGAACCATTTTTACCTGTGATCACAGGATTAATGAAAACCATGGGCTTAAAGCCCGAAAGTCGTACTTCTTCTTTTCCCGACGAAGCGGTTATTGTCTCTCTTTCATAATCAACATCAAGCACAAAAAGCCTGATACTTTCTCCGATTTGAGGTGCAGCGAGTCCAATACCTGGGGCATGGTACATGGTGAAGAGCATATTTTTGACTAAACCTTCGAGATTCTTATCAAAAGTCGCCACAGGTTTGGCTACTTGAGAAAGCACTGGCTCGGGATAAGTCAAAATAGGGAGCGATTGTCCCTGGAGTTCATATTTTTCTAAATTCATGAGGAATTTATAGCACAAGAAAGAATGAAATTAAATTGAGAGTTTTCTGTTACGCAAGTATGTCCAGATGACAAATCCAAAGAATGCAAAGGGGACAATACCGGTTGCAAGCCATGGTGGTAAAGTCCCTGAATTTCCAAAAGCTACGGCAGAGCTGTAGAGCACCCAAAAACTAACGGTGGTCAAAAGTGTCATTATGACGTTTTTTCCGAAAGAATCAGAGCGGCGGTTGGGATTAAAAATAGAGGAAACGGGCAGGAGGGCAAAAACAAGACAGATGAAACTTAAAAATATTTTATTCATTAAAATGATCTGATATTCACTAACATTAATACCTGTTTTTGAAAGTCTATTAACAAATTGTCTTAATTTAAAAAATGTTAGAGTCGTAAGATCAGATTCAAATTCACCAAAATCTTCAGGGACCTCCGCTAAAGAAATTTCAATCAAATCATTTTTAGTCTCTTGTGGAAAAACCTCATCATCAAGTCCGTTCAGTTCTGTTACATTTGAAAGAGTCCATTTTTGTCCCGATAAATACTTGGCTTCTTTGGATTTAAGAATGCGGCTACTTTTATGATTAGTATTAAAAAAATAAATTTCAAAATCCTTTAAAGAGCGAGATCTGCGATCAAAAAAAGTGAATGAGGCAAAATAATTTTTAGACTTATACCAAAAGCGCCCCCCTTCAAGTGAGCTTCGAGTGAGGTAGCGTCCTTCAGATTTTTTACTTTTACTTATTTCTTGGCGTTTATAAGAATTCGCCATGGGCTCAAGAAAACCCAAATTTAAAAACTGAACAGTGACCATGACCAAAGCGCATGTTCCGATCAATAAATAAATTTTAAAATAAGAATAGCCTGCAGCAAGAATAGAGATTAGTTCGGCATGGGCCTTCAGCCTATTGAGTGAAAATAACGTTGCAACCAGGCAACAAATAGGCATCATTTTGCCCATCAAATCTGGCATCTTAAAAGAGTATTCTAGTAAGACGCGACTGGCCTCTTTACCTTGTAAAAATCCATTAATAAGATCCGTCGTTGTAATCAGTAAAAAGAGCACGACAAGGGCTCCAAAAAGGCTCTTAAACCATTCTTTTACAATTAAAGCCGAGAGTATCTTCATCTTTTTATTATAACTCTTAAGAGTGTTTTTGAAAATAAAAGCAATAGTGGCTTTATGAATAGCTTGCTTAAAAACCTAAATCCTTGATGATGATGATACCGATCAACAAGTTGAGAGGAGTATAAATAGTAAAGTCTCACAGCACTTTGTCCCAAAGAAAAATCAAGAAGATATTCTTTAAAACTTCTAAAATCATGAGTGAGCTGGTGCTGGTCACCATAGCAGAAAGTTACAATATAGCATTTTTTGGATTGAACAAAAATTTGCTGATAAGCGGACCTAAAGGTATCTGGATTTTTAAAGACAGATTTCTTTAAATACTTTCTCACCATCTCAGAGTTAACCACCTGGAAAGGTTGATTGGCAGAGAAATGGACAAATTGATCTAGACATTTTTTTGAATCTTCTTGGAATTTAGGAACAGCATCATACATTCTCGCCATTTCAAAGTAGATATGACTTATCATGAGAAGTTCCGTGAGATCTTTTTTGGGATCAAACATCTGAACTTTAAGTTCATAAATATCTTTGACTTCTTTGAGCTCAACTAAAATTAAAAAATAATCGATAAATTTTTTGAGGGCATTCCCGTAATCACCAGCATCAAGGCATTCTTTCCCATGTTTAGCGATAGTGATACGGTTTTCGTATTTATGCTTGAGGCGAAGAATTCGCTCGCGCTCATCGCGATTTGATTTTTTTTGTTTTGATAATGAGGCCATGAAATCTTATCGGTAAATGATTATAAGGAATTAGAATTTAATGACCACAGAAAGAGAAGTATCAATCAAGCCCTCATCCTTATAAAGGTAACCTACTCGCCTAAATTGATCTGAAATTCTTTGGGCAAACTCTATGCCTAACCGTGGACCAATCCAGCTGGCCCCCCAACCGTGTCCTTTCTCACCTCGAATATGATCATGAAACTGGCCTACCCTGAAGAAAAAATCATCAAAGAGTTGGAGTTGAGCTGAAGCCTTCCAGAGATGCTTTTCTTTAACATCCTGTGTGAATTGAGTCCCTAAGTCGGCCATGAGGGTTAAGCGTGAGGCAACTGCATACTGAAAACCGGCCAGCAAACGTTCCTCACCTGATGTTGTGAGAGTGGGATCATTTAAAACAAGTCCGATTGTTGAGTCTTTATCAATAATGTACGTCATACCTAGGGCCGTAAAATGGTGAATTCGATGTCGGTTATTGAATTCTGCGGGAAGCTTATCGGTCAAGTATTTATAAGTAATTCCAAAAGCGGCATTTGACCCTATAGGGGCAGCAGTATGTGCAGCAATTTGATTACGCTCATAATTATTTTCACGCTGTGAAAGATAGGCAAAACCACCTTTAAGTGGACCATCATTATCTGAAACAAAAAAACCTTGTGAACGATTTTTATTAGAAAATTCATCATTTAGATTTTTACGCTCTTC
>Ga0315907_10006905_pt1 | contig 11930 bp, 9 predicted proteins | sample LakEriMetagenome_3_FD_203525 | JGI IMG/M metagenome (GOLD analysis project Ga0315907, IMG submission 203525) | Freshwater fungal communities from buoy surface, Lake Erie, Ohio, United States - Buoy 12 MA123 | ecosystem: Environmental > Aquatic > Freshwater > Lake > Lake biofilm | place: USA...
TCCATACTCATTGAAGTATAATTCTTCAGGAATGCAGCACATCACATTAACTGTTTCGGCATTTGGATGCACTTCAACAATAGCCGACAGTTCAATCATTACGCGAGATTTACCAATTGCCAATGCGGGAGTTGATACGCTTTTATGTGCTGGTGATACCATTCAACTTTCAACACCACATCAAGCAGGATATTCTTACAACTGGTTTCCATTTGCAGGCTTCAGTAACGATACTATTTCAAATCCTCAATTTTCATTAAATCCAGTCCATAACTATGTAGAAAGTTTCGATTACACAGTTACGGTTCAAGACGGATATTGTGTGAATTTCGATTTAGTTACGCTGAGTATTGCACCAAAACCCAATGCTGAGTTTGTTTTTAGCGGGAATCCTTGTTCATCTGAGAATAGTTTCGATTTCACCCCGGTAAATTCCTTTGATCCATCGGCAAGTTTTAATTGGAATTTAGGTCCACATGCATTTACACATCTTCCTTCAGACCATATTCAACGAGGTATTTCATTCGATACACTTGGGCAGCATATAGTTTCACTTCAAGTAAGTGAAAATGGATGTATAAGTGATTTATTTTCGGATACGATAACAGTATATCCCAATCCAGTTGCTCGATTTACCGCAAGCAATATCAAAGGATGTATGCCATTGACATCTCTTTTCGAAGCCGATTCATCCAACGATGAAAATATTCATTATGTATGGAGTTTTGGAGATGGTTCTACCGCCTTGGGCGATTCATTGTCGCACACGTATGTTCAATCGGGTTATATGAGCGTAACCTTAATTGCAACCAACGAACATGGTTGTTCCTCGACTTTTACAGAACAAGACGCGGTTCAAGTTTTTGAAAAGCCGATTGCAGAATTTAAAACCTATCCTGAAATTATATTTATAGGAAGTGATGATTTAACATTAACGAACCTTTCAGAAAATGCTCTTCATTCGTATTACATTATTGGTTCTGATACCATTTTAGGAGCAACAACGACGTATAGTTTCGCAGATGAAGGAGTATATCCCATTACGCAAGTTGTTACTAGCGGCTTAGGTTGTAGCGATGAAATTACCCACACAGTAACGGTGGAGTTTGGTTCTGAATATTATGTTCCGAGTGCCTTTTCGCCAAACAATGATGGGAATAATGATGAATTTAAAATTGTTGGTTCTGAGATAAAAGAATTCTCTCTTGTGATATTTGATCGTTGGGGAAATGAAATTTTCGTGAGTGATGACATCAATACAAGCTGGAATGGAATTGCGTCTACAGATAATCCAATGCCAGAAGGTGTTTATGTATATCGTCTTGAAATGCGCAGTAAAACAAATAGAGATATAGTTAAGAGCGGTGCAATTACGCTTTTAAGATAAAAAAACCTGCACCCCGAGCTTCTTCAAAAATTCCAAAAAAGCATCACCGAGATACAGGTTTTCAAATAGAGAAGTATATCTCTTATTGTTTCACAATTTTAACAACGTGACTAGCACCATTGCCTTCAACCGATAACAAATAAATTCCTGATTTATAAGAACTCATATTGATATCGCGGATCATATTCACTCCATCGCCATTCACAGTTTCGGTTGAAATAACGCGTCCTGTAATATCAGTCATGCGGAATGTAATGTTATCTGTTGCGCTGTTCATCAATACAGAAACATTTAAGTAATCATTTACTGGATTGGGATATGTTTCCACAAACAAAGCATCTTCCATCATTTCTGAGTTAGATTCTTCATTTGTAATACGTGCTGTTTGAACTCCACAATTTTGCAGGCCTAAAACAGCATCTACATCAAAACCATCGCCGTTTCCAGGGAAATTGCTTACTCCAGGAAATGTTACGTCGGTAATTTTAATGTAATTAGCAAAAGGCAAGCTACCTAAGTCGAGTTTACCATCGCGGCAAATTTTATTTGTTCCTGCAACTTCACCATTTCCAGCATCTTCAGCAAGAATTACAAGGTCCACAAAGTTAACACCATCGCAAGATCCTTGAATGAGTGCTTTTTCTGGATAATTTCCACATGTTCTGCTTGCAACATCATTAAATGAAGTCTCGAAAATTTGCACATCTGCACCTGGTCCATTAAACAAGGTGTAAGGGAATTTTAAAACAACCGAGCCACCATTTCCTAAAGAGAAGAAATTGTTATTTGCAGCGGATGTTGTTACATCATTCGCATACAGGTTGTAGGGATTTAAAGGCAACCCCAGCATGCGATTTTGATTGTCGCGAGCAGCTGGCACAGGAGTCGCATTCTCGGTTACACCTTGTGTAGCTTGAGGGTTACCTAAAAATCCATTTGCAGCAAAACGTGCAAGACCTGTTTCAACGGGTAAAGCACAGCCGGTGTTACCACTTATGCCATCAATATCATACCCATCGCCATCGGATGAATAATTCATTGGAGACACATCTCTAATGCGAAGATAAAGTGCCCAAGGCATACAGCCTAAATCAAGCGATCCGTTATGGCAAATAGGCATTTCCTCGGTGGTTAGTTCTGTCCAATTACACAAATCCTGCGATGCCCAAACGCGTGCCTTTTCAGGATAGGTTTCACAAGTGTACCCCCACGTTGTTTCAAATACAGTAATGTCATCGCCATCGCCGTTACAAATTGGTCCGGACATTTGTACAGTTACCTCTCCACCCATTCCGAGTGAGTAGAAATTAATTGGCCCTTGAATATCACTATTGTCGGGAGCTCCATTCATTTTACTTAAGTCCGATCGACTTCCTGCAACAGGAGAAATCATATCAACTGAAGGTCCTTGCGTTGAGCTAATAACGCTACTGATGTTCACCTGAGCATCCAGAACAGATGTTGCTGCCACGATCGCGAAGGCCGTGGTCATCATTTTGATTGTTAAATTGTTTTTCATGGTTTTTTAGGTTAATTTATTCTTCAAATGTAGACGAACTTTAAAGCCAAAAAATTTCCTGAATAGATTTTAACTACACTTTAACGCGGGAGTTTTGGGGTGGTTAATTATGCAAATGAACAACTCCGGAAAGGACTTAAGAATAGTCCTCGCCATGAACAAAAAAGATGTTTGAGGAAGCACCTGTTAACCCTGGGTTTAAACCCAGGGAAACAAAAAAGACGCCTTGATGGGCGTCTTTAACTTTTAGAGGTTCCGAGCGGATTTGAACCGCTGTACAAGGTTTTGCAGACCTCTGCCTAACCACTCGGCCACGGAACCATTTTTTGGGGATCACAAAATTAGTAATTAAGGTCATTAAACCAAGAAATAATTTTTCAAATTATTTCTTGGTTTAAATTTTCCTATTGTTTATCTAATCAATATGTTGAGGTTTTATTGTAGGCTAATTCAATACCAATGCCTTTCAATTTACCAGAAATAGGTGGTTGCAACTTGGTTATTTTAACCGTAATGGCTTCAATTTGCTCAAAATTTTTTCGAATGCTATCGATGATTCGTTGGGCTACATTTTCGAGTAGGGAAGAGGGGATTTCCATTTCGGCTTTCACCAATTCATAAATTTCCACATAATCGATTGCATCCTCAAGTTTGTCTGTAAGGCAAGCTTTCGAATAATCGGCTAGAATTTCCAAATCGATGGAAAAATTTTGGCCAATTTCTCGTTCTTCCTGATAAACGCCATGATAGGCAAAGAACTCCATGCCTTCTAAGAGAATTTTTCCCATGAAGTTTGGGTCCTTTAATTGAACTTTGTTTTTGTATAATCTAAAGCTGTGTTGAAACGGCTAATTACCTCATCTTTCCCCAACAAAGAACAAACTTCAAACATCGAAGGTCCTGCAGATAAGCCCGTGATCAGAATTCGGAAAGCTTGAAGCACTTGTCCAATGCCAACACCTTTTTCTTCCAAATATGCTTTCGAAGTGGTTTCCAATGCGGCGGCAGAGTAATCATTTGTATTATTCAATGCATCTCTCCATCCTTCAATAATTCCTTGGGTTTCAGGTTTCCATTTCTTCCCCAACGTAGCATCATCAAAGCTTGAAGGCGCTTCAAAGAAGAAACGTGAATGTTCTAAAAAATCGTTCACGAAATTGGCTCGCTCTTTCACCAAACCCACAACGGTTGTTACATATTCCATCGGACGATCGAATCCAGCTTCTTTTAATAGTGGCATGAATTCTTTTGCTAAATCAGCATCACTATGTTTTAACAAATATTGATGATTGAACCATTTCGCTTTTTCGAAATCGAATTTTGCTCCAGCCTTGCTTACACGTTCTAAACTAAATAACTCAACTAATTCATCCAAGCTAAACATCTCTTGAGTTGTTCCTGGATTCCATCCCAACATGCATAGGAAATTCAACACGGCTTCAGGATAATAGCCTTTCTCACGATATCCGCTAGTGGTATCACCTGTGTGTGGATCCGCCCAATTTAAAGGAGCTACTGGGAATCCTAAACGGTCGCCATCACGCTTGCTTAGTTTCCCGTTTCCATCGGGTTTTAGAATTAAAGGTAAATGTGCAAATTGCGGCATCACGTCTTCCCATCCTAAATAACGGTAAAGCAATACATGCAATGGTGCCGATGGTAACCACTCTTCTCCACGAATAACGTGGGTAATTTTCATTAAATAATCGTCCACCACATTGGCCAAATGGTAGGTTGGCATTCCATCCGATTTAAACAGAACTTTATCGTCCATGTTTTGGGTTTGCACAACAATCCACCCGCGAATGATATCGTGAAAACGTACTTCTTCTTGGCGGGGTAACTTCATGCGAATCACATACGGTTCACCAGCATCCAAACGTCGTTTCACATCATCTTCCGAAAGTGTTACCGAATTCTTCATCGAATTACGCGTAATCGCATTATATTGAGGCGATGCAACTTTGGCTGCAGTGAGTTTCGCACGCATATCTTCCAATTCCTCGGGCGTATCGAATGCATAATACGCATGACCACTTTGGAGCAATTGTTCGGCATATTGACGGTACATTTCCTTGCGTTCGCTTTGGCGGTATGGCGCATGTGGTCCACCATGCAATGGGCTCTCACTCGGATTAATACCCAGCCAGTTTAGCGCTTCCATGATGTATGCTTCTGCACCTGGCACAAAGCGATTTTGATCGGTGTCCTCGATGCGTAAAATAAAATCGCCACCCAATTTATGGGCAAACAAATAATTGTACAAAGCAGTACGAACACCTCCAATATGAAGGGTTCCAGTAGGACTAGGAGCAAAACGAACACGGACGCGACGATCGGACATATTAAGAAGAATTGAGGGCGCGAAATTACACAAATTGCCCACAGCAAAAAGCTGAAAATTTAGGAAATGAATTACGGATTAACAATTACGGATTACGAATTACGGATTACGAATTACGGAATTACGAATTAAGAATTATTCAATTTGTAATTAATCATTCGTAATTTGTAATTAATCATTCGTAATTTGTAATTGAACATTCGTAATTTGTAATTGAACATTCGTAATTGATCATTCTTAATTAAACATTTTCGAATTAAATAATGATCTTCCTTGCAAAGCTTGTATTAAAGTGAAAACAGCAAGTAGTCCATATAAAATTGAAAATGCAATAGTGGCTTTGGTGTTTTTTAAAAGATAGTAAGATGCAATTGGTAATACTTGCAAAGCGTGCATTCCAATGAAATGCGAAATTCGTGGATCACCAAATTTTGTACTCCAATTTAATATAGGAATTCCTGAACCGCCATCCGGACCTCCAATGGTATGCGTTAGTCTCGAACCCATCACAAATCCTTCGAAAGAAAAAATCACAAAAATCAAAATGCCTGAGCGAATTGCCCAAACATAATAAATCGGTAATTCGGGGAATTCATTTGTGAAGAATAGCAATCCTACATATGCAGTATAAATTGTCACCAAGGTCGCTGCTAATGCCATCATTGAATAAAGAGTAGCATAAACGGGTGTACTCATATTAAAATGCGATAGTTGTCCTTTGCCTGCTTGAATAGCGATGTAGATAATCTCAAATCCTAATAAAATAATTACAGTCCAGTTAAATAAATTGATATTAAATGATGGTAAGTAAGCGCAATACCAAGCCATTGCCCATGCGAATAAAAAGGTAGAAAAGGCAAATTTGAATGGCTTGTACCATGCATTTACATTGTAAACCTGCGTATTCGTAATTTTAGTTAGTGCTAAAAAAAATAGAGCAAATACCAAACAAACGATACCATAATAAAATAAGGTTTCGTTTCTTGTTTTTACTGTTTGAATAAAGTCTATCATGTCTTTAAGTATTACTTCAAATTAATTTAGTTCTTAAATTTCTCAAATGTTTTTCCATTAAACGTATAAACACCTGCTCCCTCCGTTCCAAACCAAAGCTTACCGTTTTTGTCTTTGTAAATGCACCATATTGCATCAATGGCTAATCCATCTTGGGTTGTATAATTGGTAAATGTTTTCCCATCATACAACCAAACACCGTTGTCAATCGTTCCGAACCAAAGCCTGCCCTCATTATCTTCTGTTATGCTCCAAACCCTTGAAAGAAGTCCGGGTTTCCCGATTGGGTATTTTTCAAAATCGGTGTTGTGTAGGTTATTTTCTCTCGAAAAGTGGGTAAAGTTTTTCCCGTCAAATCGGAACACACCATCTCCATTATTCCCCGCCCAAATTGTTCTGTTTTTGTCTTCGAAAATGCAACGAATTGCGGCACCTAATTCACTATTGCCAAACCACTCGTAGGAAGTTCCATTGTATTTACAAATGCCCGCTGTGGCGGTGCCAAACCAAACATTTCCTTTACTATCCTTAAGGCTTGAATAAATATCATAATGGTGTTTTATGTTTAAATCATTTTGAATAGGTGAATTCTGTGGAAATTTAATTTTCGAGAGTGATTTGCCATCGTAATAATAATCAAAGAGTAATTCGTTGTTTTGAAAATCATACTTCTTGGCGAGGGTTTCCGTTTGAATTGTTTTAAATGCAATCCCATTAAAATTACATAGGACGTTTACATCTTGAGGAAGTAAATTCGTTTTAAACCAGAGCGTTCCATTTTTTCCTTCGGTCACCATCCAAACATAATTACTCGAAAGCCCATGTTTTTCTGTGAAATTTACAATCACATCCCCATTGTATTTATACACCCCATTGCCATTCGACGCAAACCATAGATTGTTTTTTGAATCTTGATAGATTCCACGAATTTCTCCATCAACTTGACGAACTGTGTCGCCTAGCAGAAGTTTTGAAGAAGTTGGAAATTCTTTATTTGTTGAATTGGGAACTTGCCCAATACAATTAATCGACAAAATGAAAACGAGACCAATTATTCCCAAACGCAATTTTATTCTGCAATTATTTGTCATTCGGGTTTTCTTGTGTTTCGTTGAAATAATATCTCTTTGTCAATTATTGAAATAGTATTTTCTATTCCAACTCCTTTAATATCCTCCAACTCTTTGGAAGCGCATTATTTATTCTGTTAGGAAGTACATTCCCCCAGCCCAAACCGAAACCCTTATAATTCATTCGGTGCCAACCTTTGCAATCGCCTCTTCCACGAAGTGCTTCCTTTTTCAAATAGTGCAAAGCTTCTTCTCGTTCTAATTCTAATTGAGGAATATCTTCTCTTAATATTGAACTTAGGGCCATTTCATGGGATGGAATAAAATCTTTTCCCTTCATTTCGCCAGCAAGAATGCCACATTTAATAATATGCAAATGTTTAAGCAATGGCGGAATCGCTTCGTGTAAGCCTTCTGGTATGACGCCTGCTCCGAGATGTGTTTGGGAATAAACAAATGCATCAGGTTTTGCCATCCATTGAGCAACTTGAGCCGGAATGGGTAATGCTTGAAATGCTGTTTTGTAATAGGGTATTTCAGTTTCAGCAGTCTTTCGGATGGCAGATAAATAGAATCCTTCCCCATCAATTTGTCCGGGATAAAAGCGATAACCCATCGGGATTTTTATAATACTCGAAAGTGAATCTAGAGACGGTAAGGAAATAATTTCCCCTTGCAATTCATCACGAATAAAGCTGCTCATGTTTTCATCTTCTGCTTCCGAATAGCTGCAGGTAGAGTAGAGGAGGAGTCCACCTTCTTTCAAAGCGGGCCAAACATCTGCTAAGATTCGTTCTTGCCTTGCTGCGCAGTGCAAAACAGCATCTTCCGACCAATGATCCAATGCAGAGTGGTCTTTTCGGAACATGCCCGAGCCACTGCAAGGAGCATCTATAACAATGACATCGAAATATCCTTCCAGCTTTCCAAATTGCCGTGGATCGTTATTGCTTACTATCGTATTCGCACTTCCCCAGCGGTTGAGGTTTTCGGTTAAAATTCCAGCGCGACTTCGAATGACTTCATTCGCAACCAATAAACCTTCGCCTGCAAGCCAAGAAGCAATGAGTGTGCTTTTTCCTCCGGGAGCTGCACATAAATCCAAAACGCGCAAATCTTTTTTGTCGAAAACGAGGTCGTTTAGTGCTGACCAGATACTCATGGAACTGGCTTCTTGAACGTAATATGCACCCGCATGAAAAAGTGGATCAAGCGTAAAATCGGGACGAATTTCTAAATACCTACCATGTTCACACCATGCAACATGTTTGGCGTCATTAAAAATAGAACTTGCCTTTTCTGGATTTAGTCGAACCGATGTTGGAGCAGGTTCTTGGTGGGCAAGCACAAATCGTGATTCATCCAATCCCGGCAAATGTTGTATGTGATGAAGAAAATTGGGAGGGAGTTGAAACGACATGATGTAAAACTAAAAAAGCACCTCGAATGGAGGTGCTTTAGAGAAAGAAATTTATCGGATTATTTTACCGCGTCGCAGATAGCTTTGAAAGCTTCTGGATTGTTCATAGCCAAATCGGCAAGAACTTTACGGTTAATCTGGATGTTTTTCGCGTGGATTTTACCCATGAATTCGCTGTACGACATTCCGTGTTGACGAACTCCTGCATTGATACGCTGAATCCATAAACCACGGAAATTCCGTTTTTTGGTTTTACGATCGCGGTATGCATAGGTAAGACCTTTCTCAAGAATATTCTTCGCTATAGTGAAGACGTTCTTGCGGGCACCCCAATAGCCCTTGGTCTGGTTGAGGATTTTCTTTCTCCTGGCGCGTGAGGCAACGTGGTTGACTGAACGTGGCATGGTTTAGATGGTGTTGTGATGAACAGCGTTATTCGGTTAGAATATACTTAATACTGGGCATCTGGTTAATAAAAAAATTGTTTGTTACTTTCCAATTACAAGCATACGTTTAACGAGACCTTCATCAGCCTTACAAACCAAGCCAGAATGACCTAAACGGCGCTTCTGATCTTTTGATTTTTTGGTGAGAATGTGCCGCATAAACGCGTGTTTGCGCTTGATTTTTCCTGTTGCCGTAAGCTTAAAACGCTTTTTGGCACTGGAATTTGTTTTCATTTTCGGCATTGTGATAGATATTAGAGATTACTTATTTTTTCTTTTTTGGTGATATGTATACGATCATCCGCTTTCCTTCTAATTCAGGCATGCTTTCCGCTTTCCCAAATTCTTCAAGTTCGGCAGCAAACTTCAATAAAAGAATTTCTCCTTTTTCTTTGAAGAGAATCGAACGTCCTTTGAAAAATACAAAAGCTTTCACTTTTGATCCTTCCTGAAGGAATTTACGTGCATGATTCAATTTGAAATTAAAATCGTGCTCATCGGTATTCGGTCCGAAACGAACTTCCTTAACCACAATTTTTGTGGCTTTGGCTTTCATTTCTTTTTGCTTCTTCTTTTGTTCGTATAAGAATTTCTTATAATCGATAACTCTACAAACTGGAGGGTCGGCATTTGGAACAATCTCCACAAGATCCATTTCAAGATCACGTGCAATTCGCAAAGCTTCTTCAAATGTATGAACAGCAGGCTCAATGTCATCTCCAACTAGACGAACATTGGTTAAACCAACAATGCGATTGTTGATTCGGTGTGCTTCTTCTTTCTTTTGCGGTCCCCGGTTAAACGGCCGTGGAGAGCGCGGTGGCATTGCTATAGCTTGGGTCCTCCCTTCAATTGTTTGTATATGTTGTTTGCTTCTCGACTTCTGTGTTTACTAGTTTGGCAAATGCTTCTAAACTCATCGAGCCTATATCGCCTTCGCCATGCCTACGAACAGAAACGGAATTAGTTTCCTCTTCTTTTTCACCAACAACAAGCATGAAGGGAGTTTTCATGATTTCAGCATCCCTAATCTTCTTGCCGGCTCGTTCATCACGGTCGTCAATTGCGGCGCGAATATCGTAATTTTTAAGCAGTTGTAAAACTTTTTTTCCGTACTCGTTGTACTTTTCTGAAATTGGTAGTATTACCGCTTGTTCTGGAGTGAGCCAAAGTGGAAATTTTCCTGCACAATGTTCAATTAGTACCGCTACAAAACGTTCCAAAGAGCCAAAAGGAGCTCGGTGAATCATAACAGGACGATGTTTTGCATTATCGGCACCCATATATTCCAATTGAAAACGCTCGGGTAGATTGTAATCAACCTGAATGGTTCCCAATTGCCACTTACGACCAATGGCATCTTTCACCATGAAATCGAGTTTGGGTCCATAGAATGCTGCTTCACCTAATTCAACGACTGTTTTCAATCCCTTTTCAGCAGCTGCCTCAATGATAGCGGTTTCGGCACGTTCCCAATTTTCATCACTTCCGATGTATTTGGTTTTGTTTTCCGGATCGCGCAATGAAATTTGAGCCGTGAAATCTTTGAAATCGAGTGCATTGAAAATCATGAACACTAAATCAATCACTTTTAAAAACTCTTCTTTCACCTGATCGGGACGACAAAAAATATGCGCATCGTCTTGCGTAAAACCACGAACGCGAGTCAATCCATGTAACTCTCCACTTTGTTCGTAACGGTAAACGGTTCCAAATTCAGCTAAACGAATTGGAAGGTCTTTGTATGAATGTGGTTTGTTTTTATAAATCTCGCAATGGTGAGGACAATTCATCGGCTTTAGGAAAAATTCTTCTCCTTCGGCTGGTGTTTTAATGGGTTGAAAGGAATCGGCTCCGTACTTTTCATAGTGACCCGATGTTACATATAAATCTTTATGCGCAATATGAGGAGTTGTAACTTGCACGTATCCGGTAGCTGCTTGAGCACGTTTTAAAAAATCAACCAAACGTTCACGCAATGCAGTTCCTTTAGGCAACCACATAGGAAGTCCTTGTCCCACTTTTTCGGAAAACATGAATAGCTCTAATTCTTTCCCAAGTTTTCGGTGGTCGCGTTTGCGGGCTTCTTCAAGTAATACAAGGTATTCATCTAAATCGGCAGCTTTGGTAAATGTGATTCCATATATACGTGTAAGCTGCTTGTTTTTCTCGTCACCTTTCCAATACGCTCCGGCAACATTCATTAGTTTTACTGCTTTAATAAAACCCGTATCTGGAATATGCGGTCCGCGGCATAAATCGGTGAAATTGCCTTGCTCATAAAACGTAATGGTGCCATCCTCCAAATTCTCCAATAAATCGAGCTTGTATTCATCGCCTTTTTCAGTGAAGTAGGAAACCGCATCCGCCTTACTCATGTCTTTACGAACAAATGCGCTTTTCTGCTTGGCAAGTTCCTTCATCTTGGCTTCAACAGCCGGAAGGTCTTCAGCCGAAATGGAACGACCGCCCAAATCCACATCGTAATAAAATCCATTTTCAATTGGAGGACCAATTCCGAATTTAATTCCCGGATACAAAACTTCAAGTGCTTCGGCCATTAAATGCGCCGAACTATGCCACATGGTTTTCTTTCCGTCGTCGTCATTCCAAGTAAGAAGTTTCACTGAAGAATCTGAAGAAATAGAACGAGTAGCGTCCCATATTTCACCATTCACACTTGCCGCAAGTACATTTCGAGCAAGTCCTTCGCTAATGCTTTTCGCTATA
>Ga0315907_10006907_pt1 | contig 11926 bp, 8 predicted proteins | sample LakEriMetagenome_3_FD_203525 | JGI IMG/M metagenome (GOLD analysis project Ga0315907, IMG submission 203525) | Freshwater fungal communities from buoy surface, Lake Erie, Ohio, United States - Buoy 12 MA123 | ecosystem: Environmental > Aquatic > Freshwater > Lake > Lake biofilm | place: USA...
TTACTGAGCTTCCTTACCAAGTGAATAAAGCAAAATTAATTGAAAAAATTGCTGAGCTTGTAACTGATAAAGCGATTGAAGGAATTTCAGATATTCGTGATGAATCTTCACGTGAAGGTATTCGCGTTGTGATTGATATCAAAAAAGGTGAGCAAGGGGCCGTCATCTTGAATCGTTTGTACAAACAAACTCAGATGCAAGTGTCTTTTGGTATTATCTTTCTTTCAATTTATAACGGTCAGCCAAAAGTTATGGACCTCAAGGAGCAACTTGAGTGCTTCATTGAACACCGTCGTGAAATTGTTATCCGTCGTACGACTTATGAATTAAAGAAAGCTAAAGAGCGCGCGCATATTTTAGAAGGTCTTAAAATTGCCGTCGAAAATATTGATGCGATTGTTGAATTGATCAAAAAAGCTGAAGGCCCTGCTCAAGCTAAAGATCAATTGATGTCAAAATTCATTCTCTCAGCTATTCAAGCGCAGGCCGTCTTGGATATGCGTCTTCAACGCCTGACTGGTCTTGAAAGAGATAAGATCATTGCTGACTATGAAGCCATCATGAAAGAGATCATGCGCTTAGAAGGCATCTTAGGTTCTGAAGAACAAATTAAAGATATTATCCGTGGTGAGTTTACTGAAATTCGTGAGAATTATGGTGATACTCGTCGGACTGAAATTATTGCTCAGGCCGATGAAATTCACATGGAAGATTTGATTAAAAATGAAGAAGTCATCGTGACCATTACTCAAAAAGGTTACTTAAAGAGAATGGCCATCGATACCTACCGCTCTCAAAAACGCGGGGGTAAAGGTGTGAAAGGGGCCGATCTTGATGAAGATTTCTACATCTCGATCTTCACCGCTGATACTCATGATACGCTCATGATTTTCACGGATAAGGGAACTGTCTTCTCGATTAAGGTTTATCAAATCCCTGAAGGATTAAGAACTAGCAAGGGACGAAACGTGGTGAATATCATCAATGTTCCGGCCGATGAGAAAGTTCAAGAGATCATCACTGTACCAAAAGAAGCCGAAGGGCATTTCTTAATCTTCGCTACGAAGCAAGGTATCGTTAAAAAGTCTGAACTCTCTGAATATAAAAATATGCGCCAAAATGGTCTTAAGGCGATTAAGGTTGTTGATGGTGATGCGATTCTTGCTGTGAGAATTACTGATGGTAAGAAGGATGTTCTTTTAGCTTCATCAGCTGGTAAATCTATTCGTTTCCACGAAGATGATTGCCGTGCTCAGGGACGTGTCTCTCAGGGTGTGAAAGGCATGAGTTTAGATGATGGTGAAGAAGTGATCGGTATGGAAGTGATTGATGATAAATCAGAGATCCTCACTGTCACGTCTCGCGGTTATGGTAAACGTTCTGCCGCTGAAGAGTACCGTCAGCAGTCTCGTGGTGGTAAAGGAATTCTTGCCATGAAGCTTACGGAAAAAACCGGTGAGATCATGGGTATTCTCCCTGTTTCTGATAAAGATGATCTTATGATCATTACGGATAAGGGTCAGGTTATCAGAACGAAAATTTCTGGTATTTCACTTCTAGGTCGTAACACTCAAGGTGTGAGACTGATTAATGTGAAGCCAGATGAAAAAGTTGTCGCAGTTGAAAAAATTGTTGATCCTGATGATGATTCAACTGAAGGTGAACCATCTGAGACACCTGTTCAATAATCTCTTTATTTTATTTTTTATCCTGGGGTTAAGTTCTTGTGACTTTACCTCAGGACTAAATCAAGACATTCTTTCCGCTCAAAAATATGTAGATCAACAGGATTTTGCTAAGGCCGTTGGTTTGTATGAGCGCGTGCTTAAAAAAAATCCCTCTAAAGTCATTAAGACTAAAATCAATTATCAGCTGGCCGAAATTTATTATCTCTACCTTGATGAGCAGGTGAAGGCCCTGAAGTATTATCAGTTTATTGTGGATAATGTGGATGACCCGCTCTGGCAGGTGAAGTCGCTGGAGAAAATAGCCGATATTAATTTTAGTTTTGCTAAGAATTTTACTGAGGCGATTCGCGCCTATCAAATTCTTATGAACGTGAAGCCACGGCTCAAAAATTATGATTACTATTTTTTGCGCGTGGGTGAGTCTTATTTTGAAATGGGTAAATACACCAAGGCCCGAGAAATTTTTAATCAAATTATTTCACAGCCAACGAATCCTTATTATGTTGAGGCCTATAATCAGATGGGACTCATTGAATTTTACAACCGGAATTGGGATAAGGCCGTTGAGTACTGGATGGAGTATCTTAAGCGTGAGCGTCGTAAGGATCAAATTGTTAAAGTGAAGTTTTTAATTGCGAATGCTTATGAATCGAATGAAAAGTTGAAAGAGGCCTATAATATCTATTACTCCCTTCTCCCCTCTTACCCTAATCCAGAAGTTTTACGCGCTAGACTTAAATCTTTATTTGATCGTCGGGTTGCCAGAAAGCGGTAGATTTTTTATCTTAGCTTAAATTTTAGCCGATAGGTTGTGATGAAAAGCTGGCAAAAAGCCCTTGCTCTGGCGTTAGGTCTGCCTTCTACGATTCTTGGGATCTTTTTTACCTTTCAAGAGCTCGTGAAGAGAAATATTGTCTCTCAAGGCATGGCCCAACTTATTCTTATCCTAGCGGTGGTCTCTATTCTTATAAAGATGATCGTGGTCACATGGAAAAAAAAGTAACAAAGAAGTTTTATCTCCTCTCTCTGATTAATGTGGTGGCGATTCTGATTATGACGGCCGGTCATCTTCAGGACTCTCTGGCCCTTTTAGGGGTCCTAATCGTGCTTATTTTCAATCACACCACTCTTTTAAATATGGTTTCAAACCTCACCAAGACTATGACCCTCAGTGGGGATGATGCAAAGCAGGCAATGCGGAAGGTATTGTTTTTTTTAGTGCTTAAAATGACGCTCTTAGTAAGTGTCATGGTGATGATCTATTTTTATGATAAAAGTTTAACGCCTAAGGCCCTGTTACTTATGATTTTCCAATTGATAATCCAGGTCGTTAGTATTAAAAACAACTATTAAATTTTGCCAGGAATTTCATGAAATACTTGTATTTAATTGCATTGTTTTTTTCTCATAATGCTTTGGCCAGCGGTGGTTATAATTTTTTCACCAACGCTTCTCATGCCACTCATCTTCCGGCCCATACATTGGCGCTTATTTTCGGTTCAATTCTTTTTCTCATCATGGGTGTTGTTTATCGCGCTCGTGTTTCTTCAGTAAAAAATGCCACGATTCCTGATAAAGGAATTACTCTTAGAAATATTATTGAGACGCTCGGACAGGCGATGTACTCAACAGCTAAAACTGTGATGGGTGAAGAAAGTGCAAAAAGATACTTTCCTTACATCATCTTTGTTTTCTGCTTTATTCTTCTCACGAACGTGATTGGAATTTTTCCTGGTTCCATGTCACCAAACCAAAACCTCAATACGACACTTGCTCTTGGTCTCTTCACATTCCTTTACTTTAACTACCAAGGTATTAAAGCTGTTGGTTTTGTGAACTACATGAAGCACTTTGCGGGCCCGATGCCTCTTCTTGCTATTCTTATTTTTCCGATTGAAATCATTTCGGTTTCAGTTCGTCCTCTATCTCTTGCTCTTCGTCTACGTGGAAACATGGACGGTGACCATTTGATCTTAGGCATTTTCTCTGACCTCGTTCCGTACATCGTTCCAATTCCCTTCTACGGTATGGGTCTTTTCGTTTCATTCTTACAAGCTTTCGTCTTTACACTTTTAACAATGATCTATATTGGTATGGCCACTGCTCATCACGATCATGGTGAGCATGATCACCATCACTAATAGGATCGAATCCAACAAAGGAAAATAAAATGGAACACGTTAATTCATGGGTTGTGCTTTCTGCTGCTATCGCTTTCGCTTCTGCCGTTATCGGTGGAACTGCTGCTCAAGGTAAAGCTGCTTCTGTAGCTCTTGAAGGTATCGCTCGTAACCCAGCTGCTGCTGAAAAACTTCAGACTCCAATGATTCTTGCTCTTGCACTTATCGAGTCTCTAGTTCTTTTCGGATTTGGTATCGCATTCCTTATCCTTCAAAAAGCTGCTTAATTTTAAGATTAAGATAGAGTTGAAAAAAGAAGCCCTCGAAAGAGGGCTTCTTTATTTTTGAATGGGATTAAACTGAGAATCTAGTTCGCGGATTTTTCTTTCAACTTTTTCCAATTCCTTAAGGAGTGATTCTTTATTTTTTTCATCCAGACCTGCCATCGCATTAGAGAGGCGCTGATCGAGAAACCCGCCGATTTCCACCATGTCTTTAATATCCATAACACTTTTGGCATCCCATCTTTGAATTAAGTCTAGGATAGGTTTCATATCGGCTTGAGATTTCTCTTCAGGAAAAAACTTCTGAATAATTTTAGCTTTTTCCTGAAAAAGTGGGATGAGAGTTTTATTGAAGGTTTGAACTTGCTTGGCTTCAACAATTATTTTTTTCTCTGCTTCCGATGATTGTTTATAAAAATAAAAAAAGATCCCTGACCCAATTAAGACAAAGGCAGTTATAAGTAATTTAAGACGAGCAGAATTCATTTTTACCACCAACGACGGATCATTCGGATAATGTGGTTATCGTAATCAGAGACATATAGATTTCCTTCATCATCGAAAGCGATACCGTATGGTGAGAAGAAGGTGGCGTTGAGTTTATCTATTTTCTCTTGCTCTCTTCCAATGGGTGATCCGGCCCTAATTCCTGAAATATCTGTTGGACCTGCAGTAAGTTCACCCTGGCCATTTAAATAACGATTCTGGCAATAGATGGCATGAGGACCACTGTTACCTGCAAGGGTAAAATTATAAATGACATTAGGGGCTGATCCAACAGTAGATAAGGTAGATAAAGCTCCTGCAGACCAACAGACTTTATCGTTGGGTCTATTTACAGCCATACTTATCAGAGGGTTTATAGGCGTAGAATCTGACCAAGAGGTGACTCCCCCAATATTCGAAAACCCACTTGAGACACTAAGTTGATAAATTTTATTATCCATAAAAGGATCTGCTGCTGATGGACCTTTAGCAGCTACAATTGTAGGAGAAGTGTTTCCAAAGATAATGGGGTTAGTAAGGGTGTTGAGATATCTAATTGTTCCAGTTTGATTAGAGTAGTCATCAACATAAAAGTAGTTCCCAGGATTCGCAGAGTCTGGATAAAAAGCTCTCGGATTTCTGGTTTTCATGCTTGTTATGGCACTATCGTAAACCGGAGTTGGCCCAACACCAGTTACACAGGAGCTTGGTCCCTGTGGCCTAGATAACTTGCCTAGAGATGTAACCTTGAGAATACAGTGGTCAGAGGATTGGATAATGTAAAGATCTGAACCAATATAGGCCACATCTTGAGGATCTGCCAATTTTGCGTCAGTAGCATCCATACCATCTGAGTTACCGGACAAATTCCAGGTTGAACAATTGTAGGTTGAGTCACCCGCAATCGTTTTTACCTTACCTTTGAGGAGTGCCCCAACACCAAAAAAACTTGGTATATCTGGGCCCGAGATATTTACGGCCCTGACAAGACAGTTCCCGGCTTGAGCATATATAAGAACAGTATTATCTGTACCATAAGGTATAACTTTAAATCCGCGAGGTTGGTTTAACCCCTCTGCCGTTGCATCATTACCGTCGGTGTAAGTTGTTCCAAAGCCATTACCTACTACCGTTTGCACTTGACCATTACTTAAATTTACCCTCTTAATTTGGTGGTTGTTTAATTCTGAAAAATAAACATAACCTCCATAATACTCTACCTTGTAAGGTGAGAGAAGTGCTGCTTCTTGAGCACTTTGAGGTGGAACATTAACTCGATGCCGTGCTCTTCCTGCACCCGCAACAGTTTTAATTTCGTTGGCACTATTAAGATCAATACTTCTGACTCTGTAGTTATCCCTATCTGCAAAAAGGATTTTTGAGCCATTAGATGTAACTTGAACACCATGAGGACCCCATACGGTGGAGATGTTAGCTACTTGGTCGTCTCCATTAAAACTTCCTGTACTTGTTCCAGCGATAACATGATTTCGAAGTGATTGAAAGGTTCTTCCGCCATAAGAAACTGATGAACTATTATCAAGATTAATTAAATTTACGAAATTATTGGCGTTAGGATTAGTGGGGATATTTGAAGTCCAGACGATTGCCTTTGGAGGTAATGGATTCATGGCTGTAGAATCCGGATTGTTTAGCGTAGCTATCCCATAAAGTTCGTTAGTAAACTTCATTTCACCGATCTTAGCATCGGCGTAATCACCAGCTACTCTTGCCCAATCATAAGCATAACCGGCGATAGTGGCGACCCCTCCCGCCGGAACAATGATTTCACGCCTATAATAAACAATCTTATTAAATTCAGTTGGAGTAAATTTTATTCTGTGGATACGCGACCCTGCATTACAATTAAAGCTTGAATAAAATTGCCCAATATTATTATGATCTATTGCAAAATGTGTATCACTGGCCGCATTTCGAGATCCGGTCGAATTTGAACTATTTGTCATTTGGAATTCAACCGGCAAGCACTCGTTGTATTTAAAACGAGGACTAGCAAATGCTTTTATTTTGCAAAGAGTCCCACAATTTGAAGATGCATTAGTTACAGTAACAGTCGAAAAGCCTGAAGCACTTCCTGTTGGTAGAAGTGGAGTAGAAGCATTTACTGTTCCGGTTGGAGATGTTACCGAGGTTGGTTTTACAAAAATTGTTTTATGGGTTTCTCCAGGGGCGATGGTAAGCTGATTTGAAACGAGTGGAGTTGCGCAGCTTGCGTCTGAAAAAAATCCTGTAAAGGCAGGAGTTGCGCTCATTGTAATAATAGTGTTACCGGATAAGCCTATAGATACATTTCCAGCATTTCTTAAACTAATACTTACAGCATGGCATCCATTTACGGCCATATTACCGTGGGAGCTCACAAGTAAATTATTTAGAACTCCCGAAGTTCCAACCTCTGGAAGAGCGACTGAATAAGGGTTTTGCACGTAATAACCGTTATTATTGTTTGGTACAGAAGGAGAAGGAGAAGTTTGCTGCCAATTTAAATCTAGCGCCCTAAACAATAGAGATGTTCCACTTGAAGGTCCTGTACTGGAAGATAGACCAGGATGCCCAGATGGTGCGATAATGTAATCATAATTATTGGGATTATATGCTCGAATTTTGTGTCCGTGATTCCAACGTCCTTCTGTCCAATATACAACACCATTATTATCCACATTTAAGTCTAGGGGTAAGTAAGCCATTGCCGTTGCACTATTTGCTAAACTCAAATCGGTTGATGTCCCGGAAAAACCATCTGGCATCGCCATCGTGAAATGATTATGTGTATTAATACCACCGGTTAATGGATTAGGTCTTCCGACAACGATATCCGTCTTTCCATATGTGGCTAAAGTGGGATCATTGATGTTAACTCTTTTTATCGCAGATCCATAGAATTGGTGTCCAGCTCCAAAATTTGTATACCCATAACAAGCTACATAAAGATAATCTCCGTATATCGCAAGGCCAATTGGTTCAATACAAGATTGTGTATGCCCATCAGCCCCATCAGTGTTTGTACTGGCATTATTTGTAAATAAACCACTATCAAGTCCTAAAATACGACGGACTTTTCCCTGCGAATTAATTGCTAAAACACGATGATTGTATCGATCAGCTACGTATAGTCGTTGTGTTCCTTCGTGCCAAGCAACGCCCCTAGGTTCATTCAGCTTAAAAGCTGGCATTGAAACCTGTGAGCCAATAGGTCCTACATTTTGAAATGCATTACCAAGGCTTTCTGGGCTGGCATCTGCGTTTCTACCGTTCGCGCCATTACCTAGAACAACCTGCATGGTACCTGGTAAAATAGTTTTGCCTAGACCAATAAAATCAGTGTTGCTGTCGTTATAAACGTAGACCAAGTGATAATTAAAATCTGAAACGGCATAAATGTCGTTATCTATTTCAGTTATGTGAAAAGGTCGAGATTTTAGGACGGTTGGATCTGTTGTGATATCCTGTCCGTGACCGATGCTTGGATTACCTACTAAAGTACAAACCTTACCTCCTCCGGCATTAACTCCAGTGGTCGGAGAGTTATAAAGTTCATTACACTCATTTGAGAAAAAATTAACCGATACTGGCCAGCTTCTATAAGCTGTTTCATGTCCATCTGAAACAAGAACTTTAACTGTGTGAGTGCCCAGAAGTGAAATATTGTCGGATGGACTTAATACAGCTGTGTTAGATGAGCCAACTAAATATGAAGATGAGAAATCATCAAGTCTCCAATTGTAAGTTAGATGATCGCCATTTTCATCTTCTGCAGTTAAAAAGAAATTTAATGCATGATTAATTCCTACTCGGTATAGAGAAACACCAGAAACGTTTGGCTCAAAAGATGTTATGCTTGGTGCCGCATTTCTTTTCACATTGAATTTCTTGTTTGCTTTATTTCCATAAGTATCTTCTACGACCACAGTAATAGTGTGTAGCCCGACGGACATATCATTAAAGTCAAAAGTTGTGGAAGAACCACTTCGTCCTCCCAGAGGTGTAGCAATATCTAAATCACCATCTGCAATATCAAGATACCATTTGTAGCTTAGGCCTGTACCTAATGCCACTACAGAAAAGGTTTTATCACCGTTGGAGAGTATGACTGCTCTTGAATCTTCTGTCTTTGGAGTCCAATCTATAATTGTAGCTGAGTTAGGATCAATCACACTTACGTTCCAAGAACATATAGATGTGTCATAAGAATCATTTAATGTGGCTTTTATCGTATTATTATTTCCAACCTGCGCCAAAACTGGAGTAAAAGTTACTCCAGAGTTATAACCTACGAGGATAGGGTTAACTATCAAACTAGACGAGCTAGAATTATTAAAACTCCAGCTATAAGTCAGTGGGTCTGAATCAACATCAGTAGCATTCAGACTTAACCCCAATGATGAACCCGTATTAACAGTATTGCCAGCAGAACCCGGGTTTTGCGAAAAACAAACGGGAGGATTATTCTTGGTGATATTCCAAGTTCGTTTTGTAGGATTATTAAGATCTGAAACAGTGTTCACCATAACTGCTTCAAGTACGTTGATTTGATTACCATCAAGAGCGGAAGAGAGAATGTTTTGAAAGTTTTGTCCGTTAGGACTTTCATTTAGTGGATATTCGTTCTCGCCAATCTTAAGCTTCCAGCTAATCACACAGCTTGCATCATTTGCCACAGCACCAAAACTGGTGGAGGTGGAGCCTAGGGCAGCGACTTTTAAGCTAGTACCAGAAGGAGTAGAGGATGCAACAGCACAGTTTCTCAAGACTTCAACTGGCCATGAGCACTGGGTAGAGTCAAAAGTATCTGAAACATTAACGGCTAAAGTGTGATTTCCAATCTGTCCACTGGTTGTGGTCCAAGTTCCTGTGGTAGAGTTCGCCCCCGGTGCAGAGCTGAAAAATGCTAAGCTAGGTGTTGATCCATCTAGTTTCCAATCATAACTTAAGGTTTGACCAGCATCCGGATCTAATATGTTGGCGGTAAAGTCTTGAGTCGCACCCACTCCTAAGATTTGACTTAAGGCGGGCGGAATCTGAGAGCTACAAACTGGCGGTGTGTTTTTCTTTATGGTCCAGGTATGAGACGCGGATGAGGTGGCATTACTCACGGTTACTTTTAGCTTATTTGTTCCATTCAAGAGACCAGACATGAGGGTTATAGCATTCACTCCGGGAACTGGGGTCTCAATCGAGGGTGAGGTTGATTCATCTATTAATGACCATGCAATCGCACAGCTGGCATCACTGGCGAGGACATTAAATGGATTGAGAGTCGTGGGGCTATTCGGAACAGTGAGTGTACTCGTCGCTGGTGTTTTAGAGGTTATGGTACAGGTTGGATTAACCTGGACATTCCAAAGGCAACTTGCAGAGTCATACCCATCATTAAGAGCGATATTAAAAGCGTTATATCCAATATTACCAATTGTTGGAGTAAAGGCAGCTGAGGTAGAAGTTGGAAGATTACTAACGTTTACAGGACTAGATGTTGTTACGGCTGTACCATTAAAGTACCAGGTCCAATTAACAGTATCACCATTCGGATCTGATATATTTGCTTGAAGGTTTAAAGGTGTCCCAATTGAAGTTGTGGCTGAGCCTAATGGGGTTTGTGCACAGACCGGTGGACTATTCTTTATAATTTCCCAACTTTTCGATGATATTGTGGTACCAGTGACAATCTTTGCCTCTAGGGTATTAAGAATGGTAGGAAGATCACTGCTCGTAACACTGAATGATGGACCGTTACCAGTCCGTGAAACCCCGTTAAGAGTCCAGTTTACGATACAGCTACTGCTTGATAGTGTTACACCAAAATTACTGGAAGCTCCCGCCGCAGCTAATTTCACGCTTTCAACATCAGGTGTTTTCGCCGTTACAGAACATGCATCACCCACACTAACTGACCAAGAACAGGTCACCTCATCATAGCCATCAGAAATACGCGCCGAAACGGTTTTTATGCCATTCGAAAGGGTATTTGCATTTAGTTCTGACATACTTCCATTGTCGCCACTTAAAACTACTCGAAGTTTTGCATCAGCTGCTCCATCTAATAACCAATTAATAACAAGATCCTCATCATCTTCTTTGGTAGCAGAAACAGTGAAATTCTGAGGTGTCGACTTAGTCATGTTGACGCCGTAATCTGAAGGTAACTCTCGTGCGCAGGTTGGCGCCACATTTTTTGTTACTGTCCATTCATATGTGGCACTACCACTTCCATTAACGGCTTCTACACTAACAGTGTTAAGACCAGCTGATAAGTTATTGGCGTCTACTTCTATAAAATTCGAACTGGTTGTATTGAACTTTGTTCCATTAATTGAAAAAGTAATTTCACAACTGTCTGTTGTTGTTTCAACATTAAAAACGGTTTTAGTTCCAGAAGTTGCAGCAACCTTGAGAGAACTGATTGATGGACTAGTTGATGAGATACCACAAGGGATTTCGCTATTACCCGTTGATGATTCCAAATCACCAAAGGTGGTATCAGCGCTTTTGTTACACCCTACTGCCAATAAAAATAAAATCAAAAAACTTGTTAGCTTCATCATGACTATATTTTAAAAATAACTCCTAAAAAAGCATTGAGTTCAGTTGCTGATGACTCGTTTGAGCCTGTAAGTGCAATGGTTCGTAATTCTGCTTTAAAACTCATTAGTTTATTAAAATAGCGCTCCACTCCTGTATTTAATCCAAGACCTGCATAAGAATTTTTAATGGACTGAAATTCCCGCTGATAAAAACCAAGTCCAAGATATGGTTTCCAATCACTAAACCTTTCAATATCAATTAATTCATTTTTAAAGACTTCATTCTTAGCACTGAGGATAGGGAAATAATTAAAACCAAGATTGACTCCATAGGCTTTATCCGAACCAGCAAAGTCGGTAAAAAGAACTGTATAACCAAAATTAAGCTGAATTTTTTCATTTATAGGATACAGATAGGCCAAGTTAGTTGCGATAGGACTCGATATAGAAGAAGTCTTATCAGCAGTCTTAGAATTTATAGAAAAATATCCATACGATAGATCCAGACGACCTACGGCCATCGCTTTAAAGCAAAAGAGAATGAGGAAAAGACTAAGCAGACTTTTCATTTACTCCCTGATCCTTGGTTTCTTGAGTTTTAAATTCACTCACATTTTGATGAGCAAAGAAATGCACTTCTGCATGCTGAGCAATCTGCTGCCTCATGACCGATTGATCAGTCACCTGAGGAGGATTCTGATCAAATTGTTTGAGGTGACTTGAAAAGATCACCTTGCGTTTTTCATCCAGCTGGTCTGACACTGCACGGATATACTGGCGCGATGAGTTCACAACGGCGAGGGCCC
>Ga0315907_10006909_pt1 | contig 11925 bp, 13 predicted proteins | sample LakEriMetagenome_3_FD_203525 | JGI IMG/M metagenome (GOLD analysis project Ga0315907, IMG submission 203525) | Freshwater fungal communities from buoy surface, Lake Erie, Ohio, United States - Buoy 12 MA123 | ecosystem: Environmental > Aquatic > Freshwater > Lake > Lake biofilm | place: USA...
AATTGACGTAAATTGTTGTAAACTATCTGGAATTTGAATACCTTTTTTATGCAGTATATAGGTGTAATTGTTTTTAGCTTCTGGATAGGCATTCGTTACTTTTACAATTGAAAAACCATCGTATTTTTCAATCGAAAATCCAGTTGCATATTGAACACTATTTTGTACAGAAGTATTCAGATTTGCTGAATTTTCTGATTTTTTACATTGGGTTAAACCCAAAAATAAAACGACTAAATAGAAATAGTGGCGCATGAAATTGTTTTATGCAAATGTAGTTTTTTTATTTTTTTGCCACTATTGTTATTGCACACTTTATAATTGGTCATATTTAGGAGTATCCAAAAATGAATAACTTGTAATAGTTTACATAGGTTATTACATATTATTAAGTTACATTTGTATCCGAATTTTGGTTGTTGTTACTGATTTTTTCAAAACAACATTAAAAGGGAATCAAGTGATTGATGAATTTTGAATAGTGATTGAGAATTTAAGATGTATCTGAAATCTAAAATCATCATTCTAGAATCAAAAATCTTGAGCTGTACCCGCAACTGTAAGCTATTAAGCTTGTTATTATCTACAATACCATTGTTCGCTTTGGCGAATGAGAAGGTCGATAACAAGACGCAAGCCAGGAGACCTGCCACATTCGTTGAGTAACAAACTTTCGGGAAAAAAAGTTTGAGTATGGGTAAATTCTGTGCTTTTCTCCCAGATTTATTAAATTATGTTTAACCAAAAATGAACAAAAAGTTTATTTGTATTAGTGTTTTTTCACTAACAACAGCTTTTGTGTATGCGCAACAAGATACGCTAAAAGCTACTAATCTAACAGAAGTAGTCGTTTCTGACACTAAATTTGCACAAAGTAAAGAAAAATCAGGTAAAATTATTGAAGTGATTACTTCCCAAGACTTAGAAGCAAGAAAAGGTCAAAATTTGGCAAACGTACTAAGTCAGGTGGCAGGTGTAGAAATTAATGGAAATCAATCCTTTGGTGGTAAGAATTTAGGCTATTATATAAGAGGTGGTCGTAATCGTCAAACCGCTATTTATATTGATGGTGTTCCTGTAACCGATGCTTCGGGAGTAAATTTAGAGTATGATATACGATTACTTTCTGTAGATCAAATTGAAAAAATTGAAATTATGAAAGGTGCATCAAGCACTTTGTATGGAACCGGCGCTGCAACGGGAGTAATTAATATTACATTGAAAAAATCGGCTGTAAAGGAAATTTCAGGAATTGCTTATAGCAGTATAGGAACACAGAACTCTTCTGAAACTTCAAAAACTAGTGCACAAGATTTCAATCAAGGTTTTTCGGTAAACGGAACAGTTGACAAAATTTCCTACATGACTTCGTTGAACAGCACTGAAACTAAAGGGATGTCTGAAGCTGCAGGAGAAAATTTCGAAGAAGACACGTTTTCAAGAGTCAATGTGTTACAAAAAATTGGATTTAAAGTAAATAATCAATTAAGTTTCGAGTTTTTTGGAAATTATGATCGCGTTAAAAATGCGTTTGATAATGCATTTAATGGTACTATTACAAATTCCGATGATTTGAATAACAATAGTCTATCGGAGCAATTTAGAATTGGATTTTTACCTAAATATAAATATAGAAAAGGGGAATTTGCTATTAATGCTGGAGCTTCAACTATTGAAAGAACGGTAAAAATGACTAATTCGTGGACCAATGCTATAGATACATTCAATTATTCAAGTAGAACCGCTTCGATTGATGCGTTCAATAAGTATAATTTCAGCAAGCAACTCTATTTAGTATTAGGAATTCAATATCAATATTTTGATATGACTCAAAACGACGCTTATACTGATGTGACTAGAGAAGGAGCAAAGTTTAATTTATTGGATCCTTATGCAACTTTAGTATTCCATTCCAATTTTGGTTTGAATATTAATGCCGGAACACGATTTAATACGCACAGCGAATATGGAAATCAAATGGTGTATAATTTCAATCCAAGTTATTCATTTAAAAAATTACCATTGAAAATTTTAGCGTCATATAGTACGGCATACATTACACCGAGTTTATACCAATTATATGGTCCTTACGGAAATTTAGAGTTAACTCCTGAAGAAAATGCTACGGCTGAATTAGGTTTTGAAACACTTTTATTTGCTAATAAAGTGACAATAAATTCTGTTGCTTTTTATAGAGCCGAAAGAAACACTATTGGTTTTGCATCAAATTACATTAATATAGACGGGACTTTCAATGCAAAAGGAACTGAAACGAGTATTCGATATGCTGTTTCAAAAAAAATAAATTTAAGTGGGAATTATACTTTTACACAAGTGGAAGCTCAATTAGATCGTTTGATTCCAAAGCATAAAGCAAACATTGATTTCAGTTACAAATGGAATAGAGGAACTTTTGGAATGCAATATCAATTTGTAGATCAACGAAAAGATACTTATTACGATTCTAATATTTGGGCAACACAAGCGGTTAATTTAGCGGCTTATCAGTTAGTAAATTCAACTATTTCTTATGATTTATTTTCAAATCGTTTGCAACTATTTGGAGCGGTAACCAATATCTTTAATGAAGATTTTCAAGAAGTTATTGGATACAATACCCGCGGAAGAAATTATAAGTTAGGGTTGAATTTTTTGTTTTAGATATAGTTTAATTATTTGATTTTAAAAGGTTTTGGTGTTTTTTATCAAAACCTTTTATTTATTTGTAACAAAATTAAATTACATTCGTCTTCATTATAAATCTATTACTAATATGAACCAAAGCGAGTTTGTAAAAATAATTACTCCATTTAAGGATAAATTATTTCGTTTGGCAAAACGAATGCTCGTGAGTACTGAAGAAGCAGAAGATGCTACTCAGGAGGTTTTAGTAAGGTTGTGGAATAAAAATAGTTCTTTAGAACAATACAATAGCTTAGAAGCTTTAGCCATGACGATGACCAAGAATTATTGTTTGGATCAGTTGAAAAGTAAAAGAGCGACTAATTTGCAAATTGTACATAACAATTATCAAGATAAGCAAGCTAGTGTTGCCACACAAATAGAACATCAAGACACCTTGCATTGGGCAGAAAAGTTAATGAACGATTTACCAGAACAGCAAAGGTTAATAGTACAACTTAGAGAAATTGAAGAATACGAATTTTCCGAAATAGCTCAAGTATTAGAAATGAATGAAACAGCGGTTCGAGTAGCTTTATCCAGAGCACGAAAAACCTTAAGAGAAGCAATAGAAAAAATACATAATTATGGAACTCAAATTAGTTGAGCAATTATTGAAACAATACTTTGAAGGAACAACCACAATAGCCGAAGAAAAACAATTAAAGACCTATTTTTCTTCAAACGATGTGGCGCCACATTTGGCAAAATATCAAGCGCTGTTTGGTTACTTTGAAACGCAAAAAGGAACGCAATTCGAGCAAAAACTTCCATTACAACCTAGAAAACAAAATACTGTAAAATGGATGGGTATTGCCGCAAGTTTTGTTGTACTTTTTGGATGGGCTACCTTCTATTTTAGTGCACCCGAACCTAAGCAAGACGATTTAGGAACGTATGATAATCCAGAAGAAGCCTATGCTGCAACTCAAAAAGCATTGTTAATGGTTGCAGAACAAGTAAATGTTGGCATGGAAAGTGTCTCCCATTTAAATGAATACGAAAAAACAAAAAAATCAATATTTAAATAATAAAATTATGAAAAATGTAGTCGTAGCAATTGCCTTATTTTTGGCATCAACTGTATCATTTGCTCAAGGAGCTTTTGATAAATTTGAAGATAAAGAAGGAGTAACATCTGTTGTAGTAAACAAAAAGATGTTTGAAATGATGAGTAAAGTTAAAGTAAATACAAATGATAAAGATACGCAGCAGTATTTAAATTTACTTAAAAAATTAGAGAATTTAAAGGTGTTTACAACAAGTAGCACAAAGGTAGGAGCAGAGATGAAATCATCTGTAAATAGCTATTTAAAATCAAATCCATTAGAAGAGTTAATGCGCGTTAACAACGAAGGTAAAAACGTAAAAATCTATGTTAAATCTGGCGCTAATGAAAAAATAGTAAAAGAACTTTTAATGTTTATTGAAGGGGCAAACATGAAAGATGCAAATACTATAGTTTTATCGTTAACCGGAAATTTTAGTTTAGACGAAATTTCTATGTTAACCGAAAAAATGAGTTTGCCAGGTGGAGATGATTTAAAAAAAGCTTCAAAAAAATAAAAGATGTATAAATTAGTAATTATTCTTTTTACACTGCTTTTTGTTTATAGTTGCGAAACTAAACCCACTTTACAAAAGTATTATGTAGATAAAACAGAGACAACAGATTTTGTATCTGTTGATTTAGCACCTAGTTTAATAAATACGAGTAAAATTAAATTGACTAACGAAGAGAAAGCGGCTCTTAGTTCGTTTGAAAAAATGAATATTTTAGCTTTCAAAACTGATTCTACAGCTGTTGGTAAATATGATAAAGAAATCAAAGAGGTGAAAACTATTTTGAAAGATGAAAGTTATCAGCAATTAATGAAAGCAGGATCTGGAAGTGATGGTGCCGCAATTTATTTTGTAGGCAATGATGACGAACACATTGAAGAATTTGTAGTTCTGGCTGGAAAAAAAGAAAACGGATTTGCAGTGGTTCGGGTTTTAGGAAATGATATGAATCCAACACATATTATCAATATGCTTGCGTTACTTCAAAAATCAAATGTTGATTTAGAACAACTCAAACCTTTACAGCAATTAATGAAATAAAAAAATCCGGCATATGCCGGATTTTTTAGCTTTTAAAATATTTTAAAGGAACTATCAGCATTCCAAAACATTCTCCATGTGATTTCCCAATGTGTTTATGATGCATTTTATGGGCTCTTCTCACCGCTCTAGCATATCGATTATCTGCGTTTCTTAGCAATTTAAAACGCTGATGAATAAAAATATCATGAACAAAGAAATAAGCAATTCCGTAAGCTAATATTCCCAATCCAATTGCTAATCCTAATTCGAAAATTTCATATTTCCAAAGTAAAAAACAGCCGATGCTCACTACTGCATAAAAAATAAAAAAAGCATCGTTTCGTTCAAACCAAGAATCATGATCTTTTTTATGATGATCGGCGTGTAATACCCATAAAAAACCGTGCATAATGTATTTGTGACTAAACCATGCCATGAATTCCATGATGAAAAATGTTGTAAAAAAAACCAATATATGTAACCACATAATTTTAAAAATTTAAATAATATTTAATCTATATTTGACATAACATCTTGCTAATAATTCTACTTTTTGATAATCGGAAACACGTATGCGCGTGTTTTTAATTTCTAAAGATGGCGTTTTTTGAAGCTTATTTAATAGTTTTTTGTAATAACGATAAGCCGTGTAAACACCAAATTTAGCTTCTAAAGGTAATTTTTGAATTCCTTCAAAACCAGCATCAAAGTCGGCTTGAATTTCTGCAATAATTTGTTGTTTTGACACTTCGTCTAGTCGGGATAAATCAGTGTTTGGAAAATATGTTCTGCTTAAATCTTCAAAATCTGCTTTTAAATCTCTTAAAAAATTCACTTTTTGAAAAGCCGAACCTAATCGCATGGCACTGTGTTTTAATTCTTCGTATTGCTCAATATTTCCATTGACAAAAACTTTCAAACACATTAAACCTACCACATCGGCAGAACCATAAATGTATTCATTATATTCTTCAACTGTGTTATATTTTGTTTTGTGTAAATCTAACTTCATACTTTTCATAAATGCTGCAATAAGCTCATTTGGAATATTGTAATTATGAACGGTATGTTGAAATGAATTTAAAATGGGATTTAAACTAATTTTTTGAGATAAAGCTAACGCTAAATCATTTTCGAATTGAGCAAATAATATTTCTTTATCATAATCGTGAAAGCTATCCACTATTTCGTCTGCAAATCGAACAAATCCATAAATATTATATATATCTTGACGGATGCTAGGTGCTAACATCTTTACTGCAGAAGAGAAAGAAGTACTATAAGCCTTCGTAACTTTTGCACTACAATCAAAGGATACATTGTCAAAATTTGATTTCATACTATTGATACTTTTCTATTAAATCGGAAACTAATTTACCTGAAATTAAAGCAGGAGGGACTCCGGGTCCTGGTACAGTTAGTTGACCAGTAAAATATAAATTTGTAACCTTTTTGCTTTTCAATTTTGGTCTTAAAAAAGCAGTTTGTAACAGTGTATTTGCCATTCCGTATGCATTTCCTTTATATGAATTATAATCTTTTACAAAATCATTTACGCAAAAAGATTCCTTAAAGATAATATTATTTTTTATATTTTGATTTGTTAAGCGTTCAAAACGTGTAATTATTTTTTCAAAATATACTTCTCTTAATTCAGGTGTATCTTCTAAACCAGGTGCAATTGGTATTAAAAATATACCCGCTTCTTTACCTTTAGGAGCACTATTTTCGTCTGTTTTTGAAGGAAAACTAGCGTAAAAAAGTGGTTCTTCTGGCCATTTTGGATTATCATAAATTGCTTTTGCATGCACATCAAAATCGACATCAAAAAACAATGAATGGTGTTCTACATTTTCAATTTTTTTATCAAATCCAACATAAAATAGAAGCGAAGAAGGTGCAAATGTTTTTTTGCTCCAATATTTTTCAGAATATTGACGGTACTTTTCATCTAAAAGTGTTTCTGAATGATGATAATCAGCACCACTAAGCACTATATCTGATTGAATGGTTTTATTATTAACTACTAAACCAGTTGCTTTGCCATTTAAGACATTTATTTTTTCAGTAGTTGCATTGGTTTGAATTGTTACTCCAAGTTCTTTAGCAAGCTCTTCCATGGCTAAAATAACCGAATACATTCCGTTTTTTGGATGAAAAGTTCCTAAGCCAAAATCGGCAAAATTCATGAAACTATAGAAAGAAGGGGTATCACTTGGTTTAGCGCCCAGAAATAAAACTGGAAATTCTAATATTTGTACAAGTTTTGTATTTTTAAATCTTTTTCTAACGTCTTTTGAAATGGTACTAAAAAACTGATCAACTTTTTTTGCAGTTTCAAGCGTTACTAATTCCAGCGGCGATTCTCCTGGTCTGTATACTAAATCTTTTATGGCAATATTATAATTGCTTTGCGCCTCTGCCATGAATTGTTCTAGTTTTTTACCGCTTCCCTTTTCAATACATTCAAAAGTGGAAACAATTTCTGGCAGATTATCTGCAATAGTTACAAAATCTAATTGACCAAAATATACTTGGTAAGCGGGAGATAATTTTATTAACTCATAATAGTCAGATGGTTTTTTGTTAAAATCGCCAAAAAAGCGCTCAAAAACATCGGGCATCCAATACCAGGTTGGGCCAATATCAAAAGTAAAACCTTCTTTTTTTAATTGACGGGCTCTTCCGCCTATGGTTTCATTCTTTTCGTAAATAGTTACTTCGTTTCCAGCTTTAGCTAAGTAACATGCAGCTGCCAATGAAGAGAATCCTGAACCAATAATTGCAATTTTTTTTCGCACTTTAAATAATTTTATATTATAAAAATAGTAATCAACAAAACCTATCCAATTGTTACAAACAAGAAGAAGTTAGATCTTCAATGCTATTAAAAATATGAATATTTTTGTATTTATTTTTATCTTTAATTTCAGCGGTCATTCTGCCTAAGATCAATATTTCGTTATCTGAATCTTTTATTAATTTTTCGTGCATTTCATCAATGTAATCTTCAATAATTTCTTGATTTGGTTCTACCGTAAAATAGCTTACAAATGTTATTTTTTCAAAAGCACTTTTTAGATCAAGTAAGCTATCAATTGGAATACTTTCACCAAGATAAATGGTTTGGTATCCATTTAATAATATTTCATAGTTTAAGTACATAATACCAAGTTCATGTATCTCATTTGAAGGTAAAAATAAAACAAAAACTTTATCTTCCTTTGTTGGTGTTAGAATTTGAACTTTCTCGGTATTAATTAACAGTTTTTGTTTGATGAGATAGGTAATAAAATGTTCATGCGCCGGACTTATCGTGTCGGTTTGCCATAAAAAACCTAATTCTTGCATGAGAGGAATAAAAACCGAATAAAAAACTTCTTTAAATGTTTTTTCATTCAAGAGTTTATTATAAGTATTAAAAAACAAAGTTTGATCAAAGTTCATCATGGCTACTTTAAAAGTACTTATAGCATGATTTTTTGCACTTTTTTCAGAAATAATGTCATTTGCTAATTTGTTGAATTCTTCATGTGATAGTGAAGATATTTTAGATATTTTATACCCATAATTATGAAGTAATACAATACTTAGCAGTTTTTGTAAATTTTTTATATCATAAAAACGGATATTTGTTTCAGAACGCATAGGTTCTAAAACATTATATCTTTTTTCCCAAATTCGAATGGTGTGTGCTTTAATACCCGATAGATTCTCTAAATCCTTGATACTAAACACATTTTTTACATTATTCATTGATGTTAATTTTGTTCAACAAATGTAGTAAAAAAATAAACAAAAAAAAGTTAATATTGAAAAATCAGTGAAAAAAATGAGAATAAACTGTAAATTTACAAAGTGACCATGGAGGGATTTGAACCCTCACGCCCTTACGAGCACCACCCCCTCAAGATGGCGAGTCTACCGTTTCTCCACATGGCCAAAAAAGTAAAGACGTTGCATTGCAACGTCTTTACTTTTGTGACCTGGCTGGGATTCGAACCCAGGACCCCATCATTAAAAGTGATGTGCTCTACCAGCTGAGCTACCAAGTCGGTGCGTTCAAGAAATGTGTTTTTAAGTAGTGACCTGGCTGGGATTCGAACCCAGGACCCCATCATTAAAAGTGATGTGCTCTACCAGCTGAGCTACCAAGTCATTATTTTCTTGAATGCGGGTGCAAATATAGTAACATAAATTCGTTTTTCAATAGGTTTTTATTATAAATTTGTCTTTTTTTATAATTAATTATTTAACTCCTTAATATATAAGGGATTATTCAAATCATGAAAGTAGTTTTTGTAGGATATATGGGCAGCGGTAAGTCATTGGTAGGAAAACTATTGGCTAAAAAATTGGAAGTTCCTTTTTATGATTTAGATGTAATTATTGAAGAAAAAGTAGACCAATCGATACGTGAATTGTTTGAAACAAAAGGCGAAATTTATTTTAGAAAAATTGAAAATAACATTTTAAAATTGGTTTTACAAAAAACAGAATCTTTCGTTTTGAGTTTAGGCGGCGGAACACCTTGTTATTATAATAATCATGAATTATTACAGCATGATGGAATAGTTTCGTTTTATTTAAAGGCAACTTCGGCTAAACTTGTTGAAAGACTTCAAGATGAAAAAGATGCCCGACCTTTGTTAGCGTCTGTAAACAATGACCAATTGCTTGATTTCATTACTAAACATTTATTTGATCGTTCTTTTTATTATCATCAAGTAAATCATGTAATTGCAATTGATGAAAAGTCTGTAGAACAATTAGTGGAAGAAATACAAATGAAATTAAGATAAGTAGGCATAAGATTCATTCTCATCAAAAACAACATGAATGTGCTCTTGTAATGAGGTTGATAGAGATATGCCTTTAAAATCTGCTTTAACAGGATATTTTTTGTGGTTTCTATCAACTAATACAGCCGTTTTGAATTTACTTAATTTAACATCTAAGAAATGTTTTACTCCATAAATTAAAGTAGTTCCAGAATTTAATACATCATCAATTAAAACCAAACCTTTGTTTTCGTAAGCTTCAACTGCAAGTGAAGTATAAATAGTCTCTTGCGGATTTTGTTTGTTAATTTTAACTTCACAAAGGGTCACTTTAAGATCTGAAATTTGGGTCAACTCTTGAGCGATTTTTTGTGCAAAAATATAGCCGTTTGAAGCAATTCCAGCTAAAATCACTTCGCTTTCATTGCTATAAGTTTCGTAAATTTGATAAGCTATTCTTTTAGTTTTGTGACTTATTTCAGCATTAGTTAAAATGATATTTTTCATGGAATGTGTTATTTTTTTTCAAAGATAAAAAAGAGTTCTTTATTTTGTCTAGGTTTTATTGAATTATGTGCTCTTTCAATAGTTTTTATTGTAAAATTTTCAGAAAATAAAGATAGATATTCTTCTTTTGAGCCTCCATAAGGCGGTCCTTCTTCAGTAAGTGGAAAGTCAAATAACAAACCTACTATTTTTCCTTTCGGATTTACTATTTCATGCATTTTTGAGACATAATCAACTCTCATTGACGGCGGAATGGCACAAAAAAATGTTTGCTCTAAAATCAAATCAAATTTTTCATTCAGGGTAAAAAAATCTTGATGCAATAGATTTGAAGTCATTGCTGGATTTCTTTCAGCAATATTATTTAATGGTGAAAGGGCAATATCAACTACAAATACATTAGTAAATCCTTTATGGATGAGGTAATCAAATTCATAGCCATTTCCTGCACCAGGAAGTAAAATGCGACATTTTTTGTCAGTTAATTGGTCAATGTATTCTTTTAGTGGAGTTGAGATTGTTCCAATGTCCCAACCAGTGTCTTGTTTTTGGTAGCGTTCTTCCCAATAATTCATATTTCTTCTACATTTTCGTTATCAAAATCATCGCTAATAAAATCATCAATATCTCTGCGTTCTTTTTTTGTAGGTCTGCCCGTACCATTTGCCCTGTAGTGTTCTTTGGAAAGTTTCATCAGTGCAATGTGTTCAAATGCTTCAGCAGGAGTTTCATCTTTACGGTATAAATCGACTAATTTTGCACCCAAGCGATTCAAAGGAACGTCAAGAACGACTAATTTATAGTTAATTTGGTCTTTTCGAAGTGTAATTTTATCCATTGGGAATACTTCTCGCGATGGTTTAGCTACTTGTCCATTAACTGTAATATGTCCTTTTTTTGCCGCTTCCGTTGCAATACTTCGGGTTTTGTAATAGCGAATGCACCACAAATATTTGTCAATTCTCATAAATTTCTAAAATCCGTGTTAATATTTCTACAAAAATAAATGAAAATTGTATCTTGCGCCCTATAAATTTTAGAATAATGAAAAGCCTTTTTAAAATAGTTTTAAGTGTTGTAGTTATATCAATTATGTTTTCTTGTCAGAATAATGATTCTGTAACTGCAATTCCTCCTAGACCTTATGATGAAGTCTATCAAGAAGATTTAGCTGAAATTGAAGATTTTTTAGCTACACATTACGTAACTGTGGATGCTGATTTTAATACTACTTTTACACAAATACCTGTTGGAGGAACCCAAATTCCAATAGCTCAAATGCCAAATTTAGAGTATATTGAAAGAGATATTCACGAAATAACATATAAAATTTATTATCTTAAATTACGTGAAGGTACAGGAGAAATAACTACACCAGTAGATTCTACTTTTGTTTCATACAAAGGAAGTACTTTTGCTAAAACCACAACAAACAATGTTGTTTCCTATACTCAAAATGTATTTGATCAATCTCAAACTCCAATTTGGTTTTCTTTAGAAGATGTAATTCGAGGTTGGGGTGAAGTCATACCACAATTTAAAACGGGTTCACATATAGCGAATCCAGATGGTACGGTTTCCTTTCAAAATTATGGTGCTGGAGTAATGTTTTTACCATCGGGATTAGGATATTTCAATTCAGCTACATCAAATATTGCATCTTATACACCTTTAATTTTTAATTTTAAATTATACTCTCAAAGATCCCGCGATCATGATCTTGATCAAATTCTTTCCAGAATTGAGTATGGACAAGATTTTAATGATGATGCTTTAGATACAGATGGTGATAAAATACCTGATTATAGAGATGTAGATGACGATGCAGATGGTGTTTTAACTAAAGTTGAAATAGCCTTTACTTACATGG
>Ga0315907_10006911_pt1 | contig 11924 bp, 9 predicted proteins | sample LakEriMetagenome_3_FD_203525 | JGI IMG/M metagenome (GOLD analysis project Ga0315907, IMG submission 203525) | Freshwater fungal communities from buoy surface, Lake Erie, Ohio, United States - Buoy 12 MA123 | ecosystem: Environmental > Aquatic > Freshwater > Lake > Lake biofilm | place: USA...
AAGGAGTGGTTTTTTCATAAGCCCCACACGCTTGGATGTGACCAATGCGCACACAGTGCTGGCTGGTGAACCAACCAGATCTCTCTGCCAAATCCAGTGCCACAAGCCCTAAACAAGCCTGCAGAGCCCATTTTTGCTGGATTTTGTGATCTAGGTGGTTTTTGGAAAGTTACATAATGTAACGAATTTCAGCTATTGCAACCCTGCGCCCAAACCCTGCGCTGCTGGCTCAGAACCTGTTGAGTTTTGGGTTGCGCTTTTGCCCTGTACACACACTGAATCAACCGCTGTTGCAGGTACCCAGCACCCACAGCACGGGCACTCAAAAGCTTGGATACATGCGGGTTTGCGGGGTGTGTAAATTTTTTTAGGGTACTTGCAAATAACCCTATTTCTTTGCTACAATAGATGGCTAGCAAGTTAGGATTTACAGCTTTATAAATCCTTCCCAAACTACATGGAGTGAGCCCATAGAGGTGACACCCCAGTGGCAAGTTTCTTGCTAGCACAACCGAATATTTTCCTCGATAGCTCAGTCGGTAGAGCGCCGGACTGTTAACTCCGCAGAAACAGTTACTTACTAAAAAATACCCCTAAAAAACCCATATAAATCAATGCTTTATAGCCTATATTTTATCTAAAGTATTAATTACACGGTTATTACACGAATAATGCGTAGTCCTCTCAGATTATGGGAAGTTAAATAATGTAACTTTTCCGAGGGCAATTCATCTTTTGACAAAGTCGACGTCATTTTTACTACGCCCTACTAACCTGGTTGCAAAGCCCAAAAACTAAGATTTCGGGTTTGCTAAGTTTTACGATTTCTCAATCCTAGAAGAGCCAGTCCCCACCATTTAGCTTTAAACCTGATGATACGCATGCGTCATTTCCTGCGCCCCTTTTTGACTGCATTTTCACGCAGTCACCATCACTGATGCCTGTGCTACTGCAAGCTACAAATCAGCTCCCATGCGCCCTTGCAGCTGAGTCAAAAAATTTCACTGCTCCTCTTAACAGCTCTGCTTTCTTTGCTACAATATAGCCTTGCAAGTTGTGTGCTGACAGCTCCATCAGCTCTTCACAAACTGCTTGGAGTAGCACCATACAGGTGACACCCCAGTGGCAAGTTTCTTGCTATAAACACCGAATATATTCCTCGATAGCTCAGTTGGTAGAGCACCGGACTGTTAATCCTTAATTAGCCCCTTTTTGGGGCTTTTTTGTTTCAAAAACTCCTTTAAAATCAAACACCTACAGCGCTTTTCTCGAACCAATGTCAATTACACGGTAATTACACGTTTAAATACGCTGCCGCTGAGTGGTTTTGCCAGCAGCTCAGCCCCACGCAACTCAGTTGCACCACCCAAATCCTGCGGCTTGCACCCAAGTCAAAAGTTGCTCTACCCTCCGCAAACAAGCCAGCAGCCATACAACTGAGTTGCATGACGCCAAGCACGTGGTAGTTGATTTATGAAACTCTGTTGCAGGGTCTGGCACTTAATGCTCCGCCCCAAGCCCTTGGGTTCAATTGCCCAAAGCCACGTGCTTGAGGTTTTGAAATGAGGTTAGTGTTGATTCCATCTCATGCTCGCAGCCACCCTACTTTGCTGAGTGGGTTTGAGCGCTGTGTTCTTTGGTTCTGTGGGCGCTTTGTTGGAGCTCTTTGTAGGGCTCGTTTATAGGCTTATCACCCCATATCCAACACCACCCTAGCTCACACGACTGCATCCCTACACTTTGTCCGCAAGCTTGATTTCATGCGGGTTTGCGGGGTGTGTAAATTTTTTTAGGGCGCTTGCAAATAACCCCATTTCTTTGCTACAATAGAGGGCTAGCGAGTTAGGATTTACAGCTTTATAAATCCTTCCCAAACTACACGGAGTGAGCCCAGAGAGGTGACACCCCAGTGGCAAGTTTCTTGCTAGCACAACCGAATATTTTCCCCGATAGCTCAGTCGGTAGAGCGCCGGACTGTTAATCCGTAGGTCCCTGGTTCGAGCCCAGGTCGGGGAGCCAAAAACTCCAATAAAAACAACGCCTTAAAACGTTGTTTTTATTTTTTACTTTAATTACACGGTTATTACACGAATAATTAAGCTGCCAGTCATTGATTTTTCCGCTGTCTACGCATACACTAGCTAGATGCGAGTGCCAGCAACAGAAACCGTCATTGTCAAACCTGAATTGATTAGGCTGGTGCGTCGTGCTGACAGCAAGCGATGGCAAGTGCACTACAAGCTAGATGGCGTCAAAAATTGGTTTCGCCGCAGTACTGATACGAGCGATGTGAAAGAGGCTGCGCGTATTGCTGAGCGTATGTGGATGAAGGCGACTTTCGACCACGAAGAAGGTCGACCTGTCATCAGCAAGAAATTTAAGCCCGTTGCCGAAATCGTGCTGCGCAAGCTCGATGAAGAAATTAAAGCGGGTACCGCCAAAGCCAGCGCACGCGACTACGTATCCGCCATCAGGCTCTACCTCATCCCCTTTTACGGCAACTACAACGTTGACACCATCAAGCCTGCAGTCATCTCCGAATTTCACAACTGGCGTCGGCAAAAGGTGGGGCGCGAGCTCACGTCCAGCGCGCAAAACAACCACAACGCGGCATTCAATAAAGTCATCGACGAGGCTATTGAGCGTGGCTACTTGGCAGCATACGATCGACCCGTGCCCAAAAACACGGGCACCGAAACCGACCGTCGCGCTGAGTTCAGCCATGAAGAGCTAGAGACCCTGCTCTCCTCCACGCCCAAGTTCATTGAGGATGGACGCACTGCGCGCACCCGCATGATTCGTGAACTGCTCACTATTTACGTGCCCTTTATGGCTGCTACGGGCATGCGCGCAGGCACCGAAGCCGAGTATTTGGAATGGCGACACATCGATGTGGAAATCCGCGACAAGCAACCCATCCTGCACTTTCGCCTGCAGCGGGGCAAACGCGGCGCCCGTAACTTTGTAGCGCACAACAGCTGCTGGCTGCTTTTGGAAAAGCTGCGACAGCTCAGCCCAGACCTGGCGGACATGACACTCGAGCAAGTGCTCAAGAAACGTGTGGCCAAGCGCTTGTTCCGTTTGCGCGATGGCTCGATTCCAGACAACTGGAACAAGCCCTTTCGGCAGTGGCTTGAAGACACCCAGCTGCTCAACTGCCCTGTCACTGGCAAGGAACGCAGCTTGTACAGCCTTCGCCACTACTACGCAACGCAGCGCCTACTGGAGGGTATTCCCATCCATGATTTGGCCGAACAGATGGGCACCTCGGTACTGATGATCACCAAGCATTACAGCCACCTCACACCGCTCATGAAAGCCAAGCAGTTTGCGGGTGTGGTGGACCCTGATGGCAAAGGCGATGCAGAGCAAATTCGAGCCATCATGTCCGCGCAAATGGCCAATAACAATATTCTGAGCCTGGTGCAAATGGGCACAGGCATGACGCTGGCGCTCACCATCCAAAACTCCGACCTCAAAGACGATTTCGAAAATCGCCTCAAGAACGCGGCACCGCAAGCCGCTTAGTTCAACTCCCCTCACCTTCCCCGCTAAAGACCGATCTAACCCCAAGCCTACAGCCACGACTGAAAAACCAACCACCATGAGCGACCAATTGACCCAGTACTTCAACCAGTTTGCTGAAAACGCCATTCAGCGGATGAAGTCTGCGATTTTGGCCATCAGCTTTTACGAGCGTATTAGGGTTCGGCTGGAAAACGGCGACGACTTAAGTGGTGAGATGCCACTCATCAAAAAAGTGGGTGCCAAAGGCACCCTGAAAGTAGTCAAACAAGCCATTGCCGACTACAAAAAACAGCGGGATGAGGCATGGACGCTGAACCCAAGGCTTTTGGATATCGGCAAAGTCAAATGCACACTGGTTGTTAATGAACGAGAACACTTGCCTAGGGCCGACCTCACCTATCAATACCTCAGCAACGCGGGCAATGTGACGATCCACATTACCTCGGCGGGTGAGACATTCAGAATTGACATCATCGGCCCCAAAAATCCCATGGCCGCCCAACTGGCCTTCACAGAACTTGAGAAAAACCTGACCTTTATCGCGCTGTCAAGCTAGTCATTGAGGTTGGCGTCAATTGACATCCGAAAAGTCATACGCCAAGTCCAACACCGCACAGGCCGCCTCAATTTCGTAGTTTTCGATATCCAAAATTTCGACACGAATCAGCAAGTCCAAATAATCGGCAAAGCTTTGGATGTCAGCGGGTGCGGCGATCTTTTTGGGCAACGGGAAAACGAATCGCCACATCAGCTCGTTCATGTTGGCTTGTATGGAATAGCTGGACACCAAAGACTCTGGCGACAGCTTGAATTCCAGATAGAGCTCAAACTCACCCGACTGTTCATTTGGGCACTGCCAGATGTCTTCGAACTGGATGTACCGCAGAACGAGCCGGGTTTTAGCTGCGGTGTTGAGCTTGAGGATTGCCTGGGTCATTCGCTCCTCAGGTGGGCAGAAGTGACATAGGTCATCCAGCGTAATGGCATGCAGCCGCTTATAAAGTTGCGCCTGTTCTATGGACTGTTCCATGGCCTAGTCCTGCTCGGCATACGCCAGGTATTTCACATCAAACAGCTCACAGACTCGCTGGCAAAAGTCCCCTAGGGATGGTGCTTCGATGTAGGAAAAACCACTGTCAACGTCGACGTTCTCGCCAAAGTCGTGGTCGGCAAACGCTTCACAGTTTTCCGCCGCACTCATCAAATCATCCAAACTGTCAGACACCATGTTTCGGGCTTGGTCGATGGCATCAGACAAGCTGCTCATACCTTCCACTATGGGCATCACTTCGTTGTGCCAAAGATCCACGCGCGCATCATCCAGCTCCACGGTACATATCGCGGGTGTCTTCAAACCCTCAAATGTGGCCTTAGGGCTATCAGCTTCACACGCCGTGTAAAACCCCATGGGCAAATATTCGCTCAGCGCCACGCGGGTGATTTCACAGGCGGTGGCTTCTGGGCTCTGAGGCGGGTGTTGCGGGTGCGTTGGCTGCACTCGCTGGTCGTGCCGAAAAACAAAATACTTTTTCATATCCACTCTCCAATGTTGATTGGTGCTAGTGGCATGGGCTAATGTCAACGCCCTGCGCCACTAGCTTTGGGTTGTGTTCACGCTTCGTCGTCGCTGTTGACCTGGGTGGCGTCCACTTCAATGACTTCGGTGGTTTTGTACTTCAGCGGTGCTGCCAGTTGGCGCTGCATTTCTTTGCGCAAGCTCTCGGGCTGCGAGGGGTCGTTGGCCAAACGCTTTTTGTAGTTGCGTATGCCATGCTCCAGCACACTCAAGTTGCTGGGCATGGCTTTGCCCAGGTACTTGATCAGGGAGTCCTCGTAGGACTTACCCAAATCGTTGGCTGACACAATCTTGTACTTGTCACCCGTCACGTGGTGGGCGACGAAGACGCAAAACGTTGAGTTTTCGGCCTCTTTTTTGTCATCGCCCTCTTTTTCTTCCACGTGCGGCACCACATCACCGGCAAACGTCAGTTCGTTTTTCGATGACATACCCATCAAGGTAAAAAACTCACGGATCAAGGCGGTGCGGTCTTTGCTGGTTTTGTCACCGGCCTTTTTGGCCAGCGCCACAGACTCCACATCTTGAATCTGGCTCACGCCACCACGGCGGGTAATGTAGTCGGGCAACTCGGCGGGGGTGAGCTTTTCTTGTAGCGCTACGTTCAGCACCTTGGTGTAACGGCTGGCGGTAGCCTTGTCCACGCGCACCACATACTTGACCAGCACCGCAATGGGCGTGGACGAGGCTTTGAGGGTAATGCTGTGGTTGTCCTTGAGCTCTTTGCGAATCGCCTCGAGGATTTTGTCTTTGTGCTCGTTTTCGTCAATGCGAATGGACAGGTCATAGATTGATGCCAGCAATTCGTACAGCGCGCGGTGACCACGCTCCACGACCTCGACTTGGTAACGCTCGCCTTGTTGAAACAGGTCAGAGCTTTCACTCAAAAACGCTTCCACGGCTTTGCTGGTGGCATCTTTAGCAGCTTGTTTTTCTGGGTTGTCTTTTTTGACCACGGGCACCACAAAGGCGCTCAGGTCAAAGGTTTCCAGGTCCACGCCCTCGGGCTCGTCAACCAGGGTGGCGGGCATCATCGCAGGTTGTGCGGTGTGTTTAATGGCTCCATTGCTCAGTTGCATCTCGGCTTCCTTTCAGGGGTTACGCAGCCAATTGCTGCAAACACAGACTAAAACGGAAGGTTGTTAAAGATTTTTCAATGTCCAAATCTGTAATGGTTTTTATATTGGACTCTTTGGCCCACCAAGGATTCGCCAATGGACATGCCCAACCATGCCCTGCAAACAAGTCAACTCTTGTCATCGAGTTTGCATTTTTGGTGGATCGCTTTTCTGCGCAGCAGCCCTGACTATTGGTGGATTTGCCAGCAAAACGGCTGCTGCCAAGATGAACGCTTGGTGCGGGTGTGGCAGGACTTTGGCAACTTGTACGAATACAGCAGCCTTTCGCAGTGGTGGCAAGACAAAGGCCCTGCCCTATTCGACTCACCGCAAGTCGAAATTGCGCTAACTGCTGACATGCTGGCTGGGCTGCAGTTGCTGCACAACAAAGACTTGGCCACACCCAAACCCGGCATGCTGTACATCGCTATTCCGTTGACCATGGATGCGGGAGCGCTCAGCGCTGCCATTGCCCGCGTGTTTCATAACGCCCGCATTCGGGGCAAGCACTACAACACCGATGCCAAATATCAGCTCGAAACCATGGGCAAAAAAGGCTTGCCGACCGTGGTGCAGGCCTACTTAGCCCAAGCGCTCAAAGTCTGCGTGGCGCAAAGCCAGCCCCATGACGCGATTCACCGCTGGGGCGGCTATCAAATGGCGCAGCACTTGGACCTGTGCCCCACCAACAGTCCCAAGCCCACAGACAGCCTCAAAAGACGCAAAGACAAGCAGCGCAACACCCGGACCAAACACAGCCAAGTGTTACAGGCGGCCAAGCTGCTGGTGGCCAATGCCGAGATTGGGCGCTTTCCATGCCGCAACCCAGTACAAGAACAACCGCGCTGGAGCCGCCAACAGCTGCGCGACCAAGAAGACGCCATACACAGCAGGGCCTGGCAGCCCAGCGACTGGCTCTGCAACGAGCACACCTTTATGCTGCCTGAGCACTGCATCGCGCAGTTCGATGCATTAGGCCAGCCGGTACACACCAACCTCGCCATCTTGGCCGATTTGCAGGGCATTGACCGCCCCTTCCTCAAACCCATACGGCCACGCGCCAAGCATTAAATGAAGTCCAATACCATTTTTGCTAAGCCTCTCGTCCCCATGCAGCGGGGCCTGCAAAAAACACATTTGCCAGCCAAAACCGCCGTCTTTTGGGTCTATTTCAGGGTTTTGGTTGGGTCAACCGCGCTAGTGCAGGCACGGCAGGTGGCTTGGCTAAATACTTGCATGAAGATCAACGAAGTCGTACAACCCAAAACCCCCGAGCAACAGCGCTTGGACTCCTTGCGCGCGGCCAGCAAACGCGCCAGCAATGCCGTGAAACAAGAACGCGATCGGCAAAAGCTACACAAGGCGCAAAAGACGATTCAACAGGTGCGCTTTCCTCAGCCACCCAAACCCTAGGTTTTGGGTTTTAGGCCTTAGGCTTTAAGCTTTAGGCGCTTCACTGTAACTGCTCAGACTAAAGCCCCAACGCTCCATTGCTTGGCGTATCTCAGCCCCATACTGCTCAGCAAACTGTTCCTCTGCCAACATGCGGGCGCGGTGTGCAGCTTCTTCCACCTCCACATCCAATAAACGGGGCGTATAGCGTTTGAGTTCTTTGGCTGTGAGGTGCCAATAAGGGTTGCCCGAGTGATCTTGCATGGCGAATTCCATCTCGGTCTTGATGTCCACGCCCAAGCGCTTGCGAAACACAATGGCGTCATGAATATTAGCTAGCGGCTCGCGCCCATATTTTTTGGCCAGAGCGCGCACCACGTTCATGATCTCGGTCTCGTCGTGCTGGTACAGGTAAGCCAAAATTTTGGACTTGCTGGGCCTGCCCGAAGCGGTTTGCAAAAACGGCTGTTTCAGCAGCTCAGCGCGCTCTTGCTTGACCTTGTCGTACAAGTAATCGTCCAGCAGCGTTTGCTCAGCAATAAACGCTTTAACAGTGGGGTCAGCCAAAAACCGCCGCCGGTCGTCAGCGTTTTTGAGGATGTCAACAATGGCCGGGTTTGTCCACTCGCCGCTGTCGCTTTTCCAACCCGTGCTGCTGACCCTAGCGCCAAAACTGATGGCGGTAAACGCGGTCTTCAACAGCTTGGTCTGTAGGTCTTTGGGCACGGGGCTCTCAGCGTCAAAGGTGAAGTGCTTGACTGTGGCCATAAAGTCGCTCTTATCCTCCAGGTACGAGATGGTGGCTTGAAACACCTTGCGCAGCTCTTTGTCTGGCGCACGGGTTTGCATGTATTCCTTGGCCCAACCCATCTTCCACGCGATCACGCTGCTGCGGATGTCGTATTCCCAGCAGTTGCCCAGTATTGCGCGGCGCAGCTCTTTGTTGACGTTTTGGATGCTGGTGCCCTCGTAGTACATGCGCCCAAAAGCGCTGGGTTTTTTGCGCTGTGGATAGTGGTGGCTCAGCACATTGGCTATGCCCAAGACGATGCGGGCTTGGCGCAGCGCCATGTCTTTTTGCTCGCGGCTGATGTGGATGGCATCTGTCACCAGCCAATAGATGTAGCTTTTGAGCGACTCTACATCCACCTCCACCAGCTCAAACTGCTCCAGCGCCGCCAAATTGTTTTTGTAGCGCTTGAATTCGGGGTACAACAAGTGCATGAGCTCGATGTTGCTGTGCTCGTCACCGCCCAAGTGGGCGTCAATGTCTCGGTTGCTGGTGCTGTTGATCAATATCGCTTCCTCTATGGCCATGGTGTCCACCATGGTCACCCACTGCGTGAGCTTGCATTCGCTCACGGTGCCCACCAAGTTGGAACCCTTCACCACGGGCTCCACCAAGTTGAAGCCGTGCTCTCGCAGCCAGGCATGCAGGCGCTGCTTGCGCGGGCCAATCTGTCCACCTTCATTGGCCAGCTTTTGCAACGAAATCGAAAACAGCTCCAGCTTGCGCTGCATGGGGGTGGCTTGGCGCTGCAGGCTGGCAAACAGCATGTCCTCCAGCGTTTTCACGTACTTGTGCAGCGCGCGCTCAGCCGAGTTAGCGGGCTTGGGAAAAGCTTGCCTTAGCGCAATTAAAACGGCGTGGTTGACGGTGATCTTGATCATCTGCGGCAGCTCTTCTTGTGGGGCTAGAAATATTTAGCCAGCACCCACAGCCTACCCAATAATCGTCAAAAAGTCACACGCTTATAGTAATTTCTAATGTTAAGCTGCCACCCCAAATGCCGCATTCATGGGGTGCTTGCTTGATGGCGAAGCCCAAACAAGTCCTTTTTTTGCGAGGAAAATGCGCCCTACAGCGATTTTTTACCACTCCAGCGGGCTGAGTAGCTGGCCCTGCTGATAAGCGCACACAGGGCTTTTTGCGTAGTCTGCGGGTGCTTATCCACAGCGCCGCCAAGTTATCCACAAAAAATCTATGAAAACACTGCTTTTCATATGTTTTGGGGTTAACGCGTTGAAATCATTGAAGAAAAAAACCTGCGAAAAAGTTATCCACAGCCCCCAGAAACCCGCCACTTTGGCGGGACTCAGGTTGCCCAAAAAAACCTATGAAAACACAATAAAAGCAACGGAAATACTAGGTTTTGGAACACAGCAGCATGGCACAAGCAAAAACACTCACCGCAGCAGACATCGACCGGCTACTGGCTTACATTGACACGCGCAAATATGCAGCGCGCAACAGGGCTATGGCGCTGCTGACGCACTGGGCGGGTTTAAGGATTGGGGAAGTGGCGTGTTTGCGCTGGTGCGATGTGGTGACCAGCGAGGGGCAGATGAAGGACGAAATCCATCTGCTGCCGGATATGACCAAGGGGCGGCAAGCGCGCACCGTGTTCATCAACGCCCGGCTCAAGGCTGAGCTGCAGGCCTACGTGGCGCAGGCCCGATGTGTGGACCGGCACTATCCGCTGTTTGCCAGTCAAAAAAGCGTGTGCGCAGGCTTTAGTGCCAATAGCCTGGCGCAAACCTTTGCCCAGCTCTACGCGGGTGCGGGGCTTGAGGGTGCCAGCAGTCACAGCGGACGACGCACTTTTTTAACCAATTTGGCCAACAAAGGCATAGCCATCCATATCTTAAAAACGCTGGCTGGACACCGCAGCATCAGTACCACTGCTGCATACCTGTACAGCAGCCCCAATCAGCTAAAAGCTGCTGTGGAGTTGGCTTAAAAACACAAAACCAGCCGAAGCTGGTCTTATATTTACTCAACTACGCCCGCTACGGAGCACTTTGGCACCGTGGTACGTTTAGCAACGCTTGCAGACTAAGCCTAGTCCTCGTTCATCACTTCACGCAAGTTAGCCAAATGCACCCAGTCCACCACCTCGCCGCTGGGTTGGTAGCCGCTCACCAACTGCTGCAGCAGGGCGCGGATCACGGGCACGTCGTTGGCGCCTACGGCGATGCTTAGGGCGTTGAGTTTGTCTTGTAGCTGGGGCCAGCATAGACACTGCTCTTGCGCTTTCATGATGCGCGGGTGCTGGGTGGGCTTGGGGTTGTCGCCTATCAGCAGCTCTTCATAGAGCTTTTCGCCGGGGCGCAGGCCGGTCACGGCCAGCTCAATGTCGCCATCGGGGTTCTGCTCGTCGCGCACCGTCAGGCCCGACAGTTCCACCATGCGGCGGGCCAGGTCCATGATTTTGACCGGCTGGCCCATATCTAGCACAAACACATCGCCGCCCTGCCCCATGGCGCCGGCCTGGATGACCAGCTGCGCCGCCTCGGGGATGGTCATGAAGTAGCGGGTGATGTCGGCATGTGTGAGGGTGATGGGCCCACCGTTTTTAATCTGCTCGCGAAACAGTGGCACCACCGAGCCGCTGGAGCCCAACACGTTGCCAAAGCGCACCATCGAAAACGTGGTGCGGGTGGTGGGCGCTCTGCCGCATTCGCTGGTCACGGCTGGGTTTTGTTCGGCCAGGGCTTGCAACACCATCTCGGCTAAGCGCTTGGTAGCGCCCATAATATTTGTAGGGCGCACGGCTTTGTCGGTGCTGATGAGCACAAAGTTACGCACCCCATTGCGTACAGCCGCTTCGGCACACACCAGCGTGCCCCACACATTGTTGCGCACACCCTCTGCGGGGTTATGCTCTACCAAGGGCACATGCTTGTAGGCCGCGGCGTGGTAAACCGTGTGCGGCTTCCAGGTGTCCATGATCTCGTGCATGCGCACCTCGTTGCACACCGAGGCCAGCAGCGGCACCAGCTCCACCCCATCGGCCACGGCCAACAACTCTTGGTGAATTTGATACAGCGCAAATTCGCTCATGTCCACCAACATCAATTGCTTTGGTTGCGTGCGCACAATTTGCCGGCACAGCTCGCTGCCGATGCTGCCGCCCGCGCCCGTCACCACCACCCGCTTGCCCAGGGTGTTGAGGTTGAGCAGCAAACCATTCGGCTGCACCGGCTCGCGACCCAAAAGGTCGTCGATGTCCAGCTCGCGCAGGTCAGACACATTCACCTTGCCCTGTGCCAAATCGTTCAAGCTGGGCAAGGTGCGCACCGCCACCTTAAAAGGGGCCAAGGTGTTCAAAATTTCATTGCGTCGGGCGCGGTTGATGGTGGGCAGTGCCAGCAACACGTGAGCCACCCCCACGGAGCTCACCAACGAGGGCAAGTCGTGCACCGCATAAATGCGCAAACCGTTGAGCACGTGGCCGTGCAGGCGGTCGTCATCGTCCAAGAACCCAGTCACCTGCATGTCGTGGTTGTTGGTCATGGCTTGTGCCAAC
>Ga0315907_10006912_pt1 | contig 11923 bp, 11 predicted proteins | sample LakEriMetagenome_3_FD_203525 | JGI IMG/M metagenome (GOLD analysis project Ga0315907, IMG submission 203525) | Freshwater fungal communities from buoy surface, Lake Erie, Ohio, United States - Buoy 12 MA123 | ecosystem: Environmental > Aquatic > Freshwater > Lake > Lake biofilm | place: USA...
TTCTTCAGCTAATTTAGGTACTCTTGTATCTAAATCATAAGCTAATCCATCAGAAATATATTCAAGTACTATTATTTTATTTATTAAGTTACTACTAAAAGATATTTTGCCTTCTCTATCATCAATTGTAAAATATCCATTGCTATTAGCATATTGTGGGTCTAAACCATATCTTTGACCTAAAAATCCATAATACAACCAATTATCATAACCATATCCATAACCCATTGCTCCCCATCCTTGATCAGCATAACCATCTCTATAACCCATATTGTTTACTTCCCATCTTCTTTGAGTTATGGAAGTTCCTTCTATGTTGTTGCCAAAATTATCCTGCAATGGTTCTCCATTATTATCTTGTAATGGTTTTTCATATGGAATTATGGTTAAATTATTTGTAGGATAAATTGGCCTTTTAATACCATGATGATCAATCCATGCAATTTTAACATAATTAACATAATCTTGTGGTAATATAATACTTAATGAATGAGGTACAGTTAATTCCTGTGACTTAATGCTCCTTAGAGTATCATAACTGAATTCTTGCAAGCTACGTTTAGCATGGAATATTACATCAGTTCTTTTAACTTGTTGTATTAATTTGCCGTCACCTACATAAGCAACCATAAAGTTATTTATAACATCATTTAAAGTAATGTAAGCATAACTACCATAATTATCTTCTGTAGTTTGCCCATATGCTTTCTCAGCTTGATTTTGGCCATATTGTCCACCATCTAGTTTTTTTAGTTGGACAACAATATATAGGCCTTCTGCCGGGGGGTTAGGAAATACAATTGCATTATCTACAACATCATATCCCCACACATATTCTTCAAATGTCCCAGGTTGAGCTGTCTGGCTAGTATATAATTTAAAATTATTTAACCCATAATTAATATTATTTGGATCCCAAGCATTTAGACCGCCAAATATTAAATCAGTATTAAATGTAGTTAAAAATGTAGTAGTAGTATCATCACCTATAAAGCCTTGTGCTCCTTCGTAATATTGTCTATTGTTTTCGGTTATTAAACCATTGTTTGGTATTGGCATACTTTATTAGCTTTTTGAATTAATATTTTCAGCCTGTGCTTGTTGTGCTGCTATTTGGATTATTTGAGGATCTTTTATAACTATCCCCGAATAAAGTAGTATTCTTGTTATTAAGTTTGTTTGTTCAATTGGATGTAACTCGAAATCTACAGATGTAGTTGAGTTATATACATATTGATAATTTGTACCAATTGTGAAATTCCACACTGGATTTAATGGTTTTCTAATATAAGTACATGAAATTACATTGCCAGTTATTGTTCTTGGGTATACATAAATTCTTTCGTTTTTATATGTATATACTGGCCAATATAAAGAAGGTTTTGTTAAAGGAGATAGATTAAGTTCCAGAAGCTCATTAGGCTGCACGTATTGAACTATTTTATCGTCCTTGTATATTACAGTTCCTAATTTATAAAAATCTGTAAGTGCAGTAGTTGTATAATGATCAGATTCAGGTGCGCATACACCGTCTTCTTGAAAGATTTCTATTTTTTCTTGTAAGTTTTTAACGCGATTAGCATATTCGCTATCGTTTTCCGGCACGCGTAGTTGTTGATTAAGATCCTCAAAATATTCATTGAATATTTCAAGTTGAACTTGTGTTGCGGTTTTATTAAATTCGTCAGGTGTTAAATAACCTCGCTGCTCTTTATTAATTATTAATAAAACAGTTCTATAAACTGTATCTACATTTATTGCCATCTTGTATATTTATTATAATATTTAGGCGGTAACCAGAGCCACCGCCTATATATTAGTATTACGTATTATTTAAGTTTTTTCTCTATTGCCTTAAAGATTTCTACGCCTTCATCTGTTTTGAAAAATGCAGCCATTGCTGAGTATGGATTTTCATCAAACGGAACGGTCATTAATTTTCTTCCATTGTCGCCCCAAGTAAATGTTCTATGATCTTGTGACAATTTAATAATCCCAACCTCTGATGCTCTAATCGCTAAATTTCTTAATGGGATATTTTCATCATTTGCTAAATCTAAAAATAATTCTGGATTTCTTCTAGCCATTAATAATAAGTCTCTTCTAATTTCTTTTGAGCTCATTTTATTTACTCTAGAGCCTACATCGACTCTAACAATTGCTTCAGCCATATCAATGTCCATCTCAAACGCAGCATTCATTGCTTGAACTTCTAGCTCTAAGTCATCTAAGTTATCTTCAGCAATTTCAACAGGATCAAATTCTCTATATTTTTTATTTAATGCTGGGTGATATAAAGATAATAATTTTTGTAAGTTTTGTCTTTCTTTCGGCACTGTTAAAATACCATTTTCAAACATAATATGTCCTAAAGTTACTTGCCCTTTTTGTTCGCTTACTAATGGAGAATTTTGATTTGTTGCATATCTTAATTCTTCTTGTTCCCCGGTTTCTTTATTAAACCATAATAAAGGGTATCTTACAGAATGCCTGCTTTGTAAAGTATAAGTTAAAGGTGAGTAATTATCAGATATAATATATGTTCTATCTTTAATTTCCCATTTAGGTTTTTGTGGTTCTTTTTTTACCGGTTTTGGAGTTTCAACCACTTCGGTATATTCTTGTGTTGCGATTTCTTCGTCAACTAAAATTTCTTTTGCTTTTGTGTTTGGTCTTGTTGCCATAATATAATATAATTTAATAATTGTTTTAAAAGGGTAATAACTACCCCCGTCAGTTCAACGAGGGTAATTACTACTTAATTGTTATACAGTAGCTGTAAACAATACAAAGTTATTAGCTCCTTGAGTCACTAAACATCTTTCTGATAAGAAGTGAACTTGCATTGCATCTAAATCAGATGTATAAGCTCCTCCAACAGATCCAGTGATCCAAGATTTCATACGTCTGTCATCAGCTTGGTTAGCTCTATAACGAACATGTAAGAATGGACGACGGATGTTTGTACCTAATTGTTGATCGTAAACTGTAGAAGTTCCAGCTGGGATTAATACTCCATCAATAGAAGTATTGATCATACCGCCACGAGTAGATGCATCATTTAAGTATTTCCAGTCAGTTTTGTAGAAATCGTAAGATCCTCTTCTGAATCCAGAGAAACCTAAATTAAGTGCCATTTGCTCAGAGTTTTCGAATAAACCGTAAGCAACTCCACCAGCAGCTCCTGAAGATAAAGAAGCTAACATATCGTCAAAGTCAAGAGACGTAGCTCTGTTTAAGAATAACATGTTTTCCTCAATAGCTCCCTGAGTATCTAAGTTTTTCAAGATTGAATCAAAATCAGATAATCCAGCGGCAGCTGTAAAGTTATTAACAACATTACCTCTTTCTTTAATAGCTGCAAATAGACCTTGAGTCCCTTTGAATCCATCAGTAACTAAAGTTAAAGCAGTTGAATCAACTAATTCACCCTCGATTACAGACATTTCTAAATAATCCTCAAAACGTAATCTTGTTTCAGATTCAGCTTTTAAATACCATAAGTATCCTGAAGTCCCATCCTCAGTAGCAACTTCAACCCATCCAATTTGAGCAGTATCAGATCCAGAGATTTGATATTTTTCTTTAATAATGATTGGTGAATTATTGTATTGAGTGAAAGATGGAGTAACTGATTTTAACGAAGCGTCATCAGTTCCTTTTCTAAATTCAGAACCATATACAAAGATTTTAAGATCTTCAGCATTTTCAAAGTTTACTGGTCCACTAATTAAACTAGCTTGAGTGTATGGGTATACTTCTAAGATAGCAGGGTCAACTGTTCCAGCTGTAGATGCTTTAACATAAACTTTAAGTTCTTTACCGGTAGAAGGGCTCATAACTACTAAAGTTTGTCCTGCAGAAATTACGTTGTTTACAAAGTTTGGTCCTTCTGTAGAGTTAACCTCAAAGCTTAATTGAGTAGCGCTATCACAAGATACCTCTTTGTAAGCAATGTGTAAACGGTTTTGTTCAGACCAAATAACTTGATCAGATGACATTGGCATTTCTGCCCCTACCATTCTTAAGAAACCAGAAAGCGTTCTATTTCCGTAACGCTCTACTTCAGCTTCATAAATTTCTGGTAAATATTGTTGTGCAAAAGAAGAAAAATTATCTGCGTCTGGATTTGTAAACTGTAAATAATTTGAATCTAATGTTTGCTGTTTTTGAGATGGCTTAATGCTCCCAAACATAGGTACTACATTTGACATAGTGTTTTAATTTTTAATTGTTAATTATCTTTTTATTTTTAATTTTGTAGAATCAACACCATTAACTGCTTTTACCTTCCATCCATTAATGAAACCATTGTCTACAGGGGCTTGCCTTGCGGTTGTGGTAATATTATTAGATTTGGCAACAACTTCTTTAATTGCATCGGCTTTACCTTGCTCATAAAAGTGTTTTGCAATAGTGTCAGCATTTTCAGCGGCATACATTGCTTTATGGTATCCTTTAACATCTTTAACTGAGCCATCTTCATTTAAGAACTTCTTAATAAGATTGCTAATATTAGATTGTCTTTCTGCTACCGCATCTGGATTTGAGACCCCATATCTAAAACTTTTTTCACCTAAATTGAAATCAAAACCTTTGAAATCTTGAGCAAATAATGTTTTTGTTTCGTTCTTAAATCTAGAATGTTGCAATTCTGCTTTTTGTTGATCCTGATTGTATCTGTTGAAAAAGTCCATTGCTTTTTGTTGCTCTTGGGTAATACCAGGACGAGCTTTTATTTCGTCATAATATTTACTTTTAATAGTCTCCAAATAGTTTTTGGCTTTTGCAACTTCTTCTTTAAATGCGAGTCTTTTTTTTCTGACATCTCGCTCGTCATCTATATCTTCATCATAGTCAAAAGTGTCTTCAATTAAGAAGTCAATTTCGTCCATGCTTAAGTGTGGTCTTGTTTGCTTATAGTATTCCTTTAATAGAGTATCACTATCGGTGTTAGAATAATCTGCATTTAAACGAACATAATCTTCAACAGTCCCTCCGGTTTCTTCCATGAATGTTACAAGCTTTTCTATATTCTCAGGTAATTTTCTACCGCTATTAGCTTGCTCTTGTAAATGTTGATTTAATTCAATTGTTGTCTCTGCAACTTCTTGAACTATTTCTGATTCACTGATTTCTTGAATAACATTTTCAATGGGCCCTTGGTCTCCTTGTCCCACTTCTTGCAATTCCATTTTGGGCTGTTCATCGCGTAACACGCTTTCCGTTGGGCTTGACTCTTGAATGGCATCTTCTGTTTCTTTAGGAATTACTATTTTTACTGGTTCTTCGGCTTTTTTAGCCACAGATAAATCAACTTTAATAGGTTCATCTGTTTTTGTTAACTTTTTAGGAGTAGCCCTTTTGGCTTTCATTTTGAATTCTCCTTCTTGTTTTACGGTTTCTGACATGATATAATATTATAAAATTGGTTAATAAAAATTTATTTTGGTTCAAACTGGGCTAAATCAAACCCATCTAAATTATCAAACCCTGCTGATTCAAAATCTTTTGGTGGTAAATTATTTTGTCTTTGGTTAGTTAAGTCAGATTGTATTGTTCCTCTTAACTTTTCTCTCTGATCTTTTTTATCCTCCATCATTTGTATTTTAGCATTTGCAGCCTGTGAAGACATTTGAGCTAATTGCATATTATATTGAAACTCTAATTCCATTAGTTGTTGTTTCAACCTTGCTTCACGCTCCATCTTTTCTATCTCAAATTGATTTTTAGCTTGAGCAACTTGTATTTGGGTTTGAGATAATGCTTGCTGTTTTTGAACCTCTGACATTGCTGCGGCTTCGGCGGTTTGCGCATTTGCTTGTGCTTGCGCTTGTATATTAGCTTGCTGCATTGCTTGATCTTGCTGTATCTTTTTCTTTCTTTTGTATTTTAAAGCTTGATTAGCAAGTTTAGTATTATTGATTTCTCTAATGTCAATAGCGTCCTCAAGATCAATACCTCCTGATTGCAGCGCAACCTGTATATTTTGTTCTAATTGTAATTTGTCTTCTTCATCTGGCTCAACCTCTAAAGTAATACCAAAATCATGAATATCTAATTGTTCTAATTCTTTAAGCGTTTCTACATTATATATAGAGATGCTATTTTTTAATGCATCTGCAGTTAAAGGGTATTTCAAAGCATCTCCAACTCTTTTAGATATATTTTCACATATTCTTAAAGTTAAAAATAAACTTCCTTGTAATATATGTCTTGTTGCAGTGTTTGATGACGCAGCAGCCATTTTTTGTAATCCAACTAAAGTATCTCTATCTGGGGTACTACCGTCTCTCGCCTCGTTTAATCCCGTAACATCCCTAATCATTTGCAAATAATATTGGTATGCAGAAATTAATGATTGTATTTTTGCGCCGGCAGCAGATGTTTGTAATTCTTGAATAGGCACTTTACCAGCATTCATTCCTCCGTCTTGTGTCATGGATCTACCCACTATACTACCCGTTTGGAAATACATATTTAATGCCTCCGCAGGATTATAATTTGTTCCATTACCTAAATCAACTTCTGCTAATCCATCAACATCAACAAATACACCATCCGGCACCATCTTAGCAAGTACCTGTTGTAATTTTAAATGTGTTAATTGGATCATGTCTGCAAAAGTAGTAATTCTACTTACTAGAGATTCAATTCTTCCACGGTACATTCTAGGAGCCACAATGGCATAGTTCATATCCACTTTTGTAGTGTCCGATAATGGTCTAGTCATATTTTCAGCTAATTCCCATTTAAGCATTTTATTATGTCCTAATATTTTTGCTCCTGAATATAATACTTCAATACTTCTAGAAACAACATCAAAGTTGTCACTCGGTGGCGGATTAAAAAAATCAGTTTTTTGTAATGCTTTTTCTAATCCTTGTTCTGTTTGTTTTATTTTAAATACTTGATTTGAATATGTTTTGTATTCAAAATATAACACTTGTACAATATTCCCATCTTGGTATGCACCGTTATAGTTTCTTGTATAACTGGTATTACCTTGGTATTTTTCTATCTCTCTTAATTCTTCTACATCTAAATAAGGAAATTCCTTTTTTAATTCTTGTAAACTAATTGATTTAACTTCCCCAACATAATATATATCAGAAAAGTTTGGGTCTTCGGTATAAGAATAAACTAAATTAACAGGGTCAACATAGTCAATTGTTACACCATTTGATTTATTAAAATTAGTTTTTGCACATGCGATACCTAATACCGTTAAATCATAATTTAATCTTCTATTGATTAAATCATATTTGTTATTAGCTAATAAGTTACTAATTAATTCTTCTTCAGCAATTTCAACAGCTTGTTTATAAGACAATTGCATATGTAATCCTAATTGCTCATCATCCTCTGGAAGAGAATCCGGATTTGCGGACTGATATAAATCAGCTCCTAATTTGCCTTTTAATTCAGCTAATAATTGCTTAGCTTGCATGTCATTAGTTAAAGCTTGGGTGTATCTTGTCTTTGCGGCTACAGAAGCAGGATCTTGCGCTACAGTTTTTACCTTGTAGTTTTTGCTTGATATGCCGTTAACAACAATGTCAACAAACTTAGGTATAACAGGAACGGGTTTCCAATCTATATTTAAATAAGATAAGTCACCATTAATAGCCATCTCATCTTTATATTTTTGAACACTTTGTTCTCCTCTTGCATATAACCTTAATGTGTGATACACTTGCCAGTTGTTATTCCATCTGCCATTTGCTCCTCCATTTCCAGTATTTCCATTAAACCATTCGTACTCTATGGCTTGTCCAACCAAAGTACCATATTCTAGACTTTGTTTTTCTTCATCCGGTACCACCTGACTTGGGAAAGAACTATTGCTATTGGTATAAATCATTTATTATATTATTAAGGAGGAATCTCCGTTATTGTTATATTTCTTAAATCCTAATTCAAATTTAGGTTTTTCATAAGGTGTAGTAGGAACATATAAATGTTTATTACAAGCCATTATTGCTAACCCTGAGCTAATAGAAGCATCATGTTTTGTTCTATTGTTTATATTAAATCTTGCCCAATCTTCCAATGTTTTTTGGAAATACATACTGCCATATTGCTCATTGTTATAACCAACATTGTTTTCTATGTATGTCTCAATAGCCGAAGCGTGAGCTTGCATTATATCCTGCGAGGAGTTTGGTATTCCGCCTATTTCTTTTTCTGCTGGCGATAATTTATTCCAAACTTTATCAGGTCTATTCATTGAGAACCCTCTATAACCTCTTCTTTTTAAATAGTATAAAAGTCTTGGTTTATTATTTTCTGCTAATATAGGCATTCCATAAAATACCAAAGCCATAAGAACATCTTCAAAAAACATCTCAGCCGTTTGAGGTCTTGCAATATATTCTAAAAAGAAATGATTAGGTGGAACATCTTCCATGGTAAACTTTGTTAATCCATGAAGAGCTCCATTAGACCCTCTACTTACATCCACTGTTCCTGATATATCATAACTATCACAGCCAAACGCCCCACAGTGTTCATTACCTGGGTATTTAAGCCCATTCCTTATAATTACACGGTTTTGAAGATGTTTAGGTGGTATCCAAGAAATTAAAAATCTTCCATCTTTATTTGGATAAAAAATTACTTGCGAATCTTGTATTCCATTTTCCCATTGGAAACTGCCTCGTGTTAAAACATTTGAGTTTCTAAGGTCATCATTATAATCTATTTGCTCGTATATTTTAGTAAGATTAAACAAAGACTGTTTTGCCTCATCTCTAAATGCATGTTGTTCTGTTCTTGGAAACTGACGGTAATATTCATTTAAACCATCTTGATCACTCTTTAAACCATCTACCTCATTTTGCCAGTGTTCAATAACACCATATTCAATCCAGTTTCCATCTACGCCTTTTATCGGGGTTTTTGGAGTGTCGAATACAGGTAGGCCATAAGTATCAATGAATCCCTCGTACGACCATTCCATAGGTATGAACAAACTATATAATCCTGAGCTAGTCTGACCATTGCGGTTTCTCTTTGTGACGTCGGAGTCATAATATAATTTTTTGAAGTTATCTCCTCCTTTATCTAAAGCATTTGATGTTGATCCCATCATACACTTACCAATAATTCTACTACCTAATCGAAGACACGTTTTTGTAACACGCCAGTTGTTTAATATGTTATCTGGTTTTAACCATTTACCACTTTCATCATGTACAAGTAACTTTAATTTTTCCCCGTCATAAGAGTTGTCCCCGGTATTCTTCCAATCAATTGTAGTATCTAGTCCTTCTAACTCTACTACAGTTTCATTTGCATCTAATTTTCTTCTTGTAAATTTAGAAGCTGGAACCCTATAGGCTAATTCTGTTTTTGGACGGTCCATACCGTCTTGTATTGGTTTAAAAAAGAAAGGATAGTTAATAGAGATTGGAACAACTTTATCTGTAAACATTGTTTTAGCATCTTGCCCAGATTTTGATAATATACCAAATCTTGAGTCGCTTGATATAGTTGCTTGGTTTACTAATTCTGCAGAAGACATAAATGAAAATCCAGAACGTCTATTTTTTAAATAACACATTCCATAACATCTTGTGTCCGCTTTGCAAGCTTCCCAAAATATGAAGAACAATCTATTTGATTCCCTAAAATCTGGTGCACCTACATCTATCTTGCTCCATTGCAAGTACATATAATGTGTACCAGTTATATAGGTTGGTATTCCATTATTATTAAAGTATATACCTTCATCTCTATATTTAAATTCAGCGTCTACATAATCGTACCACTGTTCTTTAAAATGATCTGGATATTTATTCCAATCAAATACATTTTTTATTTTATCTAATTCTTTTGGGTATTCTATTTTTTCCCAATACTGCTCTTCTTTTTTATTAGATCTAGAATATACTTTTTCTACTTCAGGTAAGGCTATCTTTAAATTTTGGATTTCATATATCTCACCAATCTTTCCAGTTTTACTAATAACAACCATATCATGGTCTTTATTATACCCATATGCCCATTTTTTATTACGATTGTTTTGCTTTATAACGCTTTGCTTAACGTAATTGGGTATGACTCTAAATAAATTTTGTTCGTACATTATTTAGATCTCCCTTCTGCAAAACCTTTAAATACTTTTTGTGCAGTATCTTTTGCTGTTTCCTCGTCGGTTAATATTCTTTCTTCGAGTTCTATTCTTGTAAGTATTTCAAAAGCGTCGAATATTGCAAGCTTTTTAGTAGCAGCCGCATTTTTTAACTTGTCTGCCGCTAAATCGTCCTCACCGTTATCTAAGATAGCTTCTTCAGCTACTTTGATTAACTCCAATACTGCTTTATGCCCAGCTTGGATTATATTCAGCTTCGTCTCCTTTATATTCATACTTAATTACAATATCATTAGATTTCATACAATATAATCGCTCCCCATCTATTATAAAGTCATATTCTCCAAAAGGAGTATAACCAACTAAGTCTCCAGGATTGATTTTAAGCTTATTTAAAGAACTATTTCCATATTTTAATATACCAATAAGCTTTCGTTCCTTATCGAGTCTTAAATGGTCATTATTCTTTAATGGTTTTATAAAACATCTATCGCCAAATGATTTCCATTCAGCATTTGTTTTATATAAATATATCTGATCAAGATCGCAAAAGTAAAGATCATCTTTAAAATAAGCTCTACTGTTTTTTATTTTGCCTCTTATATCATAAAACTTTCTAAATACATTATGATGTATTACAACAATGTCTCCCACTTTTATATCTGTATTATATGCTAATGGTACTGAAACCACTTCTGCAAAATTATTAACAGATTTAAAACTTTCTATTTTGGTATTTAGTATAAGATCTTTATCTCCTACTTTGACTTTGTTGTTGTATCGATCTCCATTTACTGGACGAACGATAAAACTAAAGACACTTTTCATTAATATTCTAAATCGTATTCAATAGCAATAGCCATGTTAGGATTAAACTTTTTCCAAGGCATTACTTCATCTTCTTTTTTAATGTAAATTTTATAGGACTTATCGGATGCTTCAAGTATACAGGAGATCTCGTGTCCCCCATATACTTGTTGTCCAACAGAATAGTGCATAGCCTCATTTTTGTAGTCTACACCTATACTTATTTTTCTAATAACCGAGTCCATTATTTTGCTTCTTCAGCGGTGTCTTCTATTACAGTGTAAGTTCCATCTTCTAAATTAATATTGATAGGGCCATACTCTTCTTGTAATACGTTTTTATAATCTTCAACCGCTTTATTAACGTCTGCTAATTGGTGTAAGAATCCATGCTTTTGTGATTCTACAATTCCAATGTTTGTTAATAATGCATTGATGTCTTTTTGTTGATTTACAATTGTTTCTAATTGTACTGCTGTAATTTGTTTTACTACGTCCATTTGATTTAATTTAATTGTTTATTATGATAATGTTAAAAGATATTTTGTTTTAGCTGCTTTACCAGATAATTCTTGAGCCATATTTTCTACGTCCCAAAATTTATTAGACTCAGCGTGATTCATTAATTCTTCAGCGAATTTAAGTATTCTGTCAACAACTTCCATTGAATCAGCTTTATTACCAATTAATTCAATCTTCATTGCTTGAATTCTTTTTCCGGTATAACCCATTAGTTTTTCAATAACTTCGTCTTTAAAGTCTTGTATATATTCATATAGTTCCCCAGTGGCTTTATGCTCTGCAAAACTTCTAGTTTCCCAATGGATCATATGAATTTGCTCTTGAAAGAATGTTAACTTTCCTGCTATTTCTTCTGTTGTCATTTTATATTATTTTATTATTATACTTCACAACTTGTTAATGTGTTTCCTACCTCTCCTGTTCCGTTCATTGCGTAACCTCCGGTAGAATCTATTAATTCTGGTAAATTCCAAAAACCTGCATTAGTAAATGGAGTGGT
>Ga0315907_10006915_pt1 | contig 11920 bp, 11 predicted proteins | sample LakEriMetagenome_3_FD_203525 | JGI IMG/M metagenome (GOLD analysis project Ga0315907, IMG submission 203525) | Freshwater fungal communities from buoy surface, Lake Erie, Ohio, United States - Buoy 12 MA123 | ecosystem: Environmental > Aquatic > Freshwater > Lake > Lake biofilm | place: USA...
GATCAAGTTTGTGTCTTAGGTGAAAGAATTTTAAGTAAACCCAAGACAGAAACGAAGGCATTTGAACAACTCACACAACTTCAGGGAAAATCCCATGAACTCATCACATCGGTATGTATTGCTTATCCTAACGGCATGATTGAGTTTAGTAATCATACCAATCTCAAAATGCGGGAACTCAATGAAGATCAAATACGACGCTATATCGAAGCTGACAAAGCACTAGACTGTGCTGGAAGTTATAAATTAGAATCCCGAGGAATAACTTTATTTGAATCAATTGAAATGACCGATCATACAGCTATTATCGGCTTACCACTCATTGATCTGAACAATCATCTAATTAAAATTGGCTACAGCCTATGAAATATTTTTTTCTTTTTTTTATTTCTCTTTTTCTATACTCTTGCACGAGCTTACCCAAAAAAAGGCTGGATAAGTTATCTATTCTTCAAGGACTAACATCTTCTAAGGAAGTTGAGTTCAGTGTACTTGCTCCAAATGAAAAAAATCTTGAATTTGAAATTCGAAGTGCAGAGGGCCTCATTATTAAGCCTGAGGAGATTAAAATTATATCTCGATCAGAGTCTCCTTGGAGAATACACAAAATTTTATTTATCAGAGATCAATTAATTGATTTTAATCTCTATGTTTTTGAAAATGGCAAAGTGATTGATCAGAGACTTATAGGAAAAGGTCAGTTAAAGCAGGACCATCTCAATATCGCACTTCTGTCTTGCATCAATGATGGCTTTGAGAAAAATTTCAAAATTTGGGATGCCCTGGCCTTTAAAAACCCTGAGTATGTTCTCATGTTGGGTGATAATGTGTATGCCAACCGTGATGAAAATGGCTTAACTCTGAAGTCTAATCCGGAAAATATTTGGAGCCGCTACGTAGACACCAGACTCCGGGTCCCGTTCTTTTTCCAACAAAAACTCATTCCTGTACATGCGATTTGGGATGATAACGATTATGGACCAAAAGATGCTGGGGAGGATTTTGAGTTCAAAAATGAAAGTAGAGAAATTTTTGAAGCCTTCTATGCTCAATCTTTAAGCGATGAGATTTTTGCCAAAGGACACGGAGTTGGAGGTCAGCTAGGCTTAGGTGACTTTAATCTTTACTTCATTGATGCTCGAAGCTTTCGTGCCCAATATAAAGAAGGTAAACACATCGGCGTTGACCAACACCAATGGCTTGTAAAACTCCTCAAGGATGAACAGCAACCAAGTCTTATAATAAAAGGTGATCAGTTTTTTGGTGGCTATCATCATTATGATTCTTATGAAGGAAATCATCCAAACGACTTTAATCTTTTTGTTTCAGACCTAAAACAAATTGGCACACCTGTTGTTTTTTTTAGTGGAGATAGGCACTTAAGTGAAATTATGCAATTCCCGAGAAGCCTTTTCGGACTACCAAGTTTTGAAATCACATCAAGCCCTATGCATGCCAGGGTTTTTAATGATTCACCAGAGGAAAACCCATGGCGAGTTGTACATACTCATGGGAAGATGAATTTTACTCTCATTAAAAATGTTGCTCAGGATAATCATTGGTTCATGGATGTTCAAAATATTGGAGAAGATGGACAGATACTATTTCGCAGGGATTTGGCCGTTTTCATTAAAGATCTTCAAAATAATTTAAATGAAGTGAGAAAAAGAAGATCTGGCAAGAGACGCTATCGTCGGTTAAGAAATAAAAGAAGATAGGGAGTTTTCAAGCTCCCTATCTGAGAAAAAATTATTGTTGGGATGGTTTCTTTTCGACTGATTCTATTTCACCCTTCTTTTTACGTTGAAGAATCTTATCTAAACTTCTCATGTATGTTTTAGAAAGGACCTTAAATAATGTATCATCTTCATTAGGTTTATAATCGCTTTTATTGCGGTCATAGTTGGCCGCCATCATTTCTTTTTCCTCGTCTGATAAACCTGATGGATTAGATCCTCCAGCGTTTTGTGAACTTCCATACTGATCGTTGCTAGAATCAGAGCCAGATCCAGCACCACTGGCCATACCAAAAACACCTGGGCCACCACCAGCACCTTGAGCTGAAGCTCCAATAGCACCATTCTTATCTTTTGACTGTTCATCTTCAGAAGAAGTACCTTGGGCCGATGACTGATCACCAGATGGGTTAGCTTTTGAGGCACCGGAGGAGTTAAGTGATCCAGCGCCACCAGATCTTGCAGAAGCACCACTCATGGAGCTGCCAAGACTAGAGGACATCAACTCTTTTTTAAGTTCATTTTCTTTAGCTGAAAGATTTATACCTTTGGTAGCGGCCTTGGAGTTAGCATCCTGCATCTCCTTCACTCTTGCAGCTAAGGCATTAGAACTTGCATCTCCTATGGATCCAGAACCAGCTGATGATGAATTTGAAGCATCATCTTTGAGTCCAGAAGACTTCATCGACATAGATAAAGAATTTAAACTAAATTTTATGGGTGATCCAAGGTTACTTTTAACTTGAGGCTTAATGTAATTTTTCGGGCCTGAATTTCCCCCCATATAATCTGTGTTCGTAGGGTTATAATAGTTATTCCCCCCCTCAGTAATCCCTTGTCCATCCCCACTAAAATCCTTGCCATTGAGATCATCCAACACTCTTTGGAGACAAACATTTTGCTTGTCTCTTAAGCCGCCTGACCCAGATAGAGCTGTGTAATAAAGTCCAAGATTATTATAATCTGTTGAGTATCGTCCAAAGAGCACACGTCTAAGGGTCCCTTCAGATTTATAATAAGACTTATATTTCTTCTTAGAGTGATAAGAATAGGCCAACATTTGAGCAAATGCCACTTCATGAATTTGATCTATGAGTTTTGAAAATTTACTACATTTCTCATCACTTAATTTATCAATACAACCTCTATTCTCATAAGCCCCGACGAGCTCAGGTTCATAAATATATTCCTCAGCGCTAACTTCATTACCCACTTTTAAATTTTTATAAAAGGCATGAATCTTTGAGGTCGTATTTTGAAATATATTTTTATAACCACTATCATCTTCTAAATAGCGATCGTCATCACCATTCATATTTCTACCTCGTCCAAAATTTCTAAAACTAACGTTCTGATTCCATCCTCCGGGCATTAAAGGATCCAGTAAATAATAACGACCACCATTTAATTTTTCTCTTGCTCCAAGAAGATTCAAATATGTTGGTACAACCCCTTGCCTTTCAACAATATCTGTATTCACTCTATGGGCACCTGCGACTTTGTACCTTTTACCCCAGCGACGTTTAACTTTTTTATGCCAATCTGCCCAATCTCGACAGCCGCGATCTTTATAGGAGTAGGACTTATCAGCGACTGTCCAGTTTTTATCTTTTTCTCCCCAGGTAAAGACAGTCTTATTGTAGGCATCTAAAAACTGACTCACTTCTCCCAACCAGGCCTTCATCGCCAATTCATAAACTTGAAAGAGTTCATTTCTTCTTTGCATGTAACAAATAAAGTCCTTACCAGAGGCTTTTCTTAAAGCGACATCATGAGCAGTCGTTAATTCAAAGTTTTTTCCACCATTATTGGAACAAAGTGTTTCGATCTGAGACTGATCATCTTTCTTCGCCTCATTAACTTTGACGTAATTACTCTCAACCTTTTTCATATTGATATTAAAATCTTTGAGGATTGATTTTCTTTTCTCAAGCAGCCCCTGCATTTTGTCTCTAAGGTACTGGAGAGCAAATTGACATTCATGATGATTGTCAGGAGAAGCAGAGGCAAAAAGCCACTCCATACCTCTTAAGGTTTTGATAGCAGTATGAATAATGAGATGAAGCTGATCCCTTGGAACAACTTGATTTTCAGTACTAAGTGCTTCAAGCTTAAATTGACACTGAAGGCCTGGCTCTTGTTGTATATTTATTTTACTTAAGCCAAGAACAAATAATTGTACAGATGCATCCCCGCAAACTCCGGTTGCAGAATCTCTGGTAAATGGTTTTTCGCAAGTGACATTTCCGTTGGCCACTTCTCCCTGGTCAGCTTGACGGCAAATTTTATTTTCCTTACATTGAAAATTGTCACATTTATAAGACTCACACTCCATATCTCGATAACAAGTCGATCCATCTGGTTTGGGGTCATCTTCACCGAGAGAATTTTGTTGCTCATCAAACTTTTTTTGTTTTTCAGCAGCTGCTTGTTCAGATTGTGGATCATCTGGGTCAGCACTAAATAAATCGTCCTCACGAAGTTTGTAGCACCCTAGACCGGCCGGGCATGCCCCATCATTTGAACAAGATTTTAGTTCTGCATCTTGTAGAGAGGGATCCTTACAAGTCCTTCCATTCAAAACCAACTTTTCACAACATGAATAATTTTGGGCCGATTCCCAGTCTGATCGTGATTTTTGCCAAGCTTTCCATTCATCAGTGTCTTGAGTCTTACCATCAGAGTCTGTATAAGTTTTTGGGTTAGGAGCAATAGTAAGATCTTTTCCGATACATTTGTTGGTGAAAATTCCAGCAGACACTTGTCCGATGTAAAAAAATGTTGAAAGCAAAACGATTTGTCTTATCAGAAACATACTCGGCCACCTTGAAATAAGAAGTGTTTAAGTAATTTTACCATGGTCTCGAAAATTTATAAGAGGACAAATGACTGCCATAGGGATAGAACATTAATAGAATCATATTCTTAAGTCAGACTAGATTGGTCAAATCAAGAACTTAGAATGACAACTATTTGAGGCACTATGAACCAGGTTTTAGGTCTTTGGGGACAAGAAACAAAACATTTTCACCAACTCTCACCGGACTCGGTTTTTCACGCCATAGAGCAATTAAATATAAGACTCACAGGAAGAATTCTTGCTCTCAACAGCCTAGAAAACAGAGTCTACGATATCGAACTGGCAAAACCACAAGATTTTGGCAAAGGTTTTTCAGCAACTAATATGGTGGTTAAATTTTATCGCCCAGGCCGCTGGAGTTATGATCAAATTATTGAGGAGCATCGTTTTTTAAATACACTCCTTGAATTCGAAGTACCCGTAGTTGCCCCTCTCGAATTTTCTGATAAAACTCTCCATAAGCATGAAGAAACTCAACTCTTTTTTGCCCTATTTCCAAAAGTACAGGGTCGTCTCAAAGATGAGCTTATTAAGGAAGAAATTGATCAAGTTGGACGTCTGATTGGAAGAATCCATAATATTGGATCGATGGGAAGTTTTAAGCAGCGTTTTTCTTTAAATCCAGAAACCTTTATTACTGCTTCAAAATCTGAACTACACAGGCTCTCTCCAGTAGAGCATCTAAGCTTCAAACATTATTTAAGTTTGCTTGAACAACTTGAGCAGATGCTCAAGCCTCTATTTTCTGGGCTTGAATTTCAGCGCATTCATGGAGACTTTCATCGAGGAAATATCGTCTGGACAAGTGCCGGGCCAATGGCAGTAGACTTTGATGATTGCCTGACTGGACCTGTGGAGCAAGATCTTTGGCTTCTCTTTCCCGGGTTAGATGAAGAAAGCCTCAAAGAAAGAGAGCGCTTCTTAGATGCCTACAAAGAGATGACAAGAAAAGAGTTTCTAAAAATGAATCTTGCCGAGCCTCTAAGAACGATGCGCATGGTTCACTTTAACTCATGGATTGCAAAACGCTGGGAGGATCACTCCTTTCAAAGAATGTTCCCTCAATTCACATCTGCAAGCTACTGGGATCAACAACTCATCGACCTAAGAATCCAATTGGGTCTTATTCAGGAAAAAGTTGGCACAGGTTTTGGATATTAATTCCTTAATAGGATAGACCGGGCAGATATTTAAGCACTTAGTTTGTCTAAAGATTTGTCGGCCGTCATTAAAATGGGAGATTTTATGAAATTTAACCTCTTTATCATCGCCACACTCTTTACGCAAATCACATTTGCACAAACCCTCAGAGAGCAAAAAGTAAAAAAAGAAATGCTTGAAAGAGTTGAGGTACTCATTGAAAAAGTTGAAGAAACACGCCAAGAAATTGATCATGACAACATTCCGAATGCTTGTAAGCTCATCAAAGAAATGTTTGATCTTTTTCCGGACCACTTAAAAGGTATAGGTGGCCACCTCAATTTTGATAAAAGAAAAACCATTAAGGCCAAAGATTTTGCCTTATCAGAACTCATTTTTATGCACAAGCATTCACTCATTTGTGATCAAGGTAAGGACCATGAATACATTGATCCTAGTGAACTTGATAAAGACTTGAAAAAAATTAGAAGAGAACTAAAAAAACAAAGAAGAATTATTAAAAAGTCAGATACTGGGTTTGAAAATACTTTCTACTATCGGTATGAATTTTAATCTTGCCCCTCAGTAAATTTGACACCTACCTTAAACTCAACTTGATGTTCATCCATAGGACGGATGGACATCACTTTACCTATAAGAGGATCATCTAAGAGAAATTCATTGAAACCCATAATCTGCAATTCTTCACCTTTGGGAAATTCACTTTCACTTAAGCTCACAAATCCCATCCCTCCCCGTGAGAGGTCAAATAAGCGATAAATCATGGACTCGCCAGTTAAAGGTCTAAGGATTTTAACGTATTTATCCTCTTTGGGTCTGGCCCGTGGACTTTCACGTTTATCCGCAAAAAGCTTATCCTCTTGATCCAAAGAAAGTCCAAACTCCTGATTTAAAAATTCCTGATCATGGGCCGTTCGCTGAGATAGGGATTTAACTCGCATATAATCAGGGCCCTGATCCTCAATCGAAGTGTCCATTGTTTTGAGTCGCCAGACTTGAGCTGAGGATTTACCTGATGAATTTGGAACAACAAAACTATCTTCTTCACCTATCAGACTTATTTGTTCAGGCATTTGAAGACTAAGACTTGATTCCTTTAACTCATCAATTAAAGTCTTGAAAATAAAGGCTCCGGCCTCTACATAAGCATAAAGTGGGAGATTATTTTTAAAAAGACAGAACCCATCAATAGAAAGATAGAGCTTTTTCGATTCCATACTAAAAGAGTTAAGATACATCTCCGAAATTTGTCTTCCTCCACTCTCAGGAGACACTTGCCAAAGAACGATCTTGTGCTGATTCGTAGCTAATTGTTTGAAAATCTTAATGTAGAAAAGGAATCCATTTTCAGCTTTTACAACTCTCATGACTTCTTTTGGAAAATACTTTGCCTAATTGGTTCAATAAATTCTAACATAGGTATACAGATTAACAACTACTGACCCAAGGATGGAAATGAGACGGTTGATCTTAATATTTTTAGCATTTTTATCGGGTACTCTCTCTGCATCCGAACTCAATTTTTCTCAACAGTATTTACATATCAATCAAACGGGAAAGGCGGGTCACCTCTCTCAGTTAGCAATTAAAACTCATACCACAAATGATTTCTCAGTTGGAATATCTGCAAATTATCTTGAACGATTTGATCTTTATGAAACAAATATAGGTCCACAACTTATCTATAAATTAAATGATCGACTTGCCCTTGAAGCTAAATATCTTAAGGCCAAATCGGGATCAGAAATCCTGGCCACAGACCAATATTTTCTATCACTTTATATGGCCCACTCAAAAGGCTACTCTTCTGCCTTTGCCTATCAAAATTCAAAATACTCCCTGACTCATCTCCAGTGGATAAGATGGGGACTGGAAATAGAAAAGTTTAAATATCTTATTATTATTCCTTATGCATTAATAGGTCAGGCGCACTTTCATAGGCCTTTCAACTCAAGAGAAGTGAATAGTTTTGGCGCAAAAGTTATTTCTCAACACTTAGATCAATATCGTTTTATTGCTTTTGCTTCAAAAGGTATTGAAGCCTCACAAAGCCTAATTGGTCGCTCCTCACAAACAATTGAGACCAAAACTATTGGAGGCGGCATAGGGCACAACTTTTCAAAAGACATCAAAATTGATGCACTCTTTGATTACACCGATCTAGGAAAATTAAAGAATCAATTTTTAACAACAACTCTTAACCTTAACTGGATATTCTGATGGTACAAGAATTAATCATGACATTTTTAAAATATGCAGCCATTTATTTTCTTGGCATTAACCTTATTTATGGTGCGCTTGCCATTCTTTCTTGGTTTAAAATCAAGAAATTTAAAAAAGATCAACTCTTGCACAATAATGATGAATTACCTGGGGTCTCTTTTATTATTCCAGCATTTAATGAACAATCATTGATTGTTGAAACCCTTCAGACCTATCTCTCGCTCCCACAGAAGAATAAAGAAATTATCGTTGTTAATGACGGCTCTCACGATCAAACATTTAAAATTCTTCAGGTCATGTTTCAACTTAAAAGAATCGCTGATGAATCTCCTATTTTTAGATCTCTAAGTTATCCAGATCTTCTTGTTTTAGAATCTGTTCATCAAGGGAAAGCCGAATCACTTAATGCCGGAATTCGCTTATCTCAATATGACCTCATTTGCACTATGGACGCTGATACCATTCCAACGGCCCATGGTGTGGAAGCAGCTTTAAGAAACTTTTCATACGACTCAGAACTCTTGGCAGCTGGAGGAATTATTCAGGTGCTTAATTCCCCTGTCCTGAAAAAAAATGCTCCGGCCTCAAATACTTCCAGTAATTGGCTGATTAGTTTTCAGAGTATTGAATACCTCAGAACATTTCTCTGTGTAAGACTTGGCTGGAGCTTTCTTGGCTCAACCTCACTTATTTCTGGAGCCTTCTGTATGCTTAAAAAGGAAGCCTGGAGAAAAGTCGGTGGGTTTCGCTTTAATTCCATTACAGAAGATTTAGATCTCATCATTCGATTGAGAAAAGCTTATCCAGGTTTTCACAACAAATTTAGAATCATTCCAGTGACAACTTGCTACACTCAAGTGCCACAAGATAAAAAACACCTCATGGTTCAACGGATGAGATGGCAAATGGGACTGGTTGAAACACTCTCGCGCCATTTAGATCTAATCTTCCATCCAGGACATGGATTTCTTGGTCTCATCGCCATTCCTTATTCATGGCTGGTTGAGATTATCTCGCCTCTTTTTGAAATTATTGCTCTTTTTGCGGTGCCATTTGCACTTATCCAGGGCTGGATTCAAATTGAAACAGTTGCTCTCTACCTAAGTTTAGGACTCATCTTTAATATTGGGATCACTCTTTTTGGAAACCACTTGGATAATAGACACGTTTCTTTTTTCAAAAAGTGGTCATATACAAAAACAATCTTTGTCTGCCTCATGTTTAACCTTGGATACAAACAAATGACTTCTTGGTGGAGACTTCTTGCGGTCATGAAAAGTTTTAGAAAAGGTTACCGATGGGGCGAAAAACCGAGACAAGAAATTATTCATCATCCGGTTTGAAAAACAAGCTACGACTTTGCCATTTTTTTGAAATTTTTCTCTTCTCAGGTGCAGAGAACGGTTTTTTACGATAGCCCACTCTATTAGGGTCCAAGGCTAGATTTATTTGTTGCTCTACCGTGGCAAAGAAAACGTCCATTAAATTTTGCTCTTTGTCTTGAGTTGACTCAAGACCACATTGATTTAAATCAATAATGACTTGGTGAAGAGATTCAACCGTAGATAAGCATCCATCCATCGGCTGGTGTTTAATTTGAAATTTCGATGTTCGATTTGATTTAAAACTAATTCGGGGCAGGTGGTGGAGAGAGGGAGTGAGCTTAACCATCTTTTTGGCGCAAGGCCAGGTCCCATCGATCACAAAAATCTGCAGAGGCTTTTCAATTCTCTTTGAACTGTTTTGGATTTCCGAAATAACGAGACTCTGATCACCAGGATAAAGTAAATATGAATCGTATCGAGTGTCTTTTAAGGCCTTAAGAAACTCGTTATTCTGATCAAATTCGATACCCACAATAATTTCAGAATTCTTAAGGATGAGATGAGAAAATCGACCGGTTCCAACCTTTTCCTTCTTAAACTCCATCGGATGCATCAAAATGACGAATTTAGTTTGAGTATGAAAGGGTTTTAGTAGCGGGCAGACACAGGTTAAAAGTCGCCTGCGACACTTAAGGCATAAATTTAATTTTTGATCGTTTTCACCTTTCATAAGATTCACTATACTTTGGTTTATATGGAAAAATCTAAAACAAATGTCACCTTAATTAAAAAAATTGCTCTCACCGGAGGACCTGGTGGTGGTAAATCAACTGCTGCCCAGCTCTTCAAACTTGAATATAAAGATATTATTTCGGTTGTTCCTGAAGCTGCAACTTTACTCTTTCGAGGAGGCTTTCCCCGAGTTGAATCAGATTATGTCGTTGAAGCTATTCAAAAATCCATCTATCACGTTCAAATTAATCTCGAAAATGCATACGCCAATATTTTTCCGCAGCACACCCTATTATGTGATAGAGGAACGATTGATGGCGCTGGTTACTGGCCTCATGGCGCGGATGATTTTTTTCAACAAATGGGAACAAGTCTTGAGAAAGAATTAAGTCGTTATGATGCTGTTATTTTTTTTGAAACGGCTGCGGCCGGTGGATTTGCTATTGATATTGGAAATCCTGTTCGAAATGAGGATCAGAAAAAAGCTATTGAAATTGACCTGCGACTAAAATCACTTTGGTCAAAGCATCCTCGCTTTATCTATGTAAAAAATGAATCTTCATTTTTACAAAAAATATTAAGCGGCATCAAGGTGATGGATGAACTGGTTAAAGGGAATGGACGAGATTTCTATTCTCCGTGAACAAATCTTTTAAGATTAAAATCGAGGAAATCCTCATCCTTGAGATAGATCTGGAATCTGACTTGCCCAAAAGGAACTTTCCCGATCATATAGGTCATCTGAGAGTCTTCGTTATAGAATTCGCAAACTTTTAATGGTCGTCCTTCTATTTGAATCTGCCCTAAAGCCCCTTCACGAGACACACATGTTTTAAAAACACTATCTACCTTCTCAGGTGTATACAGAAAATTTCGAGGCAATTCATGTGTTTGATCTTGAACAATCTCATTATTAACTAAAACCAGTGTTCTGACTCGGAAGCTATCATTTGCTGAGTTATGATCAAGAACCTTCTTTTCAAGTCGATAGTGGTCACCCTGGAATTCAGCTTCAAAACGGACAAAATCTCCCACCTTCGGGAATGACCATGAAGAGACAGAAAAAAGTAATAATAAAATGCTAAATATTTTTTTCATATACGCCTTTATTAACCACCGGCCAGCTTAACTTTAAAACCCATTTTTTCCAGGAAAGACTTCATTTTTTCTCGGTGATCACCTTGGATTTCAATTGTATTATTTTTATATGATCCACCAGTGCCACAAACACCTTTTAACTTTTTCTCTAAATCCTTAAAATAGGCTTCGTTCGGAGGAAGTTCAAAAAGAACAGTAACACTCTTTCCCCCTCTACCATTTTTTTCAAGCCTTATTTTGAGTAAATGAGCTGAAGGATTGAGATCTTCCTTTTTGGCGCAACCACAGGGAAACTTACTGCATTTTGGACAGCGTTTTTTAAAGTTGGGATCATCACTATAAACTAACTCATAATCAGACATAATTTGATTAAATGCCCAAGTGTAATGGGAGTCAATAGGCGGAAAATTTAGTTGATAAGTATAAAGTTAGAAAGAAACGTTGCCATAAAAGAAATCAGAACAATACATACAAGTATCATTGTTTTTTCCATAGACACCTCTTGCCGACAAAAATACTCTAGCATCTCATATGGAGTCTATAGCAAAGTTTAACTGTTAGTTAATTTGAGTTAAGATCAATCTTAAATGCCAAAGTATATTATTTTTCATAAACCGTTTAATGTCTTATCCCAATTTACATCTGAAGATGGAGCGAGAAGTCTTTCCGAATTTAATTTACCTCCAGCTATCTATGCCGCAGGTAGGCTTGATAAGGATTCTGAAGGCCTTCTCCTTCTTACAGATGATGGGCCTTTAATTGAAAAACTTCTGAACCCTAAAAGT
>Ga0315907_10006916_pt1 | contig 11919 bp, 10 predicted proteins | sample LakEriMetagenome_3_FD_203525 | JGI IMG/M metagenome (GOLD analysis project Ga0315907, IMG submission 203525) | Freshwater fungal communities from buoy surface, Lake Erie, Ohio, United States - Buoy 12 MA123 | ecosystem: Environmental > Aquatic > Freshwater > Lake > Lake biofilm | place: USA...
CCAAGAACTACGTTGCATCGTGCCACCACTATCTCCCGTACCAGACATTACCGTGGTTAAAAGCGATCGACTTACTCAAGTTGATGGTCTACTGCAAGGAGCGCCAGACTGGATGATTGAAATTCGCTCCCCCGACCAAAACACCTTAGAGCTACAAAACAAAATCCTACATTGCTTGATCAATGGTACTCAGATTGCGTGGCTGATCGATATTCAGCGAAAGCAAATCTGGGTTTGGGAACAATCGGAACTGCCACTAATTTATTCTGGCATCGATATACTCCCTACCCTTGGCAATATCTCAAACCTCACAGTAGAAAGTGTCATCGCTATGACCCAGCAGCGATAACACTTGCCTAACTGTTGGCGATCTCCAAAACTCCACCCAATCTACTTTCCATCATTTCCTGTTTTTAAAATTGGTAATAGGCGATCGCCTTTCTAGTTATTGATTTTTAGCTGGTGCGATTTGATGAAATTTCTCTCAATTTATATTGTTATTTGATATGCTAGATGATGTATAGATCTGACTTGGAGCGCCATTATGACAATTTCTGGTAATCACAAGCAAATTTCAACCGTAGAACTTCTTGACGAGGACTTTGAGCCAATGCCAGAGGGCGATAAACAACGGCGTAATTTGAGCTATACAACTGAAGCATTGAGACTCTGGTTTGAGAAACAGCAAAATGTATATGTGTCTGGGAATCTATTCATCCGTTATCGAGAAGAGAACTTCGAGAAAAGAATCGCCCCAGATACTTTCGTTGTTTTTGGCATGAGCAATGAAGACCGTGTGAGTTATAAAATCTATGAAGAGGGAGGGAAAGCGCCTGATTTTGTATTGGAAATTACTTCTAAGGGAACGGTGACGAAAGACCGCGAACAAAATCCATTAATTTATTGCAACTTGGGGGTGAAGGAATATTTTCAATATGACCCAACAGGTGAATATTTGAAGCCAACATCTTTGCAGGGTGTTCGTTTGGAGAATAATGCGTATGTAGCGATCGCTTCTTCATTATTACCAGATGGCACTTTGTCATTACATAGTGAAGTTTTAGGTTTAGATTTGCATTTGTATCCAAATCTAGGTTTTCGCTTCTTTGACCCGATTTCTAATCAGATTTTGCGGTCTTATGCTGAGGCGGAACTGGCTAGATCTCAGGCGGAGTTAGAGCGTTCTTTTGAGCATCAGGCTAGACTTGAGGCGGAGGCGATCGCTGATCGTGCTAATTTGGAAAAACAGCTAGCTGAACAGGCGCAACAAAAGGCTGAGCAAAAAGCCGAACGTCTTATTGAAATGCTCAAAGCGATGGGGATTAACACTGATGCAATTTAAGATAGTTACTTTCTTGCCGCAGTTCTAGTTATTGATTTCTAGATAGCTTGGCTATCAAAATATCACTGTAAACCTCTAGATCCACGACTATAGCGGTTTTCATTTTGCCTACGACAAAACGAGAACTCAAAACTCTTAATAGGACTGATTTTTTGTTTTCAAATGAGTGTGTACTCATTTGAAAACCGCTATATTAGATTGGGTTGAAGAATGAAACCCAACAAGTCTTATATACAATGACATTAACTGTTGGGTATCGCTGACGCTCCACCACCCTACTTTTTACGATTTCGTTAGGACTTACGCTTCGGTTAGATGTGGTGCGGGCGAATCCCGCACCACATCTAACTCAAGCCTAATAAATTCGTTCGGTTTGCGTAAGTCCTATTCGTATTTTTACAATTGGCAATAGGCGATCCTATTAATTGATTTGAGGCAAAGAAAAACAACAAATTTGCTATGATGTGAGGAATAAATAAGGTGTGAAGAAAACAATATTTACAGTTAAATATGTTGCTATTTAAATGAATCCGAATAATTTTGACGATCTCGCAATCGATCCGTACCAACAAATATTATTTCAAGGATATAGCGATCGCGAGGTAGCAGAAATTCAAACTCTTCTGCAAAAGTGACACAAAGCTACCTATCCAACCATAGCTAACAGTATTGTGGATCATGCAAACAGACACGGGTTTCAGGAAGATTACTTGAAATATCTCAGAAAAGCAGATAACTTCAACAAAAAAGGCGCTAGAAAAACTAAATTACTGAATGGTGCTTTGAGATGGAATAAAGGAAATGAACTTCTCATCGAAAGAGACAACAGAATTATTTCTTACGGAGAAAATTAAAAAATCATGCAAAATTTAGATGTCTCAAAAAAGGATCTTAATATCACAACGGCTCTAGCTTATATTGAGAAAATCTTAAATCAATTACTCAAAGACTATCAAAATACTAAGCTGGAAAGAGAAAGAATTGCAATATGGGAAGAAACTCAAGAATTTAGTATTTTAGGGACAATTGAAGTATTAACCGATGATATTCGAGGATACTCATTTCAAATAATCAACAATAACTCCTCAGCTAAAGCTCAAGAGATTCTCAACGAATTAAACAAACTAAAAATATTTGAAATACCTGAATTTATAGAGTGGTATTTCACTCCAGAATTTGATTATCCCCAAATGAAACATTATGCAGAAACACTAAACTATTTGCGCTTGTTAATCATCGAATATCTTAGGGATCTCAGCCCTGTTTTGTGAATGTGCGTAGGTTGGATTGAGGAATAAAATCCAACAAGTATTATATGCAATGTGATTAACTATTGGGTATCGCTAACTCTCCACCCAACCTACTTTTTATGATTTCGTATTTTTAAAATTGGCAATAGGCGATCTCCGTTCTAGTCATTGGTTTTTGGCTGATGCGATCGCGCTTTCATTCAAGCAACCGCGTAGCCAGTATATTCACGCATTTCAGGAGCTTGAAACCCAAGCACAATATCTTCCTTCGCAACCCCTAAATCTACTAATTCTTGAGCAACCCTCATTTCCGTCATATTTTGCTGAATCCAAATCTTTCCCTTCATAATATCCAAATGTAAAACGCAACCATAGACTCGTCGATAGCCATCCCATCCCACATTCATGACATGATAATGGTCTTGCTTTGTATCAAAAACCGTATAACAATCAATCGCTCCATTTGCGATCGGGACAGCAGCATAAGCTGACAACAACGACTGGATTATATTGCGATAAGACTCTATCGTATCCATTGAATAATTACCTCTTGAATTATGTCATAAATAATTAGTTTGATTTGATATCTCTCTAATGAGACTTGGGCAAATTCGCGCTTAAAGAATGATTCGTAAACACCCACTGGCACTGCTAAATACAAAATGCGGTTGAGTCGGCAATTTCTAAGGCAAGGCGATAATTCAAAAACTGCCCTAATGCAGCATGATAATCCGTCAATGGCGAATCACTCAAGAACGTCTTTATTTCAACGGCAATTTTTTCTTTACCGCGCTCTGCTGCTAACAATTGCTCTGCGCCCAAATCAATTTCAAACTTAGTGCCGCCAATATCTAGTCGTAGTGGATCATCAGTTACATTCCACTGCTCCTTTTCTAAAGCAATTCTAACTACAGCATGAAATCTGTCTTTAGCAGCCATCGTTGTTTTTACTTTATTTTATCCTTAATTATAGCAATCCTAAATGTCTCAAATTCTAAAATATTCAAGCGTCTATCGCAGTTCTAGTTATTGATTTTGGGCTGGTGCGATCACCCTCAAAACTGCCTGAGACTTCTCAATATTTGCCACGAATAAAGTTCTTAAACTACAATAAAAAATCAAACATACATTGCACTTCCGCAGGTGTATCTCAGGCAACTATGGAAACTATTGCGATCGCTAGCCCCTTAGAAACTTTTCTCCAGCAGCCTAACATTGAAACCTCACCCGCTTAGAAATTTATCCATGGACAACCTCAGCAAAAGCCGATGCCAACGCTTTTTCATTCTCGCCTGCAACGCAACCTAGTTAATACAATCAACAGCCAAACCCAAGCATACGAAGCTATTTAAGAGCCAGGATTACCAATGTTACGTTATTGCTTTTTATCTGGCGCGATCGCCTTATCCTCATCTCTAGTAATTGCTCAAGCAGCGATCGCTAATCCTGTCGATCAATTGTTGGAGACTAAAGCCTGCCCAGAATGTGAGTTAAGTAACGCTAATCTGGTTGAGGCAAAGCTTAATGGCGCAAATCTGAGTTTGGCGCAAATGCGGGCGGCAAATTTGCGGAAGGCAAACTTAATTGGGGCAAACTTGATCGGAGCTTACTTAAAAGATGCCAGCTTTCAGGACGCAAACCTGCGTTGGGCAAATTTTACTAATGCGGATTTAGAGAATGTGGATTTTCGAGGTGCAGATTTAAGGGGAGCTAAGTTTAATGCTGCTCTATTGAAGGATTCTAATTCTCAAAAGAGTATCTTTTGCCGCACGATCATGTCCGATGGCAAGCTGAATAATCGTGACTGTCGATTAGCGGGTGATTGAGACTAGCGTAAACGCATGATTTCATTGACCCAACGCAGGCGTTCGGTATGGGTGAGGTTAAGTATGTCTTCCCTTGACCAATGGAAGTAAAAAGCGATGAAGGCTACCTCCTCATATAACCTCTCGGAGGGGTAGCCTATAATTCCCCCGATGGGTCTAGGTTTTGTGGTTGCAGTTGGCTAAATAGACTTTGGAAGTATAGGAAATCGGGGAGAAAGAGTTGCTCTAGTTGTGGTGGCATAACTTTGGTAAGGCTACCTAATTGCGCGATCGCCTGAGCCAAGACACAGAAAACAACATCGATGTGGGGATTATGATTAGCAAAGTCCTGTATCACTAATTCATCCTTAGCAGTTAGGAGCTTAATTTTGCCCTGTTGGTGCAATTCTCCATCGAGATATAACCCTTTTGGTAACGTGAATTTAAATTCGGTTTGGAGCATGATCAACTAAATTTCACTGGTCTATTTAACTTAGATGTTACGGAAACAAGTGGCTTAAGCAACTTGTCTATTCTATTTTTTAGTAAGATGTGGTGTGCGCGAAGCGCACACCACATCTTACTATTTTTGGCTAGGAGGAACTTCTGACGGGCTGAGCGTGCCTCCTGCGCGTTGATTTGGTGGTGCGGGGATGAGGGGAGAGTCGATCGCAGGTACATCAGGAGGCAAAGCGATTGGCGGTGTTTCCTCAGGCTTTGGTGCTGGGGGTGGCGCGATCGTTTGAACGATGAAGGAACGCATAATGATTTGTCCGTCGGGATTCGTAACTTTTAAGGTATAGGTTACTTCGGCGGATTTAGGACTGAGGGGCAGAGCTAATTGTCCCACGGCAGCGACATTCCCGGGGGCAGGTAAGAGATCGATTTTAGCGGCGGCTGAGGCTTCTACTTTCCAAGATAGGGTGAGAATGCTGGGAATATCAGGATTGAGATTAAAGGAATATTGCGGTAAAGCATCCTGTCCATTGACCTTGAGTTCCAAAATCTTCGCAGGATAAGGGGCAATTTTGACGATTTCCGTTTTCCTCATCACAGGAACCGCTTTGGGATCGACAGGGGGTTTACGTGGAATGATCGCTAATTCAAAAATGTAACTACCTGATGCTTTGGCTTCAGTGGGGACATTCTTACAAACCATTTCATCGTTAGAAATGGTGCAATAGGGACGGAGCGATCGCGGAATGCCTTCGGTAAGTAAATACTTTAATGGTGGACTTTTGATCTCCCCTTCAGGCGATCGCCCAACGAGGGTTAACTCTCGAATTTGGTTAACATTGGATAAGCGCCAATTCAGACGCACTTCATTATCCAGATCAGGTTTCGGTTTGATTAGCCCTAACTTAGTCGGACTTTCGGCAATGCCCAAGGCGGTAAAGAAGACGCGCTTCTCTAAGACCTCAGGGATAAAGACTGTTTCCTTTGCTCTCGTGGCAACTAGATCAGGTGATGGGCTATTGACCACATTAGCTAGATTACTCGGTGTGGCTTCCGTAGGAGTGGGAGGAGTATTGGTAGTATTAGTTTCTGCTTTCGGCGCATTGTTTGCTTGTTGATCAGACTTGGCAACAGGTGCAAGAACAATGGTCGGTAACACAGGTTTAGATTCTGTATAGAGAGGTTTGTTGGAGGCAAACTCTAAAATCTGCGCTTGGGGAACAGGCTCGACAATGATCTTCGTAGTTTTTGCAAGGGGCAAGATACCTGTTTTCGGATTCCTTGAGACCAAGTTCATTTGGAAAATATATTGACTAGGCTTACGGGCATCAGTGGGAACGTTCTGACATAGTAATTCGCGATCAATAAAGCAATATTCCTTTAATTCAGGTGGAATACCACTGCTAAAGTTATAGACTACAGGCTGACTGATGGTAGTTTGATCCTCACCTAATCCTTCCACTTTAATTTCTTTAATTAGGTCAGGATTAGTCACCCGCCACCGTAAGCGAATTGCTTCATTGGCAGCTTCACGGTAGTTGGGTGATTCGGAAGTAAATTCCACAACGACAGGAACCTCAGGTGGTCGGAAAAAGAACCACCAGATCAAAAAGATAATTGTGCCAATGATGCCTAAAATACCAATAATCACTAGCACCAATTGCCACCAAGGACGGGCAGGGACTATCAAATTGCCTAAGTAGCGATCGCTAACTAAAGCAACTCCCTGCTTATCTTCCACTTCTACAATGAAACTGAGATAGCGCTCACTTAAAAACTTGGGCTTACACTTTTTTGTGGGTTGGACTTCGAGATTAAGGCGGGAATTACCATAGGGAGCAATTCGCGTTTCTTCGTTACTAAAGTTGTAGGTTAAGAGTCCATCCTGTTCAGGGCTACTCGCACGCACGCTTAGTTCACGGGCAATATTGCTGCTACTTTTAAAGCGCATTTCGTAGAGGGATGGCTGATTTTCGACTCTAGTGAGCAGGGTTACTAGCTGAATATCTAGTTGATAGACAGGCAGTATTTCAAAGTAAACGATGTCTAACAGGGCTGAGTCAGGACTATTGGTCGAATGGACGCGAATAGTTGGTGAATAAATACCTGCCCAAGCATCCATTGGTGGCTTGAAAATTAAGGTAATTTGTCCTTGAGTATCAGGATTGAGGGGTAAACCTTCCGTCGCCTCGACAACCCCTACTAAAGCTAAGCCCTCAGGATAGTAAATAGATACCCATTTGGGATCGAGATCAGGGATGGTCACCCGAAAGCGATCGACCCGTTCCGAACGATTATTTACTGAAATTAAGACTTGCCAAATTTCACCCCCGCGCATTTGGTGGGGGCTAGTGGAGGTGGTGCGAGGAATTGTGGCGAAGGTGGGATCATTGACCCTGACTACTTCTTGAACAGAAGGCGTGACAATTACCCGCCCCTTATACTGAATTGGGGTATCTTCGGGGTAATGCTCAGGAGCATCGATGATCAATTTGTAGCCATATTCCTTGGGAGGTGTAGTTGGCGGTACTTGAATCAAAAACACCACCTCACAGCTTTGCCCCACACTTAGGGCAAGTCGCTCAGAAGGTAAGGTACACCAAGGAAAGATTGTGCTAGAGTCTGGGTCGATCGCCACACTGATCACTGCACTGCGATCACCCTGATTAGTAACTGTTACACATAGCTCAAACTTCTCGCCTGTGGCGATGGAAACAGTCCCTGATGGGTTGAGAATGATGGAGAGAGGGCGAATTGCTGCCTTGGGCATCGCATCGAGATTATTAATACTTTGCTGGCGGCGAAAATCGATCGCGTAATAATTCCCCCCTTGATTGCTGATTAATTCAAGAAATCCTTGGCTAATTAAAGCTTCGATTTCGAGCAAAGTATCTTCTGGAGTTGCGCCAATACCTATCGCGATCGCCTCAAGGGTAGACTCGCGATGCCGCATAACCCAATTGATAATTTGTTGCTGCTGTGTGGATAATGTCAAAATATCCACCATACTCAATCCTGCATTTTGCTCTATATCGTTGCTATTGTCGCTATTTGAAGCAAATATGGCTGTGTCACTCCTCATAGTAAGCAGGATTTTGAGATTTAGGTTGTACTATTTTTGCAGAATAGTTAAGGCTAAACATTAGCCATATAAACTTTACAACTTAGTGTTTTGTAAAATTTTTAAGTAATCACGAAGTTGAAAACTTTATAATTAATAATAATCTGAAATCATACAGCAATTTGCAATTAGATAAAGTCACAATTTATATGGCAATATCATAGAAAAAATTCATTAAGGCTAGGATTAACAAGCATGAATGACCAAGACCTTCGGCATCAAGTAGAACTCGAAGTAGAAACGATGAGCATTAACAAGCTTACCGAAGTTGGCAATATGGCAGTATCAATGGGCTTGATTGCAGGGCATGGATTTCGGGGTGGCAAGTATGAGATTTTGCAAAAGGGTAAAGTGATCTTGCTGTCAGAGCGTGAGGCGATCGGCTATCTGGAGCAGTTAATCAAGAGTGTAATGGAGTCATGACGATATCCCCCCCCGCACCTACCACGGTAAATACTCGCAGTCTCAGTCAAAATGTTCTATTTAGTGAAATTGCGAAAATGCGCCAAACCTTAGAGCAAAAAGTTGCTGAGCGGCTGGGAGAAACTCTAGACAAACAAGCTGCATTACATTCCCCCGTTCAAGACTCAGGTAGTCACCTACAACAATTATGTGCAAGTTTCAATCTATCTCAATTTGAGAAAGAAGTCTTAATCCTTTGTATAGGAATGGAACTGGATGCAGGATTGGCTAACCTCTGTGCTGCAATTACCAATGATCCGAAACAAAACTATCCCACCTTTAGCTTAGCAATGTCGGTGCTAGAGCATCCCAATTGGTCAGCGCTATCTCCTGCTGCTCCACTGCGACGCTGGCAATTAGTGGAAATCGGTGCAGGAAATGCTCTAACCGCTAGTCCTTTACGGATTAATGAACGGATTTTGCATTACCTCATGGGACAACAGGATTTAGACGAGCGTTTGCTCCATGTGTTAGTTCCCTTAGTAACTGATGTTGTCGCAATTGACTCCCATCAACAAATTGTCGATCAGGCGATCGCCACATGGCTACATGCAGCTAATCAAGATCAATCGGAACTACTCCCCGTATTGCAGATTTGTGGTGAAGATATCGCTAGCAAAATAGCGATCGCTGCCAATGTTTGTCGCCAACTCGACCTCAGACTTTATAAAATATCGGCAAATATCCTGCCCCAAGATTTAACGAATTTACAGTCCCTTGCTTTGCTCTGTGATCGCGAATATACCCTCAGCAATATGGCAGTTTTGCTAGATTGCGATCGAGATGAAGCGCCAAATCATAATCTAGATATGGCGATCGGCTATCTGATTGAGATTCTCAAATGTCCGATGCTCATCAGTAGCCAAACCCGTCGCCGCCAACATCAACGCACGATCATTACCTTTGAGGCGCGATCGCCTTCTGTGCATGAACAGCAAACTCTCTGGGAAGATGCTCTCAGCGATCTTGATGATAATCTTGCTAGTTCCCTTAATGGTTCCATAGCCAAACTCGTTTCCTATTTTAATCTCTCGCCAACCCATATATCTAATGCGGCTCTTAAGGCGAGAAGTATGCATCAACAGGAAACCGAACATTCCTTTGAGCATTCGTTATGGAACGCCTGCCGTTCGCAATCGCGTCCACGACTGGATGAACTTGCCCAAAGTGTAGAAACAGCAGCAACTTGGGAAGATTTAATTTTACCCGCTAAAGAAAAATTTGTGCTCCATGACATTGCTGCCCATGTGCGCCAACGATTGACAGTCTATGAAACTTGGGGCTTTGCGGGGAGGAGTCGGCGAGGCTTAGGGATTAGCGCTCTGTTTGCAGGATCAAGCGGCACGGGTAAAACGATGGCAGCCGAGGTCTTAGGCAACGAGCTACAGCTTGATGTCTATCGCATTGATTTGAGTTCCATCATCGATAAATACATCGGCGAAACCGAGAAAAATCTCAAGCGGATTTTTGATGCTGCTGAAGGTGGGGGCGTAATTTTACTCTTTGATGAAGCGGATGCCCTATTTGGTAAACGTACCGAGGTGAAAGACAGCCACGATCGCCATGCTAATGTCGGCGTAAGTTATCTCTTGCAAAGAATGGAAGCCTATCGCGGATTGGCTGTATTAACTACTAACCTCAAAAATTCTCTCGACCAAGCATTCTTTAGACGTTTACGCTTTGTGGTGCAATTCCCTTTTCCTGATGCTGAGCAACGGGCAGAAATCTGGCGACGTGCCTTTCCGAAGCAAACACCTACACTTGATCTTGACTATCTCAAACTTGCTAAACTCAGTGTGGCGGGTGGTAATATTCGTAATATTGCCCTTAATTCTGCCTTTATTGCGGCGGATCACAATGAACCCGTGCAAATGAAACATATTCTGCAAGCGGCAAAAATTGAATATATTAAACTCGAAAAACCAATGATGGATACGGAAGTAAAAGGATGGGTATAGGCAAAGAGTTGATCAAAAATTCAAATAAAAAGGCGATCGCTATTTCCACGATCATCGCTATTTCTACGGCAACCTCAGTATTGGCAGCCAATCAAACCCATGTCGATCAACTGATTAAGACTAAGGAATGTTCTGAGTGCGATCTTCCTGATGCCAGACTTGCGGGAGCCGATTTGATCGGCGCGAATGTCAGGGATGCCGATCTCCGCAAAGCTGATCTGCGAGGGGCAAAGCTGGATGGAGCAAAATTTATGCGATCGAATATGCTGGGAGCCGATCTTCGATTTGCATTACTATCGGGAGCTGATTTTTTAAATACCAATTTACTGGAAGCGAAACTGGAGGGGGCTAATCTATTTCGAGCAAATCTGAAATATGCCAATCTCGAGAGGGTGAACCTCAGTCAAGCTTCTTTAAAAAATGCCGATCTTCAATTTGCCAAGTTAAATGGAGCGAAAATCGATAATGCAAACCTCGAACGGGCTAATTTCGGACTGGCGGAATTAGAAAAAGTCGACTTCACTAACTCCCGCTTAAAAAGAGCAAATTTACGTCGTGCTAACTTTAGCGAAGTAAATCTCACCAGAGCCAACCTTGAGGGGGCAAATCTAGAAGGCACTACCTTTGTAGGAGCAAATTTATTTCACACCGATTTGCGATCGAGTAAAATTGATAGTGATACTCTCTTGGATCCTAAATGGTTTCTTGTTTGGAAAGTCGTAAATCAACGTCTTGATGGTCAAACTCTTGTCGCAGCAGATCTGTCGGGTGGCAACTTTGAGAAGGCAAACTTAGCAGGTATAAATATGGAAGATGCGAACTTCACCCAAGCCTATCTCTTTATCACTAATCTGCGCCGCAGTAATCTCGCCCGTGTCAAGTTCAATGAGGCAAATTTACGCTATGCCGATTTGAGGAAGGCGAATCTTACAGAAGTAGATTTTGCGGGGGCACAGTTATCCGATGCCAATTTGGAAGGAGCGAATCTCCGTCTTGCGAATCTGCGAGAGAGCATCATTAATGAGGAGACTGTGCTCGATCGCAAGTGGCGGATTGTTTGGAATATCGTCAATCGTGGCGGCGAAGATCGCAATCTCAGGGGTGAAGACTTGACAGGAGCAAATTTACGTTTGGCGAGGTTGAGAGGGGCGCGACTGTTGGATGCAAATCTTAGTCAGTCTGACCTGCGGGGTGCAGATTTTGTCGGGGCAAATTTGCAACGGGCTAATCTCTCAGGGGCTAATCTCACGGGTGCAAATTTACGAGGTGCGGTATTGCAGGGCGCAAATTTTTGTGGAGCGACGATGCCCGATGGAACTGTAGAAAAATGTAAGTAATGGAAGCTTGGGCATTCAGCTTACTCTTTATTCACTGCCTTTGGTTAAACCTTGAGCCAAGCAAAAATATCGCTGGCAGTAATTTGCCTAGTTTGTAGCCCCGTCAAGACGGGTATAGCGGTTTTCATTTTGCCTACGGCAAAATGAAAACTCAAAACTCTTAATGGGACTGATTTTTTGTTTTCAAA
>Ga0315907_10006921_pt1 | contig 11914 bp, 6 predicted proteins | sample LakEriMetagenome_3_FD_203525 | JGI IMG/M metagenome (GOLD analysis project Ga0315907, IMG submission 203525) | Freshwater fungal communities from buoy surface, Lake Erie, Ohio, United States - Buoy 12 MA123 | ecosystem: Environmental > Aquatic > Freshwater > Lake > Lake biofilm | place: USA...
CCATACCCGCAGCGAAATCCGCTGCAAAGTTAGCCTCACGAAGATAGTTGATAACATCATCAACCGATCCCGTAGCCTTCGGAAAGATAGCCTTGCAAGACTTAAGGTTCCGCACCTTATGCTTGCTAGCCATAGCCCTACGCCATGCACGATCACGCATTACGCATCCTCCTTTACCGTTTCAAACGCAACAACAGAAACTGTACCATAAGTACCATAGTTTCCGCAATAAGTCCATCCTATATCTGTCATCCAGTCAACAAGACCAAACAACTTTGCTGCCTTATCTTTAGCAGCTTGTTCCGTAGGAAACAACGCTACTCCGTTATCTGCATAGACAAACTTTTCAGTTCCACCCTGATTATCAGCCTTCGTATTGTAGGTGTACTGAAGTGCGTAGAACTTAACAGTCATGTTCTATATCTCCTAGATGGTTTGTCTCGTCAGGATAGGGATAACCATTACCCTATCGACTATAGGCTTTCACCTATAGTTTCGACATGTATGTATTGTTACTTCTGTGGGAATAAATCCCAACCCATATCTTCAGCCACCATTTGTGGTGTCTTCATAGGGTCGTGCGTTGCTACCTTGATGCAGTATAGCAGTCGGGCTTCATTGCGTTCGACGCGCATATCGTCGCGCTCTTTAGTTCGCTGGACTACAAGTGCGGAGATGATTTCGTTGGCGCGAATAAGAGTGGTTTCGATAAGTGATGGTGTATTGTTCATGTTCAAAACTCCAGGTCTTCAGCCGTGATCGTGTCAATCGTGACATTCATAGCCTTCGGCTTGTCAGCCTTCGGCTTGTTATCTGGAAGAACGATAGGCTTGTAATCCTTAACTGGCGTAGTATAACCAGCAAGGTACATACCTCGCTCCTTCATAGCCTTCGCCTCTTCAAGTGTGGGCGTATCTAGCCCAGACTTAACTCGGACGGTTTCAGCCGCACGAGTATAACCCCAACCCGTTGCATTCTTGACCGCGATAACAGCGGCAAGGATATCAACTGGTCGCCTAGTTGCCTTCGCCGTAGCAATCGCACGGCTAGCGCAATCGCACATAAACTTATTCGGCTTACCCATTGAGGATACCTCCGCTGTTATAAGTTTCCCACGCCATAGCGTAGGCAATAGGAGCCGTGTGGATATCCGCGAGTGTGATAACTCGACACTTCCTAACTCGCGGCTCGTCAACAATCCGCGGCATAGGATTGAGAGCCATATCAGTTTCTTGTTCAAGGATGAGAGCGATAAGTTCGTCTGGCATAACTTGGTTCTCCTGTAACTGTCGGGGAAATACCAGCCACGCCGTTAGGCGAGACTGATATAAGTGTGGGGTTAGTAACCTCCCCCATATGTCAGGCTGGGACAACGACGAGCGCATAGTGCTGCCCGTCAAAGTCCTGCCAGTATACCTGTGGCTCCCATGACAACTCGCGGCACTTCTTCAGCACGCGAAACTGTCCAGCCTTATCGTTGGCTGGCATAACTTCAACGATATCTTCAAAGGTGTGCCACTTTGTCGCGTCGTTGATAACCCACGACTGGATATCGCGCATAACTGGAGTGCGATAACCCTTGTCGTTGATAACTTCAGAGACTTCAACTTGCAGCGTAACCTTGACGGTCACAGGAGCGGCGTAGTTAGCCGCACGATCCATAACTTCCGCAACCTTATCCTTCGTTCCGATAATGCGAGCGTAAAGTCCGAGCATGATAACTGTAACTCCGATAAGTGGTGCGAGTGTAGGAAACGGAAATAACCCCCTACCCGTTAGGGCAGGGAGTTATGGTTGGGGTTAGTAACCTCCCCCGCGTGAATCAGAAGGTGATATCGTCCGCAGCGATATCCACGGTCGCACGCTCACGCTTGGCGTAAACCTTCGGATTCTTCCATGCCGCGTTAGGACGCTGCTCCATGAGCCACGGCTTGATAACCTCGTCAATCGTAGCGCACCACGCCTCATCGTTCTTCAGGTTAAGCGTGGACTGCGTAACCCCTTCGAGGATAGCGTAGACCTGCCACAACTTGAGGGTCGTACCGTTGGCGGTCGTGACGGTCGCGGGGATAACGCAGCACCCCTTGACGCTGCGCATATCGACCCGCTTCGTTTCGGCGTTGAGGATATCGCCCGAGGCGATACCCGCGTCGAACTTGGCGAGGATATCGGAGGCGGCGATAGCAGCGGTGAACTTGGCGAGATTCTTCATGGTAGTGCCTTTCATAACTTCGGATCGGATAGGGTAGGCTACGATGCCTCCCGTCGAAGGTATACGCTACGGGATGAAATGCTAGGGTATGCCGCAGGAAATAAGGCAGGGCGAGGCTATCCGATAACAGTTACCCCATAACTACTACGGCATAACCACGGGCAGCCGAGGGCTAGCGGGGGCATTCGTGTGAGGGGTTTGGGGAGGAACCCAATGTAAATTTTCGATACCTAAGTCGATTTTGATAAAGTATTTCATCATCTTCATCCTCGTCATAAAGCCAATCCAACGGACCATCTAGACCATCAATATCTGGCATATAGGACTCCATAGGTTAAACGACAAAGACCCATGACCGTGTAGGGCAACCACGGAGTCCCACTCCCTCTTAGGAGACTCTGGGGGCTACCCATAACTATATATGACCTTAAAGAAAACCCTTGTATTCCTACAAGGTAAAAGAAAGTTCCTTATAATGATTATATATCATCTATAGCCCCAACCACTAAAAAGACCTCTACCCCACTTAAGGGGTAGGGTCCATAATTAAAACCCTGATAATAAATCAGCTAGTTCAGAGGATACTCCTTGTAGGCCAATAGGTCTACTTGGGATCTCCAGCTCCCTTGGCTTTACAGGCTCAGGAGTGACTGCTCTAGGCGTTTCTACTCTAGGGGTAGCCACAGGTGCCACTGGCGTAGCCAAGGGCATTCTGGGCAATTCTACGGGTCTTTGTGGAACCGCAGATTCTCTAGACTTAATAGTTTGTGGTTCGTAGGTAGTTCCTAAGTTCATAGGTTCTACATCTTCACTAAGGGCATCCTTTATGAAACCCGATAACAAACTATTCTCTAGGAATGGAATAGCATCAATTGCTTGTGCTTTTTGCTTTGGTGTTAAAGTCTTACCTTCCATATATCTGGTTATGATACCTGGCATTTTCTCAAAGTCTTTGGTTACAGCATCAAATCTATACTGGAATGGGGAGTCAATAACATTAGGTATGTCTAATCTTTCCATGCTCTTAGGTACTTCATCCTGATAAATATGAGCATAGGTCTGATAGGCTCCAGTTGTCAATATCTTAAAGAGCCAGCTATAGTTTCCATATACAGGCATTCTTACAGCATTACTAAGTACAAAGGCTACAGGAGAACTCTTGATTTCATTAATGGTTTCTTCTTCATCACCCATGTTTAGTAAGTAAGAGATAATCAAACCACCAGCTACTTGCATAAGGAACTGTCCAGCTACGAATCTTGCTAATGCAACATTACCAGCTCTTCTAGCTCTGCCAATTGACTGAACAGAGTTACTAGTACCGAACTGAGTATACAGACGCAATGCTCTGGCTACAGGATCAATAGTTACTCTAGTATCCAATAAGGTTGGTTCTGTATTTGTGTTTCTAGCAAGGGTCTTAATATAACCAGCAAGTTTATATACAGCATTCTTAGCTATTGATTGTTGTTCTAGTGGTAGGGTTTCTGCCCACTTGAGCAACTTAGCTGAGTCAGGTAGACCTTCTGTAGTTACAGCCTTATAATCTTTTGTCAAGGCTTTGTGTAGTATATTGATTGTTTCAAGATCAAGAAGACCAGATCTAGAAAGATCTAAAGCTTCTTCTGGAGACAAACCTACGGATCTAGCCAGTCTATTAAAGTCTCCCCGTCTTGGGGTGTTTCCTTCAAGTTCTTCTCCATACTTATTTAACATTATGGCTAAATCTCTGAAGTTACCTATATTGGACTGTAGGTTGTGCAAGGCATTGTGCATGGAGATAACATTTACCATCTCGTTGGACCAGCGTAGTAAACTACCACCGAGCCAACCAATACCAGCTACAACATTACTAGCCTTATCATTGAAAGTCTTTTCAACTCTATTTGCTTCACCTAAAGCCTTCCATCTACCCCATAAGCTTCTCCACCAACCTTGTCTACCTAGAACTGGACCAATATAATCGTGTCTATTAGTTGAGTGTTCATAATTGGCAGAGAAGGTATCTTCTAGTACAGCCCTAGTCCAGTGAATGGCTGAAGCTTGCTTTAGCAAAGCAAGTCTTCTTTGGGGTGCATTAGTAAACGGCATTGAATACTTAAGTAGGTTTAGGAAGTTAGGAACGAACTGAGTTATAAAGGATCTGTTTCTATCAGATGCTAGCAATGCTCTAGGCAACTCAGATACAATAGTCTTAGTACCAGCAGACATTCCACCAAGTGCCATGATAATTCCTGGTGAGCTTTCCATTAGCCAACGGAAGCTAGGATCGTAGTCTGAGGTTTCATTAGACAATCTATGTGTCTTTTGCAACCACGATCTACGAATCTTTTCCCAACCTCTGAAGAAACTTTCTCTTTCCTTAATAGAAACAGTATCAATATCTTTTACATAGTTAAGTTCTGCTAGTTTAGCAAACTGCATCAAATCATCGAAAGATAATCTAACTCCAAACAATTCAGTAAGTTTCTTAGTTACTACATGCTGGAAAAGTCTAATATTAGTTTCTTCAACAGTAAGACCAAGAACATTATTATTGTAGAACTTAGAAAGCTCTTCATCAGCAACTAACTCATCGTGAGTAAATAATCTTTCTTCGGTATAGTCACTGGCTTTGTTGGCAAAGTAAGTCTTAGGGGATAGTGACTTGTTATCACTTTCTCCTTCTGGTACTCTTAGGATTCTATCCTTTGCTGTACGCATAGAGATAAATATTGCGGTTGGGTTTTCAAAGTTCTTGTAATACTCTACCCAAGTTGGCAAGTAATCATCTGTAACATTCTGTAACGCATCGTAGTATCTATTAAGAGCTTCCTCAGATAGTCTTAGGTTTCCATCTGCATCCCTAATCTGTAGTCTCTTTCTAGCTCTACCCCAAGTAATCTTCTTATCTCTCTTAGCGTCTTTCTTGGTAATTTCCTTTTCATCAAACATCTTGGCAATAGGGGAGTCTTCCCGAACAACAACCATGTCAACATGGCCGTCATCGTTTGCTCTTGAAATCTCAATCCAACCCATAGCATGAAGTGTAGCTCCGTTAAGCTCATCCGAGTTAAGGAACTTAGCTACTTCGTGTTTAGTAAGAGCTTTTACAAACTCGTCAGGATTGTTAATTGCATATATACTTGGTCTATGAGAAGTTCCATAACTTTCTGGATCTTCTAGTTTAGCACCAAGTCCTCCGTATTGTTTCAGATAATCTGATACAAGGGTATTAAATTTATTTCTGGCTTGGATCAAACCAAGGACCAGATCACGATATGGAGTATCTGAAGGTACTTCATCTGCTTTGGTTAGATACTTCCATGCTATTGCATTAAGTTGTTTTAGTTGTTCTTCATCTAGTTTAGCTAATTGAATCTTTTCCAACACATCTGGAATACCAGAACTAGTTAGGATAAGTTTAGATTCAGCTTCGGCTTCTTCCATAGAGAACAGTTTAAACTTACCAGACAACTCACCATTGCGTACATCTATGTTAGGATCTAGGATCTTAGATAGGAACGCCAAAGTCAAGTAAGGAGAGTTTACAGTATCCGCATAGGATACGCTACCACCAGCTCTTCTTTGGAATTGTCTAGCAACCGCTGAACCACCAGGAACAGATTCAAAGAACTTACTAAGAATGTTCTGCGCTCCTGCTCTTTCACCTAAAGCTTCAGCAATAGTTGGCATGAACTTATTAATAATAAATTCTCTTCTTGTTTCTGTAGACATTTCCCGTAGACTTAGAATATCTACTGGTTCGTCTTCTTCTTTTGTAATTGCAAGTTCGTCCGCAACTTTAGATAGGAACCCAGGATCTACTGGGCTTTTTTCTAGTTCGCGGAGGAAAGCTTTTAATTGTGGTTTAGTCTTTACTAGATTTCGGAAAGCTTTGATATATTCAATCTTTTGTTCTGGATCTTTGATTTCTAGAATCTCGGCGGTAATTATTCTATTAGCACTCTCTGCACCAAGTCTAGCACTTAGATCATCTACAGGATCAAGTCCTTCCATAAGTCTAGCAGCAATAGCTACATCTTGTTCTGAGAAATCTTCAGCTATACCTAAAGCCTTAAGACCTTTACGACGAACCGAAATAGTAGCAAGAATATTATTCATTTCTTCTTTTGTCTTTGCAATTTCATCTATATTAGGTGTTTCTTCATTGATAAGTTCTTTTAATTTTGTTGCAAGAACAAACCAACGACCTTTGCTTGTCTTTAGGTCTTGTCTAAACTTTTCAGCTTTAGCAATGGCTTTGCTACCTTTTGTCTTAAGTTTTTTAGAAGCTTGAGCAAAAGTAGCAACTTCTTCAGTACCAAAACTAGTACCGTAAATAATTCTATTTCGCTTTGATATATCTTCTACTGAACTTAGAGTCTTTTCAAGTAAAGTAAACTTACCTGGTTTATCGTGAAGACCCCAGAATTTTCTAACTGCATTTATAATCAAAGACTTAGCAGATAGATAATTATCTACTTGAATGCGATCTAAAGTTTCTGCGTGTTGTCTACTTGTAAACACTTCTGAAGTAAATTCATGCAGATCTGAAGAAGCATATAGTAAATTATTATCTGTAAAAGCATCTGGTCTACTAGAGGTTTTTTCAATGTAGGGTAGGAATAATTCGGAGTTTTGAACTACTTCACTAAATCCATATCCTTGTATAGTTCCTAAGTCATCTCCACCATCATCTACTCCTTCAAAACTAGCTTGTGTTTTATATCTTTCATTTGTGTAGATAATAGAAATTTCCGCTGTTACTTTACCGTCTTCTAATCTATCTCGTTTTACTAAGAAATAATCTTCTCCTTCAACTAAACCATAATTAATTTCTTTTACTATTCTTTCAATGGTTTTTAATTGTAACTCTTTTGCTTGGCCTCTTGTTTTAAGTTTTGTAGGAGAATTATAAATTGTATTAATAAGAGTAGAAACTGGAGCAACCACAAAAGTATTTAACTTAGAATTTTCTTTACTTTCCAACATTAAGTATTTAAAGTTTTTCCATCCTTCTACAATAGTTTTATCTTGCCCACTAAAAGAGTCTCGTAATAAATAAGTATTTCTAAAATCACCAAGATAATCGCCAACTAATCTTTTTCTTTCTAAAAATAAGTCCATGTTTCTATTATCTTGGAATTTTAACCAATCTTTAAACTTAAGTGGTGTGTCACCATTGAAGATAGATAATACTTTATTTTCATCTGTTACACCGCTAAGTTCTTGTAGATAAGCAAAGTAAGCACTAATTAAATTCCTTAACTCTGGTTTTGTAAAAGGATCATTTAAAGCATTTGATAGAGTATTTAAGTAAGCTCCCATGTCCATTGTATGTAAATCTCTTGAAGTTACTTTTGTAATTCTACTTAACTCTGCATCAATAAACTGTAAGGTTAAACCATGAGATATTTCATGTAAGATTACAGCTATGCTATTCTGGTTACTTAATTGCATCTCATTATAGTTAGCATAAACCATAGCACGGACATTATTTTTAAATGTAACCTTAGTATTTTCTAATAACTCTTTATCTTTGGGTAGATTAAGTATAATATCTACGATTTCTTTTACAGCTGGGTTATTAGTTGTTTTAGCTGCTTCTTGAATACTAAGAAGTAGATTCTTTAGATTTTTCTTATCTCTTACATTTTCAAATAGATTTTTAGTCACTTCTTCAATACTTTGAGCTAAAGATAAACCATTCTCAGCTAGGAGTCTATCTCCAGCTGATTGAGTTACATTCTTTAGTTGCTTCATGGATTGTGCAAATGAAGTTGTGTCTAGTTGTTTTAGTTGTTCTCCAGAAACTTCAGTACCTTTTTCTTTTCTTTTATTTATTTCTGGTAGGATTTCTCTAACAGCTTTTGCAATCTCTGGTTCAATTTTTTCAACTTCTGAAATCCATTGAGCAATAAATTTTTCAGACTTTGCTTCTAAAGTCTTTAATGTTTCTCCATTATAAGCAACTTTTCCATTTCTCTTGATATTCTTTAAATCAAATAGTTTTTGAATATAGGCTTTATAGTTTGTTAGTTGGCCTTCTTCAATAGCTTGCATCTTAGCAACAAAGAAGTTTAAAACATCTATGTCACCCTGATCTTGGATAAACTTAAATAGAGAAGCAAAGACATGTCCAGTTCTTACGGCGGCTGTTGCGCTTTCAATAGACATGTTAAGTTCTGGTTCTTTAGCGGGAAGTTTTTCAAATACTTCTACTGCGTCACCAGCTTTACCAATTGAAGATGTTCCTTCTTTTTGTATCTTTTGAATAATAGGTACGAATACTTCTTGTCCATCCACTACTTTAAGTTCTTCTCCAACTTTCTTTTGACCTATTGTTTTTCTTTGTGCGGATAGTTTTTCGTTATCTACTATTCTCTTGAATAGATTATATAAAGGATCTCCTACTGCTGGCTGTTTAACATTCTCAAAATGATTCTTTAAGAAGTTAGGATCTAGCCAATCTGGACCCAGTTTTTCTTCAATGTTTTTTAATATGTTATCTTTAGTTAATAGACGAATGAATAGATTCTGTACTGCATCCTCTGTATCACTTCGTCTTAGTAACTTACCATAAGCTTCAATGAGAACCGTAGCTAAAGCCATTCGTTCTGAAGATGGTTTGGCAATTGTAACTTCTCTTGCTTGTTCATCTATGTCAGCAATAGTCTTTACCTGTTCTAGCATCTGCTTTTGTTTAGCGTCTAGTTTCTTTCCTTCGGCTAATCTTTTTTGTGCTGTCTTCAATTTCTTTCCTAGTGTATTTACAATATGATCGCTCTTTGCTCTTTCTACTGCAAAGGTAGCTCTTACCATCATTAGGAAAGTTTCGTTTTTAAAGCCTAGTTTACTTGCTGTTGCTTCAATAAGTGAAGATAACTCAGGAGAAACTTTAAAAGGTAATCCTGGTAAATCAACAGTTCCATTGCCTAAACTTAATTCTGTCTTTAGAAGACCACTTATTTTCTTTAGGTTTGTACCTATATCTAGTTCTGGATTTCCTTCACCTCTTGCTTCTTTAGCTTTATACTGGGGATTCTTTTGAAGTTCAGCAAATTTAGTAATATCCTCAACCTCAGACTTACCCATAATAGAACTTAAGAAACTCATTTGTAATTTTAATTTTCTAAAATCTTCTACTAAAGGATCTAAGGTTGGCGATTTACGATCACCTAAAAAGCTTAGATCAGGAACAATTTGTTGTTGTAGTTCTTGTTCGACCCGTGCTGTTTGTTCTGGTGCAACGGTTCTAACTTCTTCAACAATAGCAGCAGTTACTTCTTCTTGTTTTGTTTCTACCGTTTTAATTGTTTCTGCTACTTCTTCCAATTTAGCATCAGCTTCCTTGGCTTTTGTTTCTGCGTTCTTAACACTTTCTGGTGTTCTTTCTGTATTCTTAACTTCAGTTATCTTTTCTTCAATCTTTGCAATAACTGCGTCTTCTCTAGTTACTGGTTCTGGTACAGTCTCAACTACTTCGCGCATTACTGTTGGTTTATTCTTAAACCACCAAGCAACATCTTTATTTTGAGTCTTGCGTCTTACTGTACCGTCTTCACTTGTTGTTTCTGACACAACAAGAATCCAACGCTTTCCTACTTGTTCAGTAATCTTTTTAACTGTAGATTTATACTTAGTCTTTGATTTAGAACTAACATATTCAAATACAGTACCAGGTTGGATATTAGTAATTTCTTCAAGAGTAAGTTCAACTGGTTTCATAGGAACTGGTGTTGGTGCTGGTTCTTCAACTTTAACAACAGGTGGTGCCTCTGCTTTAAGAACTTCATCTACAGTTGCTTTAATATCATCTGCAACAATAGAATCAATCTCAGCTTTAACTTCTACTCTTGTAGCTGCAACTTCAGCTGCTTCTTTTTCAACCAACGCTTCAATCTTAGCTGCTGGTGTTTCAGCTTCTTTTACTTTTGTTTCTGCTGCTTCTAGAGTTTTAGCTGTGGTTGGAGCATCTACTTTAGGAGAAGTTTTTGCTTCTACCGTAGTTTCTGCTACTACAGATGTAGTCTTAGATGCAGCTTCTGCTATCTTTTGTTGTTCTGCTTTATACGCTTCCCACTTCATTTCTCCTAGAACTCTTTGTCCTAGAAGGTTTCTTTCTTCTTCACTTAGGGTTGTGATAATATCTTTAAACCCTTCCATGAAGATTGTAGTAATGTTATCTTCAGCACCTCTAGTTAATAGAGCGGCATAGACTTCTTCTGCTTCTGGAGTAATCTTAAGTGTATCCATTCCTTTTGTATTTTCCATTGACTTAAGTTTATCACCAAGATCTCCAATGTGTTCTCCAAGTTTATTAAATGCAAACTGGATACCTGTATTTGAAGCCTTGCCATCTCCTGCTAATAATGCTGCTATGTATACAGCAAAACCATTAGCAAACTTTTCTTCTTGTGCTTCTGTTAGTTTACCATACTTACCATCTTTATCTTTTGTGGCTCCTAACCAACCCATGATCTTGTCATACATGGAATCAGTTATACCAATCTTAGCTCTTTCTTCTACTGAAGCTAATGGGTCTAAGAATAGATATCTAGCGTAGTGTCCCATTTCGTGCGAGATAGTGAATAGATCTGCACTGTCATTTACTGAAATAAGAGCTTGTGTTCCTTTTTCAACTCGCTTCATAAAGATTCTGGCAATTTCATCTTCACCTAAATCTTTATACTTTACTAGTTCAATATCAGAAGTTAAACCTTTAACAACAGGAGAACCAAGTGTCTTCATAATAACTGAAGCAACAACAGCTTCTCTTTGTCCAAAACCAAAGATTAGTTTTAGATTATCAATTGTTGCTGGTACAGGATCTGCAATTGGTGGTGCTTTTTCGATAGGACCAAAATCAAGATCTTCTGCTTTTATGTCTTCTGGTTTTGCTGTTGGTTCGCTTGTTTTCTTTTCTTTGCCTTTTGCTTTTGGTTTATTATGATAGGCTTTAATAGCTTCTGATACACTAAACTTAGAATCATCTAATGTCTTTAGTTCTGTTTCTAGTTTAGTCTTTAGTTCTGCGTCTGTTACTTTAGAAACTCTATCTCCTAGTTGTTTCTTCATTTCTTCTAGTGCAAATAGATTTCCAATAATACCAGTATAAATATTTCTATATTCTTCTTTAGTCTTTGCTTTCTTTGCTTCTTCTAGTTGTGCTTCTAATGTTTTCTTTAGTTGTTGAATGATTGTAGGAATATCTTCATCTTTAGCTGCATCAAGTAACTCTTTAAATATTCTAGTTACTTCATCAGTAAGTAGTTGTGCTTTTACTAAAGTCTGCTTCATATCATCTTCCATAGTCTTTAGTGTATCGCCTAAAAGCTTAACAGTTGCATCATCTTGTTGCTTTAGCACTGTATTTGTTGCTTCATTCCATTCATTCCATAAAGCTCTAAAAGTAGCGGTATCTATTACATTGTCTTTTGTAAGCTCAGGATCATTGAAAAGTTCTGACTTAGTAGAAACAAAATTACCTTTTTCATCTACTTCTAGTTTACCGTATGCGACTTCTGTTTTAATTAAACCGTTTTCATCTATAGTAATCTTAATGATGTTATTAAGACCAGCCTTTGCTTCTGTAGTAACTGTAAAGTCACGATCAGATACAAAGATAACGGTGTTTTTATTTGGTTTGCTTGTTCTCTTATCAACCTTTCCTAAGATTGTTCTAAACAAGTCACTTACTTTTCTACCACTTACTAGACC
>Ga0315907_10006922_pt1 | contig 11914 bp, 12 predicted proteins | sample LakEriMetagenome_3_FD_203525 | JGI IMG/M metagenome (GOLD analysis project Ga0315907, IMG submission 203525) | Freshwater fungal communities from buoy surface, Lake Erie, Ohio, United States - Buoy 12 MA123 | ecosystem: Environmental > Aquatic > Freshwater > Lake > Lake biofilm | place: USA...
TGATGAAAGATCCAATGCAACTATTAATTATATTGGTGCAGGACTTTACGTCTCAGGCAAATATTTTATGCTCAATAATGCCAAAGATGAGGCCTTAAAACTATTTGAGGCGATAGGTGTCTCATGTTCAATCTTCACCAAATATCCGAGGGCCATTATTACCGTTCTTGTTGAAAATAATCTGGTCAATGAGGCCGAAAAATTTCTTTCAAGATTTGATCCAGCATCAAGAAGTGAAATTGATTATCTTATCAGTGACTATCTCGTGGATTCCATCAAGTTTAACGATCCCAATCGTCTCGTAAAAAGTGGATTAGAGCTTTATAATAAAAATATTAAAGACCAGCGATGCATGGAAATCATGATAAAAAGCATGAGAGAATGTGGCTATAAAGAAGATAAGATCAATGATTTTGTTTTTGAAATAAATAAATTGTGGCCGGAAAAAAATGCGGCTTAATTTTTTAAGCAGATTTCTTTAACGATGATTCATTAGCATACCAAGTTTCAACGATAGCATTCAAAACACCTCTACCGCCAACACCCAACAAAATATTTCGCACCAGCAACAACTCCCGATCATGAAGTTTTTGTGCAGTATGAGTGGCAAGTTGGTGCCTTAAATCAATCAATGATTCATTTTTCAGTGTAGATCTCAGCTCTAGTCGACAAAACTCCCAAAATAGCTTTTTATTTCTAAAAATAAAGTCCAGGGACGTATGAGGGAAGAAAGCTGGAGTATCTAGTAACATTTTAATTTGTGAAAGCTGAAAATGATCTTCTGATTCCTTGATTCGAATCAAAGAGCTTTTATCTTTATCTAAAGCAGAGCGCATAAATTTTGGAGAATGCTGATCTTTAGTCACCCAAATTCGATGCCCCTCTTCTTTTTTGAGATGAGCAACAAATGTTTCATTTAAAAGGATCTCTAGACATTTAAGATAAGTTAAAATAGCTTGTTCTAATTTAACTCTATCTTTTTTCCCAGTTGACTGGGCTTCAACCAGCAGGATCTCTGCATGAGTGATGTGAGACCTGACTATTTCTGGCATTCTTTTGAAATTCTCCTCCGGAATAACGAATGAGTGAATATAGGTATTAAGCTTTATTCCCTCTCCCTCGGTTTCCAAGAGTTGATTTTCATTTAGAACTCTATATCCATTTTCTAACATATTATTAAAATAACGGGCACGGCTTCGATCCTGAATAATCATAGGAAATCGAATGGAACTTGTGAACGGAGTCATCTCTTTAATCTTGAAAGAGTAGTGTTCATTATCGACATGAAAATCATTCAAAAAGCGTAGGGTCTCAGTAGCATTATTTGAAACAAGTTCAAAATCAGTTAATTTAAACCATACTTCAACTTTTTTATTTTTGTAAAATTTTAAAGTGTTGTCTTGGTCATCAATCGATTCCTGAACTCCAACAACTTTTCCAACCCATAAATGTTGGTAGTCAGTGATATAAAGATGGGTATCCATCTGAAGTTCATTATTCTCATTTAAAACTTGATTAAAACTTTCTAAGTTTAAGGCTTCAGAATATTGTGAAACCTGAATCTTCCCCCAGTACATATGAGAAGATAAATCCATTTTTTTCTTTTCTTTTAAAAGATGATGAAATTCATGGGCCTGAGTTTTCCAGCTCTGATCTTCATTAAAAAGTGGATTAAAGGCGACATAAAAATGATAAGGCTTCATGGGAACTCCTCAATAACTAATGACTTTTCGGTTATTGAGAAAATTTTCCAAGGAAAATTTAACTACTTTGCTAGCTGCAGTTGATTAAATATGTCCTTAACTCCCAAGACTGTTTCGACACATTTCTCTGCTTCTTTTTTCATACTCCTATTACCGACAATTCCTTTCAAGTATACGACGCCATTTTGAACACCCACCACCACTTGTGTGGCATTCACAAGTGGACTCAAGTAAAGACTGTGACAAACTTCATCAAAAATTTGCTGATCAGATAGCTCAAAACCTTTAGGCCCTAGACCAGAATAGTCAATGTTAGGTTTTCCCCATGAGGAGCTACTTGCCCCATAATGATCCCGCATGAATTGACCGCCGGTATAGGGATTTCTCATCCGAGACCTAAAATTATAATTATTTCGTTCATTTGATTCATCATCATGATGCTTGAAAGTTTTATCTGACGAATCTGATTCTAAATAAGGCGGATGATCTAGAAACTCAGAGCTTTTACCCCAATCACCTTCCATGAAAGCATCTTGACCTCCATGGGAACGTTCAAATCCGTAGCTATTCTGTCCACTTTCTATCTTTTTATCATTCGTCATAATCTCTCCTCCTGATCTTTTAAAGTTCTAGCAAAAGAGATGCCTAAGTTTTAAAGAAGATAACCCATTTCATAAATAGGGAAAATTTCCCCATTTTTTTATCAACTGAGATATCATTTTGTTATGAGTGAAAATGATGAAAATAAAACAAATGATTTAATCAAAATTAAAATTGGTCACCTCATTAAATTTGCCCATAATTTTAAAGGCATTGAAGTCCATGTCCATGTGAGCGGCAAATTTGTTAAAATGAATTACGGCGACGAACAATTTGTAGATATTCTTAAAAAACTACAAGAGAAAAAACTAGACGAAGTCTATATTAATCAAGTTGACTGCAAAAGAATTATGGCGGAAATCCAACAAGTCATTACTTCCAAATCAGCGACTGATCAAAATAAAATGCAATCGAGTGAAAACAGTCTTGAAATTATGAAAGCGTTTGTCACTCAGATGGGTATTACGAAAGAAGCCATTGATATTTTAAATACAATTAATAAAAACACTTTAGGTGTACTCCAGCACTCTCAAAACCTCATGGACTGGATCAAACGTTTTAAAACTCAGTGTTCAGATGAGTTCTTAAAATCAATTCTCACAAGTTATCTTTGCTGCCGGATCATTGACCAGTTTCCTTGGAGCTCGACATCGATTAAAGAAAAATCATGTCTGGCTTCTGTTCTTTGCGATATTAATTTATCCAAAGAAGATTTTGCTGCACTCAAAGACTATGAAGAAAATGGAACACAAATTAGTGATAAATTAAAACAACATCCCTTAGAAATAATTAAAATCCTCTCGGCCAGAAAAGATATCGTTTCTTCTGAGACACTCGTTATTATTGAGCAACACCACGAACGACCTGACGGCACTGGTTTTCCTTATGGTATTCAAGGGGCCCGATTTAATCAGCTTTCAACGATATTTATTGTTTCTCAACAATTTATAAATCAACTTGTTAAATGCAATTTTGACTACCAACAAAGAAAAACGATCCTCGAAACGGTCTACGAAGTTTACCGTGGCAAAAACTTTGATAAGGCTATCAGCGCTCTTGTCACAGTTGTTAATACTTAAATGACTAGGTAAAAATTACGGGTTTTAAAGAAGTATATTGTTGAAAAACAAGCCTTCAACTATAAACTTTGTATGCTTAAAACCTTAAGCCTTCTATTCAGTTTGTTCATCATGACTTTGGCCAGCGCCCAAGATCAAATTGCAAGTGATAGTGATTATTTGCAAGATGAAGAAATTCTTCAGAATGAACTCTCTAATGAAAATCAATCCAACAAAGAATTCAAGAACTTAGTTAAAAACACGATCGACCTTATGGGCCCCTATAAGGATACAGAAGCTTCAGATTCAAACTTAGAAATTTCAAATACGGTAAAAAACTAAATCAATTCAGGCAGTTAGATTATCCTTATAAGTCCTTGATAAAACAAAATTGCCTGCAAAGTTCTTCGACACTGACAAAACTCTCACCAATAAAAAACTAATAATCAAAGACTTAGACCATTATTTATTGGCATTCCCCTTGCTCATTAGGAGGTATGAAAAAAACAATTTTAACACTCAGTCTTTTTATTCTTAATACTCTTTCTTATGGAGCTTCAGATGCTTCACGCTCGCTAGCAAGTATCAAGCAAGAAGTCAGAGTTGATCATGCTAGAGAGTTACTTGGGAAGCGATACAATAAAAGTATTGTTTCAAATTTTGAAAAGCATAAAGGTTTAGAAAAAAATATTCTTCATACTGTCTCAAAGCGTCTACCGAAGAAATTTAAGACAATGTCTTCATCTGTAGCTGAAGCCATCATCAAGGAATCAAGTCAGCATGGTCTTGATCCTTATTTTGTGATGGCCGTGATCGCAGGTGAATCGAGTTTTAATCCTCTTGCTACTGGCCCAGTAGGTGAAATTGGGATGATGCAATTAAGACCTACTACAGGTGAATGGATGGCCAAGAAAATTAAAATGAAATGGAATGGTGAAAAAACTCTTCAAGATCCAGTTAAAAATATTCGCTTAGGTACTGCCTACCTTGCATGGTTACGTGAAAAATTTGATAACCACGGGCAGCTTTACCTTGCTGCTTATAACATGGGACCAAAGTCTGTTAAAACAGCACTGAATAAAAATGTATGGCCTAAAGACTACCCGATGCATGTGATGAAAAGATATATCGCCTTCTACAAATCAATCTAACCTAAAGCTGGCAAGTTTTAGTGATACGAAACTCTTCAATATCATCAATCCTTGGCAACTGAAGACTTCTCTCTTGAGCATATTGAATAAAAAGCTCAGTGGCTTTAACGGAAGGCTCCTGAATATCATGCAGTAAAATTACGCCACCTGAAGGTGGATTCTTAAGCGGAATAGGATTTTTAACATAGGTGTTTCCAACCTTTTTAAAATCAATAAACAAACCGCCCTCGTTATGGACGATCATATTATTGGCCACTTCCTCAGGCGTCATACCGGGTACCCAATCGGCCGTATCCACATCCCAGAAGGCCATGTGAATACAATTATCCCCCATTAATTCTCGAGATACTGCTTTGAGGGCATTAATGTGATGATAATCACTGCGAGTGCCATAATCACCGAAAGGAAAACGATAATAATGTTTTTTATATTCATGCCCAGCTTTTTTATGCCAGGCCGCTAGGTCTAAGAAGGATTGTTTGATTTTCCCCTTCCATTGATCTTGATTAAGATCGGCCCCACGATCATGGGTCACACCATGAGACCCAATCAGGTGTCCCTCATCCAGCATTCTTTTAATTAAGGGAAATGTCGCCTCATTAATTTTAGAAGTCAGAACAAAGAATAATGCCCTTACCTGATACTTTTTAAGAATATCCAAAATCTGAGCTGTCCTCGTTGGATGTGGACCGTCATCAAAAGTCAGAGTAAATGTGCCAGTTTTATAGATTGAAAGAGCTTGATAGGGCCTGAGTCCTCGATCGGATCGAGTATACTCTCTTTCTTCAGGGTATTGATCTACTCCAGCGAATGCATGGAAGGCCGACATAAGAAAAATGATGATGAGTTTATTCATCCATTTTTTATAGAACACTCTTGAACAATAAATCCATAAAAAATTAGGCACTAGAATTGCAATACTTTGAAAAGAGGTGGCCTATGAAAAATAAAATACTCTTTTTTATTTTTACTTTGCTGTTATTTCACATGGCATCGGGTAATGGACCGACTGTGGAACGGGAAATCAGCAAGAAAAAAATTCAGAAGATGGAAATGACAACTCCCCCAGGGCCTGTAAAAACCAAGGAGGAGTTGGAGCGCGAAAAGAAAAAAAAATATGAAGAAAGAAAAATGAGATGGCTGATGGAGCACGAAGCTCACTACCCCCATGATCTTTAACTAAAATGTATACTGGGCCCCTGCCACTAAACTTCGACCGGCCAGTGGAGCAATATCTTTAAGTGTCGAGGTATGCAACCTTGCCTCTTGATTGAGAAGGTTTTTAACTCTTCCAAACAAACTCCATCGCCCGTTATTCTCAAGAATCTGATAAAACAACCCAGCATTTAATAAGGTAAAACTTTTTGTACGGCTTTCGTTCTCAGCTGTTTGATGTTGCTCGAAATTATATTGGGCTTCTACATCCCCGCTCCAGCGGTCTTTTAATAACTCTAAACCAACTGCAACTCGAGGGGGCGAAATACGTGGCAAATTATCCCCAGAACCTTTTTCTAAACCGCGAACAAAATCGGCCTTGGTGGTGACGTGAAGAGCTGACTCACCTAACCTTTTCTTCCCCTCAAATTCAACCCCATAAAAAAGGGCATCAATCTGCTTAAAACCAGAAACTTTAAGATCTCCATCATCACCAGGAGGAGTATCCTCATTGGTTAAAAACAACGTGATATAATCTTTAAAGTCTTGAGCAAAAAAGTTTAGTTGGGTTTGCACAGAATCTGACTTATATTTGAGTCCCGTATCCAGGGCAAAGGCTTTCTCTTTTTTTAAATTTTCAGATCCCTCTTCGTAAGTGCCAGAGGCCACGTGAAATCCTTCAGCAAAGAGCTCCTGAAAGTTAGGCAATCTTTCAGTATAACTTAAGGCAATGTTTCCTTGATGCGTTTCACTGAATGCATGCTTATAACCTAATGAGCCGTTATACCCAACAAATGAACGGGCCTTTCCAGCTGAAGATTCATCTTTGACATTCCCGGATTCTGCGCGAGCACCAAAAGAAACAGCATCACTTCCAAGACTCATTTCTTGCAAGGTAAAAAGAGAGACCACTTGATTACGCGAAGTGGGTAGGTAAGCTTCCTCACCAACAGCAGAAAAATTAAAAAACTGAGTCTGAAGACCAGTGATACCTTTCACGGAAGAAAGCTCTGACATAAGTTCCAGACGAGATTCATTTCCCTCATTGGTAAAAGTTGTGCCAACTGCACCTGATTCAAACTCTTTATGACCATAATCGGCCTGAGCTGTTTTAAAGCGAATACTTTTGAGAATATCCCCAGCAATGTAGTACTCACCATGAAACTCTAGACGGTCTTGCTTCATTTTAATATCAACTGATTCTTCAGCGACGGTGCCATAGAACTGATCAAAAAAGTAATACGAAAGGCCGGCATAACCTTTATTAAAAATTCTTGAGGCCCCAATACCAGCAGTCTTTTGCACACTTCCACTGTTTGTTAATTTATCGACATTCATCATTTCGCCAAGATCATTGGCGCGCTCTTTCTTGTTGGGTTTAGGAATTCTTAGGTCATTAGCATTTCGATAACCAGCATCCGCATGGATCATCCATTGATCTTGACCATAATCTAATTTCGCTCCAGCACTCAAAGCATCTTGGGCCGAATCACCTTGAATTAAAATATCCTGAGAGCTTCCTTCTTCAAACTTTTTATGGATACGGTTGGTGTTCATATTCACCACACCACCAACAGCACTTGAACCATAAAGAAGACTCATGGGTCCGCGAACAACTTCGATTGAATCAATAATAAGTGTATCGACTGGCACTGCATGATCGACACTTTGAGTGGATGCATCCAATGTCCCTAAGCCATTTTGAAGGATTCTTATTCGATCTCCATCAAGACCTCGGATAATGGGTCTTGAGGCATTGGGGCCAAAAGATGTGGTCTGCACGCCAACTTCATTTCGTAGAGTGTCCCCTAGGGTATTTTCTCGTCTTTTTTTAAGTTCCTCTTTTTCCAGCGTTTTGACACTTGGAACGAATTCCACGAGAGCATCAGGAATGCCTTGATGAAGGACTTGAACTTTTTGCAAATTTTCTTCTTGAGCAAAAACAAATGGCGACAATAAAAGTAACGGTAATAACATAAAATTCTCCAAATGCGACTTAGTTGCATTTACATTTTAGGCAAAATTTGATAAAAGTAAATCATGAAACATTCTCATGACCATCATTTTGTGGATCAGCTCAAGACAAAAGGACTCAAGGCGACAGAGCTCAGGCTGGCCGTACTAGAAATGTTATCCAAGGCCCAGTCCCCTATGGGCGCAGATGAAATTAGTCAAAAACTAAAGAAAATCACCTTTGACAGGGCGACTCTTTTTAGGACTTTAAAGACTTTTGTGGACCAAGAGCTTATTTCATGTGTTGACCTTGGTGAAGGCCATCTCAGGTATGAAATGAACTGTGACTTTCATCATCACCACCACCACATCATTTGCTCGGAGTGTAAAAAGATTGAAATTGTGCCATTTTGCATACCAAATGAGTTTAAAGAGTTTTTAACGGCCCGTGGCTATCATGATATAACTCATCGCATGGACTTTTCAGGAATTTGTAGAAACTGCTACTAAATGTGACTCAAATCAGCTAAATTTAGACTCTTGCCAATTCTTGTTTATGCATTGTCTAATGCGTAAATTTATCAGTTTAGGCATATTTAAACTCAACTTCAGAAAGCCTAGGATGATATGTTTTTGATGCTAATGGGACCTCTCCTTCTGATTCACTTCTTTTATGTTTTGGCCGTGATCAAAAAAAATCTCAGTGTGATTGATACGTGCTGGGGACTTGGATTTGTTGTCCTTTCAATTCTTGGATGTATTGAATCCCATTTTAATAATGTTCGTGAAAATCTTTTATGCCTACTCACCATCATCTGGGGAATACGACTCGCAGGGTTTCTTCATTTGAGAAATCATGGGAAGCCCGAAGATTTTAGATATGCGGCCTGGAGAAAAGAATGGGCCGAAAAAACTAATCTTATTGCTTATTTTAAAGTTTATTGGTTGCAATATATCCTCATGCTTGTGGTTGCTCTTCCCCTTTTCGGTGCTCATACTGGGACAGATCAATCATTAAATCTCATCAACATACTCGGCTTGATTTTCTGGATCCTTGGATTTAGCTGGGAAATTATTGCGGATCAACAAAAGAGTATTTTTAAAAACAGACCTGAAAATAAAAATAAATTTATCAGTACCGGACTCTGGAAATTTAGCCGCCATCCCAATTATTTCGGAGAAGCTCTTCTTTGGTGGGGAGTGGGATTAACTGCTTTCAATGGCAGCAACTTATGGGTGTTGATTGGCCCCTTATTTCTGAATTTTCTTCTGCTTAAAGTTTCCGGAGTTCCGATGTTAGAAAAACGTTACAAGGGATATGCTCACTATGAGCAATATGCTCTCGAAACTCCTACGATGATACCGAGTCTAAAAAAAATAATCGTCTCTATGACCCAAAAAAAGGTTAATTAAGTGAAAATCGCTGTTATCGGAAGTGGAATTTCTGGTTTAGTCGCTGCCCATGTTTTGGCCAGGAAGCACGACGTCCATCTTTACGAATCAGAAGATCGATTGGGTGGGCATACTCATACTCACGCGATAGAAGTAGCATCTGGTACCTATCAAGTTGATACAGGATTCATCGTCCATAACGATCGCAACTACCCTAACTTTGTCAAACTCATGGGCCAGCTTGGTGTTGAGACACAAGATTCATTCATGAGTTTCAGCGTGAAAGTTGAAGAAAACGGTCTTGAGTATAACGGAACAAATATTGATTCTCTTTTTTGCCAACGCAAAAACTTCTTCAATCCAAAATTTTTACGGATGATCAAAGACATTCTCCGCTTCAACAAAAAGGCCACTCAATACTTTATCGATCACCAGGATGTGGCTCCCGACAAAATGACCCTAGAGGATTACCTTCTGAAAAATAAATACTCCAAAGAATTCATGGAGTATTACATTATGCCTATGGGTGCTGCCATCTGGTCGGCGAGTCGAGAGGAAATGCGACAATTCCCTCTGCACTTTTTTGTGCGTTTTTTTCATCATCATGGGATGCTCACAGTCGATGAGAGACCTCAGTGGAGAGTCTTAAAAGGTGGATCAAAAACATACATCTCCAAGATGATTGAAAACTTTCGCCACAACATTCACCTAAGCACCCCAGTTCAATCAGTAAGCCGCCAAGGAAAAGACGTCATCATCAATGATCAGCACATTTTTGATCATGTGGTCTTTGCCTGTCATGCGAATCAAGCTCTTAAAATCCTTAAAGATCCATCGGAGCAAGAACTCAAAGTCATGCAAGGCTTTAGCTATCGTCCCAATGATATCCTTCTCCATACAGATATTAACGTCCTTCCCAAGAGCCCAAAAGGTCACGCGAGCTGGAATTACTACCTTCCAAAAGTTCAACAAGATCGCGTCGCCGTGACTTATCACATGAACATTCTCCAAGGGATTAAAGCCCCTGAAACATTTCTTGTTTCACTTAATATGGATCATCTTATTGATCCTAAAAAAATTATTAAAAAAATTAAGTACTCTCACCCGGTTTATAACCAGTCTGCTGTTGAATCTCAAAAGCAGTGGTCAACCATTAGTCACCTCGATTCTAAAACCCATTTCTGTGGGGCTTACTGGGGAAATGGATTTCATGAAGATGGTGTAAAAAGTGCTTTAAAAGTCGCAGAGACATTTGGATTAAGTCTATGACGGGAAAGAGTTCTCTTTACATCGGAAATGTTGAGCACCGACGGCTCTCCCCAGTAGAGAATATCTTTAATTATTCTGTATGCTATTATTTTCTGGATCTCGATGACATTCATTCCATTTTCAATAAACCATTCTTGCTTACTTACAATCGACTTGGAATATTAAGTTTTTTCCGTAAGAACTATCTCGGGAATAAAAACGTCGATTTAAAATCTGAAGTCGCAAGAGTGATTCAAGAAAAAACAAATGAAAGATTCGAAGGTAAGATAAGACTTCTCACCAATATTTCATACTTGGGCTTTTGCTTTAATCCCGTCAGCTTTTACTACTGCTATGATGTGAGCGAAAAGCTTCAATATATTGTTTCTGAAATTACCAACACGCCTTGGGGAGAGAAACATCAGAATGTCTTCAAGATGCCAACGGAATCTGAAAAGATGACAATTGAATTCAAGAAAGACTTCCATGTGTCTCCCTTTATGCCAATGGAAATTGACTACACGTGGGTCTTTCACGAACCAAAAGAGAATCTTTTTGTGTACATGCAAAACCGTTATTTTGGTGAGAAGAAAATCTTTTTTGATACCACTCTGAAACTTGAGAGAAAAGACCTCTCGGATAGAAATATGATCCTATCGTTTTTCCAATTCCCTCTTATCACATTCAAAACTGTTGCCGCTATCTACTACCAAGCGGCGAAGCTCTATATAAAAAAAGTTCCATTTTATACTCACCCTGCAAAGGTTAAAGCATCATGACAACTCAAATCCTTCCCAAAGACAAATCTCTCAGTAAGTTTGTTGAAAACTTCCCAGCATTAGATAATTTTTGCCGAAAAATATTATTCAAAAAATTTGAAGACTTAAGACATGGATCTCTTAGTCTTGAAGATTGTACACAAACCCAAAAGAATAAATTCACCTTTGGCGAACCGGATAAAAACCTCAATATTCATATCACAGTAAAAAAATCTAGCTTCTACTCCAGAACACTCTTTGGCGGAAGTATTGGAAACTCAGAAAGTTATATCGATGGGGACTGGGAATGCGACAACCTCACAGATCTGGTGAGGCTTTTTGTCCTGAATCGAGATCTTCTGAATGATATTGATAGCGGTGTGGGAAAGGTGCTGCAGCCAGTACAAAAAATATTCCATGGGCTAAAGGCCAACACCATTGAGGGCAGTAAAGAAAACATCCGCTCCCATTATGATATCGGCAATGACTTCTTTAAATTATTTCTTGATGAAACAATGATGTATAGCTGTGGTCTTTTTAAAGATAAGAATACCTCAATAAAAGAAGCCTCCATCCAAAAGATCGCAACACTTTGTGAAAAACTTGAATTAAAACCAACGGATCATTTGGTTGAAATCGGCACTGGCTGGGGCTCATTAGCGATTTATGCTGCCAAAAACTATGGTTGTAAGGTTACCACCACGACAATCTCTCAAGAACAATTCAAATATGCCGTGGCAAAGGTAAAAGAATCAGGTGTTGAAGATAAGGTCACTGTCCTTTTCGAGGATTATCGAAAGCTAACAGGAGTCTATGACAAACTTGTTTCGGTCGAAATGATTGAAGCTGTAGGTCTTAATTTCCTAGATACTTATTTTGCCAAATGCTCCTCTCTT
>Ga0315907_10006923_pt1 | contig 11912 bp, 11 predicted proteins | sample LakEriMetagenome_3_FD_203525 | JGI IMG/M metagenome (GOLD analysis project Ga0315907, IMG submission 203525) | Freshwater fungal communities from buoy surface, Lake Erie, Ohio, United States - Buoy 12 MA123 | ecosystem: Environmental > Aquatic > Freshwater > Lake > Lake biofilm | place: USA...
TTAATGACGAAGCCTTGGCCCTTTTAAAAAGGGGCTAGATTCATTGGAAGTCCAAAGTCATTAGTTAAAGCCCTATTCTAGGGAGCCTTGCTTATCTGGCTTGAAATTAAGATTTCTTTTTGCAGTGATCCTCAGAAGCACAGCAAGGCTTTTTCTCTTCTTTCTTGCAAGTTCCATCCTTACATTTCTCTTCTTTTTCACAAGAAGGTTTTTTGCACTCGTCTTTAGAACAAGATGAAGTTTCTTTTTTAGCACAACATGACTTATTCATCATTGAGCAAGATGAAGTCGCAAATAAAAAGGTGAGTGATAGGATTGAGATAAGTTTCATACATTTCCTCATTTTAAAGTTTGTGTAGGATCAATTCTTTTACTTTCATATTATAATGAACTCTTTTGTGATAAACAAAATGATTTGTCTCAATTTAATTTTGAAGAGGATTAATCTTGATGAAAACGCTCTTGTTCTCTTTCATTTTTTTGCTTTTATCTCAAACTGCATTTGCAGATTCGATTACTTTGCATCTGATGCGTTCACCTCTTGGAATTAATTGGAAGAGTCCGTTTTCAATGACTGTTTCAGCTTTAAGAAATTCTCTGGCAGACACTCAGGGACGCAGGGCCTTCGGTATTAGTCATGTATTTGTTGAAGTTTCCTGTGATTCAACAGGTGAGAAGATTTATAGGGGACAAACTTCGTCGGATGATTCTAATGAGCGAGAGTTAATTTTTAAAAAAAGCTTTGGTCTTGGAGTAATGTTTCACACTTATAAAGGTAAATATGAAAAGGACGCTGCCATCTTGAAAGATCTCTCATCCTACGAAGGATCTGAGAGACGAGGAGCATTTAAAGCGTTAGTTTCTCCTTCTACTTGCCAACGAATGCTTCGCTATGCTGATGAGTATGAAAAGTTAGGTTTTGGAAATATTTACTCGGGCCTACAAGCTGATCCTTTGAAGGGTGAAGGAGCAGGTTGCTCTGCTTTCGGTATAAGTTTTTTAAGAATCGGTGGAATTCTTGAGCCCTTCATGAAAGATTGGCAAAATATTATTGATGTTCCAAAGCGCTTGATTGGTGGACCTCTGACAGGAAAAAAGGTCCATATCTTAAAAATTTTAACTCAACCTCATGCGAAGTGGAGTTCTCAGGATGAGCACATTCATTTAGAAGCATGGAATCCTGAAAGAATGCTTCATTGGGTTCACAGAACATATTCAGAATATATTCGAGGTGAGTATCAAGGAAACTATGACATTGATGTCGACATTTTAGGCGAATCGAAAACTGTTGTGGTGGATCTTTCTCATCGATTAACTCCATCAGGCCCTTTTTGGATTCAGTAAATGCTTTACGATGAAGTTGGTGGATTACCAGTTATTGAAAAGCTTGTGGATGATTTTTATCACATCATGAAAACGGATCCAGAGGCAAAAGACTGTCTTGTCACACATGATGGTCGTGATATGAAAGATTCAGCAACGAAGTTAAAATTTTTTCTCTCAGGCTGGCTTGGTGGTCCTCAACTTTATGCTGAAAAATTTGGCCATCCAAGACTTCGAATGAGGCATAATCCTTTTCCCATTGGAGTGAAAGAGGCAGAACAATGGTTGTACTGCATGCGCCAGGCCCTCCTTCAGTCTTCTATACCAGAAGCTTTAAGACTTAAGTTATTCGACTCCTTTATTCAAGTGGCGCAAATGTTAATTAATCGCCAAAGTTAAAATTTTTTTTCGCGATCTGGATGAGATGGCCTTGTCGTAAAATCGCTTCCTGGGTCTCTAGTTGCGCGGGAAAGTATGTTAGCAAAATATCTTTATTTAATTCACCATTTTTTGAAAGATAAAGGTGTTCGTTAAAAGACATTTTTCCCACCCAGAAAGATTTGAGTGAGAATTCATGGATTGAGATGTTTTTTAAAAGATCAATCAGACCATGGAGATAAAGGAGTTCTTTGGTAAAGGCCATTCCACCTTGGAGTGGGACACCTCTAAAAATCCTTAGACTTAATTTAAAGGCATCAAGGGGAGCTATTTGGTGATCACAAATAAATTCATAGGTTTCAGTAATCGATGAGCCTCTTTCTGCCATGGTCGTGGCCAGATGGCGTAACTGAATTTTTTGCCATCGCTCCTTGGTCATAAATCCGCTCACAATCTCAGTGATAATGGCGAGTCCTTCCTGAAGGCGTGTGGTACTTGGCGCCCACGTGCCTAACCATGGATGCATCTCTTGAAAGGCACCATTTAATGAGGTGCCAAGATGGGCCCAACCCTCGTGAGCAAGAAAGATGTTCAATTGATCTTCAGTGTAGGTTTTATGAGTGTTGATTTTAAGAACTTTTCTTCCTGCAGATGAGTCAGATAAAAGAGAGTGGGATGGCCTGACTTCAATCTGGGCATTTGGAAAATCTTCATTTATTTTTTGTTGGAGATAATTTACCGAATCTTTGCCAATGATATTATTCTCTTTATTTTCATTTTTGCAGAGACTTTCTATTTCATTGATAAAATTTAAAAAATTCTGATCTTTTATAAATTCATGACTTGAACCGTAAAGTCTCAGGCATTGATTGTAAAATTCAGGCCTTTGATAATGAATCATCATCATGATCATTGACTCATAATCTTCAAGCCTTTTCTCAAATATACCCTTTAAACCTAGGTCAAGATTACTTTGACTGATTTCATTTCTTACCTGATGAATTTGATTGATCTTATCTTCGGATTGAATAATGAGAGGGTGTTCAGAATCTTGTAGTTCTTGGATAAAGTCGAGATGTTGGGGAAATAAGTTTATGAGTTTGGATTTTTCATAAACTGGACGACTTAAAAAACTAAGATCTTTAGCGATATCCTTTAGTTGAGCAGAAAAGTTTTTAATGGGGTTTTTATCCATAGGTAGTCTATCGGTAAGAAAATGATGGAATTGAAAGGAAAAACCTTAGATATAATTATTTAATGAAGTATTTACTTATTACTCTTATCTTCTACTCAGGTTCAATTTTAGCAGATTATTCAAAACCTAAATTACTTGCTCGTTTTTCAAATCTTGACTCATTCAAAGCTCCGATGGGACTTTTTTGTTACTCTTCTGACCCTTTGGTGTCGGATAGTGGAGTTTTTTTAAGCTGCAAGGATCAAAGTGGACAATCAGTACTTGTGCGGTATCGTTCTGAATTTGAAATTTTAGCGACTTCGAAAGATCATCTCTTCTCGCGTCCCATTGAAGTTAACAGTGTGGTTTCATGGTATGAATTCAATGAACTTCATGTGAACCAAGTTTATGAATTTCGATCTGAAAAGTTGGAACAAAAAAAATTAAAAAATCTTGGCCCCTTGACGGCGATGGTTGATTCCTTCTTACCCAAGAAAGGTGGAGCTTTTATCTATCGCCTGCAGGATGAGACGAAAGATCTATATGAGTGGAAGAATGAAACCGTAACACCACTTTTTACTGAAAAATCGGCTCATCTCTTTCCTCCTGTTGTGAATGATTTTGGTGAATTTATTTTTAAAAGGAGAAAAAATAATCTTTCTGAAAATGCACCAGATGAACTCATCCTATGGGATGGGTCTTTTCAGACCATTCTTAGAGATCAGGAAGCAGATCCTCATTCAACTATTAAATCTTTTAGGCATCAGTGTTCTTTTGACCAAAAAGCAGTCGCTCTTGTGGTCACAGATCAGCTGAGTGAAGTTCTTGTCATCATAGAGAATGGAAAATTGACCCCCGTCGCAAGGGTCGGTGAACAAGTTAAGAGTTTTGATTATTTTTCTCCCAAATTAAAAAATGGCATTCTTGCTTTTCGAGGAAATGATCTTGAGGGACGAAAGACTCTTTGGGTTTTTGAAAATGGTCATTTGAAAAGATTACTTACTCAAGGCGATGTCATCCACACGGATAAAGGATTGGCCAGAGTTGACTATAATAATCAGGATGCACTGTTTTTTAGTTCGCCTGGTATAAGTAAAAATGGAGATATTTTTTTTCAGGTTGCACTGACTGACCTTGAATCACCACGCACCTTGTTAGGAATTGGATTGATTGAGCTTAAGAGGGAGTAGAATTTGCCCCATCTGCGAAGAAGTTTTTGGATTGTTAAGAGTATTTTAAAATAGATTAAAAGGTGAATTGAATGAATTATAAATTTTTATTTTTAGCATCTCTTTTCTATTTTAATCAATCTATTGCTCAGGCGTCTTGTAAGCTAAATTCCTCAGGCCCTATTGTGATTGGTTGTACCACAAAGTGCGATTTCATCACGAGGACCAGGCTAAGGGCCCTGGGGTTATCACGAGGCTATTCAGTAAAATTTAAGGATCTGAGTTCAAGTGAAAATATCCTTAATCACCTAAAAGACGTTGATACGATTATTATTCCTGGCGGTGCAGACATCCATCCTAAATTCTATTTAAAAGATGTTTCAGCAGAACTTAGGACATATACAGAGAATAACCTTCATCTGGTAAAATTCACGGAGGAAGGCAAGAGAAGAGATCTTTTTGAATATACTCTTTTAAAGCTTTATCTTTCTAGGCCTGAAGAATTCAATAAATTGCCGATGCTAGGCATTTGTCGTGGTATGCAGATGATGTCAGTGGCCCAAGGCTTGCCACTCTATCTTGATATCGCAACTGAACTTGGTATTCCAAATCGACAATATAAATTAGATCAAATTGATATTACCGAATCTCCTTCTTTGATGAGTTCTCTTTACGGGGATAAAAAATTTAGAGCTGTTGAGCTCCATCATCAAGGAATTCGAGTTGATTATTATGAGGCCAATAAACAATCTTATCCTCAAGTCTCCGTCAGCTCTTACTCTAATAACGGTATGATTGCTGAATCTATTGAGTACAAAGGATTTACTGCTCTAGGAGTGCAATATCATCCCGAAAAATCGGCTCCTCATGTCGCTCGACCTATCTTTAAATGGCTTCTAGATAAGGCCTGTGAATATAAAAATAACTTTAAGGGCAAGAAATGAAAAAGTTTATCCTTATTTTAAGTCTTTTATCTTCATCTGCATTTGCGAATTTACATCTTGCTCCACCAGATTTTAATTTAAAAAGCGGTAGAGCGATTTTCATAGATTTTAAAAAAGCTGATTACTCTATCACTTATGATTTGAATCAAGAAAAGGCGACAGTTAAGACACGGATTACGTTTGAATCTAAAAACACAGGTTTTCCACTCTTTGACTTGATTCCTTGCCCCCATAATCTAAAAATTGATGGCAAAAGCACAGAACAAAGTTTGGTTGAATTTCCGGGCGGCATTTCACAATTAAGAAAAATTAATACCATCGTTGCTCCAGGTTTTCATGTCTTGGAAATGGAAAATGAAATATCAACGAATGTTACCTTTCAGTCAGAGATTGGTGCAGTCTCTCAAGCTTTTTGGATTCGAGATTTGAAAGATCGGATGTTTCTTGAGCAGTATATTCCTTCTAATTTTGAATTTGATCAATATCATATGACTCTTCATCTTGCCTTTGAAGGGGTTGAAGAAGTCGAACAAGATATCTATACCAATGGTGTTGTAAATAAAACATCTCCAACATCTTGGACAATTAATTTTCCTGAATACTACACAGTATCTTGTCCGTATTTCCACATGACTCCAAAGGGTTGGATGCGCAGACTTGATTTTACATATCCCTCAATTTCTGGAAAAAAAATTCCAGTGACTGTGTACTCCCCATGGAAAAAGCGTACAAAACGTTTTAAGGCCGAAGCTCAAAGAGTAATGAAAGAGCTTGAAGCTGATTATGGTCCTTGGGGACATGATTCATTTGTTGCCTATGGAACGATGAAGGGTACAGGGGGAATGGAGCATGCTGGGGCCACAGCAACATCTTTTGGGGCCCTTGATCATGAAATGCTACATTCTTATTTTGCCAAAGGGGTTATTCCTGCCAATGGAAATTCTGGCTGGATTGATGAAGCCATTGCTAGCTGGCGAGATAAGGGTTATCAGCGACTTTCAACACCTGGTTTTTCAGGCAGCAATTTAGGGGCCCATTCTATTTATAAGCGCAACACTGATGATCGGGCCTATGCACTTGGGGCCGCCTTTATGGGGTACATAGATTATCGTTTGCAAAATCTTGGTGGTCTTAAAGCTTTTTTAAAGGGTTATTTCCAAGCATACAAGCACCAAGTGATCACGACTGAGCACTTTAAAAATAACTTGGAGTTCTTTTCGGGCGTAAATTTAGATGTTGAGTTTGGAACCTATATTTGGGGAAAAAATTCTGACGACAGCCTTGTTGAGAATAGGGAAAATCCTAACCACATAAAGTTAAGTAAGGAACAACTTAAATTGATGCTTTAATCCGACTTTGGCGAAAGTATCACTTGCCATTTTCGAGATACTCAAAAGAGGGGACCAGGGTGTTCCCTCTTTTATTTTAAGAGTTTAGAAGTGCCAAACTTTTAGACACTCTCTTGTATATCTTTCCAGGCCACTTCATTTTTTCGCCTTTAGAACACATAATTTGTGCATGTTAAAAATCTTGAGTTTCTTATTATTCCTTCTCAATCTCTCCGTGATGGCCCAGGATCTGAGTGGGCATATTGATTTTATTGAGAAGCAAAATACACTTGGGAGCCCTTATAATATTCCTGTTTATATAGACCTTGAGGGGAATATAAATATTTTAAGCCACCACTCAAATGCCAGTGTTTCTATTGGTCCTCTTGCCCATACTATCTGGACAAGAAATAAGTCCCACTACATTAAAGCTAAACCCAGCTCACATTTTGCTTTTTTAGAGCAGGAGGGAGATCTTGGATGGATTGAGGTCAAAAGGAATCGTTGGGAGTTAGGCCTGGGGCTTGAAGCAACTGTAGCATCAAATGTCATTGCCGTTGGATTAACACCCTTTAAAGGTGCTAGAGAAATAATGATCCGCCAAACTAAAACAATGGATGATAAAACATCGGGCCCTTCACTTCCTAGAAAACTAAAAGAAATAAGTGATTGGCAAGTTGGAGATAGCGGAACTTTTCAGCGTTATGGTGGAGTTAGCGTCTATGCAGGCCTAAGTTTTAGTGTGGTGAATATACTGACAGCAGGGATTGTCATTCAAAATCTCTTTAGTATTAATATAAGAAAGCTATCGTCAAACAAGGTTCAATTAATGATAGCAGAAGAGAATCTTAAAAATCGTCGTCTTCAGGCCGGAGTAACTCTTGCTACAACTCAAATTCATTTCTTAAGTGGCCATAAGGTCGCTTCATTTTTTACTTTAGATCTTGAAAATCCAGACCATCATAAGCTCTACCGAGATGCCGTTAAAGGTAAATTACATCTTTTACAAGAGAAGCTTCCGCAAGAAGCTCAACGCATGGATTGGAAGGGCACAGAAAAGAAAGCATATTTTGGTATTCCTGGAGTCGCAGGAAGAAATTTTCAACGTTCACACTATGATTTTGAGACTGAAGATGATCAAGATGCGATGGATGTAAAATCAAGAAAAAATGCTGGTATCCTCTTACCTCTAAGAAACCACAGTCGAATTGTTTATCAGTCTGATAATGATGTTACTTTGTTTTGGTTTTCTGAAATGAATAAAGCAAGAATCAAAGAATTAAAGAAGCGCTTCTTAACTCCAGGAAAAATTATTGGGGCAGAGGGGTTTGATGATTTAGCACCTGAAAAGCGAAAACTTGGGTCAACAGTGACTCAAATAGGTTTAAGCTTCAATAGGAGCGAATTTGAGGCGATTACTCCTGAAATCCTAGAAAATGTGCTAGACAATTTTAAGCAACGGTGTGTTGAGTTCAATCTTGATTGCAAAAGAAAGAGTAAAATAAAAGAGATCGGTCAAAAGTTAAAAGAATGGATGAGTGGTTCTTGGAAAGATGTGCGGGCCTCACTTGCTTTTCTTATGATGGATGAGCCTGCACTCATACATGCTTATGTTAAAACTCTTAATATTAAAAAAAGAATTTACTTCAAGTTTTTAAATCAAAAGTATCAGTCCCTTGAGGGCACCGCCGCTATTAATTATTAGGACAACCTAACTAAGATCTATTAAGTCTTGTTGCGTTAGAGCCTCTACAAACGATTGAATTATTTCTTTGAGACTCTGTGTCAAGGTTGCATCTTTTTATTGTCTCATATAAAATGTTGATATTTATACCTGAATCTTTTTAATTTGGAGCTTCACCTATGTCCGCTCATGCTCATCACGGCGATCACGCTGTAGAACAAAGAAATGACCCACAATTTGGAAGTGCCTCTATTGGTAAATTGGCGATGTGGATTTTTTTAGTTACAGATGCCATGTCATTTTCTGGTTTCCTTCTGGCCTATGGAGTCCTTCGGTCAACGATGAATTGGCCTGTTCCGTCTGATCATTTAGGTATTAATCTATCTGGCTTTGCAACTTTCATTCTTATTTGCAGTTCCGTTTCAATGGTTTTGTCGATTGATTCTTGTAAAAATAAAGATCGAAAGGGAATGTTAAATTGGCTTCTTGTGACAATCACAGGGGGAGTCATTTTCCTAGGTATCCAGGTTTATGAATACACACACTTGGTCCACATGGGTATAACTCTAACGAAGTTTGTGCATGGTAATAATTTATTTGGCTCTACTTTTTACATTATTACCGGTTTCCATGGTCTTCACGTTCTTACAGGTGTGATCTACCTCATTTGTGAGTACAGATTTGCTTTAAGTGGTCGATACGATAACGGAAATTACGATCGTCTCGAAATCTTAGGTCTATTCTGGCACTTTGTAGATCTTGTCTGGATTCTCGTGTTTACTTTTATATACCTTCTATGAAAATTATTTTTTACCTTCTCTTGGCCCTGTTTTCAGTGGCAGCTTGGTCTTGTCCAAACTGCCACACGGCCATTGATGAAGGGAATAGACCTCCTTACACCATCATCTTTCTTGGGTTATTTATCTGTCTTACCTATATTCCATTTTTCATTCTTTTTAGGGCCGCTAAAAAGTTTGATCCAAAGAATCAGTGATGAGCTTAATTACGCTCCCAACCCAGAATGCATTTTTTAATCTTCTTTCGACCCTTTGCTTATTATCGGGGTACTATTTTATAAAGAAGAGAGAAAGGGATGAAAAAAAACATAAGATAAGCATGGTTATGGCGCTTATCTTTTCAACCATCTTTTTAATCGGTTATCTCTTCCATCATTACCATCATGGCTCTACAACTTTTCCTGAGCTTGGATGGATCAAGACGTTATATCTTGTTATACTGGTTCCTCACATCATTTTAGCTGCTGTTATGGTTCCAATGATCATCATGACTTTTATTTATGCCTTTAAGGGGAACTTAGAGAAACATAAAAAAATTGCCAAGGTTACATTCCCTATTTGGATGTATGTCTCAGTTACAGGCGTGATTATTTATCTAATGGTTTATCAATTGTTTACAGTTTGAAAACCTCATCGTTTAATGTAGAGTAGTTCCTATACTTTTGAGAGCTTAAACTATGACTACGCGTTATGTGTCTGATACTATCTTACGTGAAAAGAAAGTCTCTTTATTCTTGGATATTCTTTCGCTAACAAAGCCACGCTTGTCTGCACTCGTGATTTTTACCAGTGCTTTAGGTCTTTTCTTAGCTCCAGGGCAAGTTTCTTTATTCACAACCTTTGTTTCTATTGCTGCCACTTCAGGTCTTGTTGCCGGTGCTTGTGTCATTAATTGCTGGATGGAGCGGGATATTGATCGACTGATGGAGAGGACAAAAAATAGGCCTCTTCCAACTGGAAGAATTCAACCAAGATTGGCTTTTATCTTGGGATTATTCCTCATTCTTTCGTGTCTTTCTGTTCTATTTGTAATGGTCAACCCCTTGACTGGGACTCTAGGTCTTATTGCAACTTTAACTTATGTTTTTTTATACACCCCAATGAAAAAAATTAGTTCTTGGGCGCTTTTTGCAGGTGCTATTCCGGGTGCAATCCCACCACTAATGGGATGGACGACAGTGACAAACTCTATTGGATCATTAGGGATGATTCTTTTTGGGATTTTATTCGTTTGGCAACTTCCTCACTTTCTTTCCATATCTATGTATCATTCCAAAGATTACAATAATGCTGATTTCAAAATTTTTCCTACTCAAATAGGTATTTCAAAGACGATTCATAAAATTACAATCTATACATTTATTCTGATGGTGATTTCCCTGGCCCCTTTTTATATAGGGGCAGCAAATAAAATCTATCGTGATTTTATTTTGCTTTTTGGTGGCAGTTTTTTTGTTTTCTCTCTTTTAGGTTATCGAAAGCAAGCATCTACAGATGCACTCATGGCTTGGGCGAGGAAGTATTTTTACGCGTCGCTTATATATTTGCCGGTGGTCTTTTTAGGGATGATATTTTTTAAATAGAAAATTAATATATATTGGATAAAATAGTAAACAATTCAAAAAGTTAAGAACTTATTCAAGGAAACTCTATGGGCTTTTTAAACCTTAATGCATCTGTGAGTTGGTGGGATTTGGCCAAGCCACCTCTAGACATTTCGACCAATGGTCATTTGATTGATGGTCTTTGGAATTATACAACGATGCTTTGTATCTTTTACTTCATCTTGGTGTGTATTGGTCTTTTTGGTTTTGCATTCTTTTATTCTCAAAAGAGAAATAAAACTCCTTACTACACTTATGGAAATAAAAAGAAGCATCTTCTCGTCACTGCTGTGATTGGTGCTGCTGTTTTTTTGAGTATTGATTTAAATATTGCTCGTATTGCTAACAACGATCTTTTAAATCAATTTTGGAAATGGCCTGATCCTAAAACAGAAAAAGTTTTGCGTGTTGAAGTTATGGCCCAGCAATGGTTATGGTCATTCAGGTATGCCGGTCCAGATGATCAATTTGGAACAGCCGATGATGTTGTCACAAACAACGATTTACGAGTTCCAACAGGAACTAAAATTCTTTTTCATCTAACTTCTAAAGATGTGATTCATTCATTCTTCGTTCCGAACGTAAGATTGAAAGTTGATACAATTCCAGGACGTATTACTCGAGTGTGGTGGGAAGTTACGACTCCTGGAGTTTATGATATTGCCTGTGCTGAGATGTGTGGAACACATCACTACATGATGAAAGCCAAGCTAACTGTTTATTCTGAAGAAGATTTTAAACGTTGGGTCGCAACATCAGAAAAAATTGCATTAAATACAAATGATCCTTCCGACGCAAACCTGGCGTGGGGATGGAAGTGGGAGAAATAATATGAGCGGCGGTTACAACGAAATTCACCCAGAACCTACCACCTTCTGGAGTAAGTATATTATTTCTTTTGACCATAAGGTGATTGCGAAGCAATTCCTTTGGTACGGTATATTCTTTTTAGGTTTGGGCGGAATCATGGCCCTTTTGATTCGCTGGACTCTTGCTTATCCAGGCGTTCCTGTACCTGTTTTAGGCTCACTCTTATTTTCTGATTCTGGCGGTGTCGTTCCTCCTGATACTTACTCCATGCTTTTTACCATGCATGGTACGATCATGATCTTCTATGCCATTACTCCTATTTTGATTGGGGCCTTTGGTAACTATTGTATTCCACTCCAGATTGGGGCCCGAGATATGGCCTTCCCAATGTTGAATATGCTTTCCTTCTGGTTTGCTTTCTTATCTGGTGTTGTTCTTATTATTTCACTTTGTTTACCACTAGGAGCAGCTGCTGGGGGATGGACATCCTATCCAACTCTTTCGACTCTCATCGGAAGTCCTGGTGCAGGTCAAACACTCTGGTGTGTGGCGATCTTTCTTTTTGGTGTTTCTTCAACTATGGGAGCTGTAAATTACGTTACGACGGTTATTACACTTCGCGCTCCAGGTATGGGTTACTTTGATATGCCCCTTACTATTTGGGGCTTATGGCTTACAGCTATCTTAAACGCTATTTTCGT
>Ga0315907_10006926_pt1 | contig 11909 bp, 16 predicted proteins | sample LakEriMetagenome_3_FD_203525 | JGI IMG/M metagenome (GOLD analysis project Ga0315907, IMG submission 203525) | Freshwater fungal communities from buoy surface, Lake Erie, Ohio, United States - Buoy 12 MA123 | ecosystem: Environmental > Aquatic > Freshwater > Lake > Lake biofilm | place: USA...
GCCACTGGCGGACCGCATGACCTATGGCAATCTGAAGCGGCTTCGAAAAGGCGTCCGAGAAGGGTTGATCGCGCAGCCGCTTGTGCGAACGGATCTGCCCGAGGTTTACGACACGATCGCGGCAAACCGTTCGAGCAAGGGTCACGAGATGTCGATGACGTTGTCACAGTTGATGGCGATGGTGGAGTGCTTTCCCGAAGCGGTAAAGCTGTTTGGCTGCCGCCTAGGCAGTGAGCTGGTCGCGGCAGCGGTGTGTCTGCAAGTCGAAAAGGGCGTTCTATATGTCTTCTACTGGGGTGACCGGCCCGGCTATTCAAGTCTGAGCCCCGTCGTGACGTTGGCAGACGCCATCTACGCCCACTGCCAGACCGAAGGCATCAGGCTGCTCGATGTTGGCACTTCCACGGTCGACCGTGAACCTAATTTGGGTCTTATCCAGTTCAAGAACGGTTTGGGCTTTTCGGCATCGCTCAAGGTTCGTATGACTCGCCACATCTGAAACCATGGCTCGCGACCTCGTTGCCTATACCGACCAGTACCGCAGGCTTCCGTTCGAACCTGTCCAGGCCCTTTACCGTCGCCGGAGGGTGTTGTCTGAAATCGAGCGATATGCGCCCCGCCGGCTGCTGGAGGTGGGTTGCGGCCACATGCCATTGCACACCGACTTGTCTGGCATGCACATCACGGTGGTCGAACCCGCTGCCGAGTTCGCACGCAACGCCCGATCCACTGTGGCTGCGGGTGCCGACGTCAAGGTCATCGAGGCTTTCCTGGAGGAGGTGGAACTTCCCGAGATGCCTTTTGACATGGTGGTCGTCAGTTGCCTGCTGCATGAGGTGGACGATCCGCAAGCGCTTCTGGCCGCTGTCAGGCGAATGTGCAGCAGCAATACTGTCGTTCATGTGAACGTGCCCAATGCCCGGTCGTTGCACCGCCTCCTGGCAGTGGCCATGGGCTTGATCGACCGCCCGGAAGCGCATTCCCAGACCCAGACCACCATGCAGCAGCGCGGCATCTATGACCTGCAGACTTTGGAAGTAGAGTTAGCTGCTGCTGGATTCGCGGTTCACGAACGTGGCAGCCTGTTCGTCAAGCCCTTCACGCATGGCCAGATGCAGCAATTGGTCGATCAGCAGTTCATGACTCCTGCCATGCTGGATGGCCTGGGACGGCTGGCCGACACTCTGCCGGAGCTGGGTTCAGAGATATGGGTCAACGCGACCCTGTGCCATGACTGAGTCGCCGCTGATTGCCGGAAACAACCTGGCCGTGTTGGTGGCCGCGGCTGAACTTGCCCGGCGTGGTCGGCCTCCGACGCTGCTGACCGACGGTCGGCCCTTGGGAGGGCACTTTGCCGGCATGCAAGTAGACGGTGATGCATACGACCTGGGCATGGTTCTTCTGGAAAAGCTGCCTTCTACGGCACAGGGCGCCTGTTTGGCGACGTACCGCAGTGAGGTGCGCAATGACTGGACCCGGTTTGGTGATCTCGCCGCCAACTGGCTTGATGAGCAGCTTCGTTCGCGCAGGGCCCCCACACCCCAGTGTCTGGTCGATTCCAAATGGTGGCCGGATTACCTGATCGCCAACCGGCTGGACGCATTCGCCAACGCCGGTGTGGACGCACCGGACTTGCTGGACCGCGCGGACCCGCGGCATGCCAGCCAAAAGAACCTTGGGTCGGCCTATGAGGCCCTGAGCTACGCCGAGGCCGTGCGTCTGAACCATGGTCAAGCCTTACACGAGCGCTACATTGAGCCGTTTCTTCGCAAGCTCTTGAATGTGTCGTCTGCGGAAGTGCTGGCTCGTTATCACCGAGCTGCCTGGGTGCCACTGTTCCATCCCGAGACACTGACCCAAGCCTTGCGCGGTGAATCGGTGAACCTGCCAGAGTATCCTTTCTGGGTGCCCGATCAAGGCCACGTCGGCGCTCTGGTGTCGCACCTCATTGCCAGATTGGTTGCCGATGGGGTTCCGGTGGTATCGGAACCGCTGAGCCACCTGAAGTTTGAGGGGGGGCGTTGGACCGTCTGCACGCAGGATGGTGCCGCCTGGAGTGCGCCCCAGATGGTGCTCGGGGTGACGCCCGAGCGTGCCCGCTCGCTCATTGGTCTTCCACCGCTGGCGCCACTTTCAGGTGCTTCGGTGGCGCTGCTCATGGCCCGTGTCAAGAGTTCAGCCATAGGCCAGGGTTGCGCTTGCTTGATGGTAGTTGACGAGGGTTATGCGGCCTATCGCCTGACGGACCAGGACGCACTCGCGGGCCGGGACCCTGCGTGGCACCGGGTAGTGATCGAGGCCAACCCGGAACGTGTATCGAGGCTGGCTGCTCACGAGCCGATAGAGTCGGTGTTGAAGCGGGAACTCGCACAGTTGCTGGCGGTGGATGACCCCGCATCGGTGCAGGTTGCCAAATGCGTCACCGCCCGCAACGCCCTCATGATTCCGACTGCTGAATGTGTATCGCAGGCTGCCCGTTCCCATGCGGATCTGGTTGAGTCGATGCCGGGTTTGGCGCTCACGGGGGCATTGCTCGGCTACGGCGTGGCTTCGCTGAACGACCAAGTGGTGCAAGGATTGAAGATTGCGGAGGACTTCGTGTCATGAATGCCCGAGTTCAAGAGTTGGAGCGTATCGCTGCGCAGTACCACCTGAATACCGAAGTGCCGGACAAGTTCATCGAGGACATTTGTCAGGAACACTGCTGCGATTGGCTGGCTGGCTTGATCCGCCCGCAAGATCGAGTCATCGAACTCGGTTATGGGGAGGGTCACACCTTGGCCCGGCTCTCTACACGGTCCAGCAGCTACACCGTGGTGGAGGGGGCCACCAGCTTGGCGGCGCTTGTGAGGGAAAAGCATCCAAGCGTCGAGGTTGTACAGGCCTTGTTTGAAGAGCATGTGCCACAGGAGCCCTGTGACAAGCTGCTTGCTTTGCATGTGCTGGAACATGTCGACCACCCGGTAAGCCTGGCCAAGCATCTTCGGTCCTGGCTGAGGCCCGACGCCGAGATGGTGGTGGTGGTGCCCAACCGGGACTCCTTGCATCGTCAGCTGGCCGTGGCCATGGGATTGCAGCCTGCCCTGGACACACTCAGCGCCCGCGATCACCTGGTGGGTCATCAGCGTGTCTACGACTTCTTGACGCTTGAGCAGCACTTGCGGGAGGCGGGTTTTGAGGTCATCGAACGTCGGGGGTTCTTCCTCAAGACATTGCCCAACGGCATGATGCTTGACTACTCGCCCGCACTTATTCGGGCGCTCAACACTGTCGGTGATTCACTCCCCCCGCACCTGATGGCCAATATCGCCATTAGGGCGCGGCTAGCCTGAGATGCGGTGAGTAATCTTTCGTGCCGACCATGAACATCGAACGCTGTCACATCATTGATCTACCCAAGATCACCGATCCCCGTGGCAACCTCACCTTCATCGAAGGCGGTGCCCACATCCCCTTCGACATCCAGCGCGTGTACTACTTGTACGATGTGCCAGGCGGGGCTGAGCGGGGCGGGCACGCTCACAAGGGCTTGCACCAACTGATCATCGCGATGTCGGGCAGCTTCGACGTCGTTCTCGACGATGGCGTCAACAAGCGTCGCTTCCACCTGAACCGGTCCTACTACGGCCTGTACGTCTGTCCCATGATCTGGCGGGAGCTTGATAACTTTTCGTCAGGGTCTGTGTGCCTGGTCTTGGCTTCGAACCGTTACGACGAGGATGACTACTACCGGGCCTACGATGACTATGTCGAAGCGCGGGGCCTCAAGGCATGAAGGTACCGTTTCTCGATCTGAAGGCGGCCGTTGACGAGTTGCGACCTGATATTGACGCGGCTGTTGGCCGCGTGCTCGGCAGCGGTCATTACGTCCTCGGTCCTGAGGTCGAGGCCTTCGAGAGTGATTTCGCGGCGTATTGCGAGGCGGCGCACGCCGTAGGCGTTGCGGACGGTCTGGATGCCTTGCATCTGGTGTTGCGGGCCTGGGGTATTGGGCCGGGCGACGAGGTCATCGTTCCCTCCAATACCTACATCGCCACCTGGCTTGCCGTCAGCCAATGCGGTGCCTCGCCCGTTGCGGTGGAGCCTGATCCGGCCACGCACAACATGAACCCTGCCTCCATCAAGGAGGCACTGACCAGCAGGACGCGCGCGATCATCCCGGTGCACCTCTACGGCCAGCCGGCTGACATGGACGCCATCGTCACCCTCGCACGCGCCCACGGGCTGAAAGTCTTGGAAGACGCCGCCCAGGCCCACGGGGCGCGCTACCGCGGGCGGCGCATCGGCGGTGGCGGTGGCGACGCGGCGGCCTGGAGCTTTTACCCCGGCAAGAATCTCGGGGCGCTGGGTGACGGGGGCGCGGTCACAACCAATGACCCGGAACTTGCCGACCGCCTGCGCGTGCTGCGCAACTACGGGTCACGTGTGAAGTATGTGAACGAGATGCCGGGCTTCAACAGCCGTCTCGACCCCCTGCAAGCTGCAGTGCTCGCAGTCAAATTGCGCCGCCTGGACGAGTGGAATGCGCGGCGGCGTGACGTTGCGGCCCGCTATCTGCAGGCACTGGCCGGCAGCGGCCTCAGCCTGCCTTTCGTACCCGAGTGGGCCGAACCCGTATGGCACCTCTTCGTTGTGCGCCACCCCAGGCGCGACGAGCTTCAACGCCAGCTTGCAGAAGCGGGAATCGGCACGCTGATCCACTATCCAATCCCGCCTCACCGGCAAAGTGCCTACGCTGGTCACCCGCAAGCAGGCCGAGGTCTGCCGATTGCCGAGCAGCTGGCTGGCGAGGTACTGAGCCTACCCATCGGCCCCCATCTTGGGGAAGACGCGGTGGAGGCAGTCATCCACGCGCTACGCCGGGTGCTGCCGTGAAATGAATGCTGGTCGAGGCAACACTTGGTCGAGTCCTGCGGCGGCCGTGAGGAACGAGAAAGTGGATGTCCAAATGACAACGCAGCGAATGCATGTTCTGCTGGTCGGGGGTGCTGGTTACGTAGGCTCCCAGATGGGAGCGCTGCTGGCTGATCAGGGGGCGCAGGTCACCACCCTGGACAACCTCTGCGGCGGGCACCGTGATGCTGTCTTGCACGGCCGTTTCATTGAGGGTGACCTGGCTGATTTGGCCCTGTTGTCGCAGGTGCTTGCGCACGGGCAGTTCGATGCGGTGATGCACTTCGCCTCGTTCATTCAGGTGGGCGAATCGGTGCGGCACCCGGCCCGGTACTACCGCAACAACGTGGTCAACACGCTGAATCTGCTGCAGTGCATGGTGGAGGCAGGCGTCAAGCGGTTCATCTTCTCGTCCACGGCGGCCATCTTTGGTGAGCCGGCCTACACGCCCATTGACGAGGTGCACCCGCGCCAGCCCCTCAACGCCTACGGCCGCAGCAAGCTGATGGTGGAGCAGATGCTGGAGGCGGCCAGTGGTCGATGGGAAATGGCACCGGCTATTCGGTGCAAGAGGTCATCGATACCGCCCGCGCGGTGACGGGGCGTGACATCCCACTGTTAGAGGGCGAGCGCCGCCCTGGCGACCCTGCGCGCCTGGTGGCCGATTCCTCACGAGCACGTGAGCATCTCGGCTGGGCACCGCGGCACGGCGCTCTTGAAACGATCATCGCTCATGCGTGGCAGTGGGAGCTGCGCATGGCGGGTTTGGGGTTGTGACCGCAAGGGCAAACCGATGCGGTGGCCACTGCGTTGGTGCAGACGGTGTTTTCCTCCCACTACATCGAACACCTGGCCCCGCAAGAGGTGCCGCTGGCTCCGCCCCGGCTTTCGGCCTCTGGGCCCTGGACAGCAAGCCGGCCCGTTTTGCTCAGGGGATTGTGGCCTTGAGGCGGGGGCATCTGGATGTGGGGGGTGAAGGGGTGGGGTTGCGCGCCTCCACCTTGAGCTGGCCGATCCGGGCCAGGCTGGCCAGCGGCTCAGGCGCCATGGTTGTCGCCTTCCAGCAAGCGAATGACCGGCTGCGCCAGCACCTTGTTGACGAAGGAATCAGGCTCGGCGCGGCGGAACATGAACTCGTTCAAGGTGTAGCAGGTAGGGTTGACCTTGCGGGCCAGGGCCTGTTCGGCGGGCTGCAGATGCGCCAGCACCTCGGCCAGGCTCAGGTCCATGCCTACCAACATGACATCCACATCGCTGGCCGAAGTGTCTTGCTGCTTGGCCACGGAGCCGTAAATCCACGCGTGGACGAGCCTGCCGCGCAAAGGCTCCAGAGCCTGGGTCAGCACGGCTTGCACTCCACAGGTCTTGCGCGTCAGCGACACCAGCTCCGTGTATAGCGGGCTGGCCGGGTTGGCTCTGAATTCCCGCAGGTTCCCCCTTCGCACGCTCAGCACCACACCCGCGCTCGTCAGGCGCTTGAGCTCTTGCTGAAGCGAGGCGCTGCCCAGCCCCGTCAAGCGCAGCAACTCATTGAGGAAAAAGGATCGTTCAGGCTGGCCGAACAGCCAACGGAACAAGCGCGTCTGGCGATCAGAAAAGATGGCATCGGCGAGCGACATGCTGCACTTATAGCATGATCATGCCAACTTATTGCATGATGGCTGCCCCCTGGCACTAGACGCTGTTCCAGCAGTCTTCCGCAGGGCTCATCAGGGTGGCTTGCGCAAAGCCGCTCAGGCTCTGCAGCAAGAGTGCTGCCTGTGGTCGAACCTTTTGTAGACTATATTTGGTCCACAAGGAGATCCCATGCGCTACTCGTCACAAGTCAAGCCCATCAGCTACCTCAAGGCCCACGCGGCGGAGATCTTGGCCACGCTCGGCGAGCAACGCGAGCCCCTGGTGATCACCCAGAACGGTGAGGCCAAGGCCGTCTTGCAGGATGTGGCGAGCTACGAGGCCACGCAGGAAACCCTGGCCCTGTTGAAGGTGCTGGCTTTGGGCCAGCAGGAAGTGGCTGCCGGCAAGGTCAAGCCACTGTCTGACACGGTGGCCCGGCTCAAGGCCAAGAAGGCCTCAGCCTGATGGCATCCAGTTACAGCGTCCTGCTCACACAGGGTGCCGAGCAGGATTTGGAGGCGATCTACGATTACATCGCCGAGTTCGACGACCCTGCGAATGCCGATCATGTTCTGGATAGGTTATCGGCCACGGCCGAGCAACTTGCCGTGATGCCGGAGCGTGGCAGCCACCCGAGAGAATTGCTTGATCTCGGGATCAAGGACTACCGCCAGGTGTTCTTCAAGCCGTATCGCCTCATCTATCGGGTGATGGGGCGTGACGTGGTGGTGTTCGTGATTGCCGACGGCCGTCGCGACATGCAAGCGCTGCTCGCCCGACGCTTGCTGGGCGCCTGACGGGGGTGGACGCGGCGCAGACGCTGCGCTACGGCCACGTGAGGTGCAGGGTTTCCATGATGCTGTTGTAGGTGTCCAGCGACATGACGACTGCGTCGCCCTCAGCATCGCGGCGGCGGCTGATGTTGACATCTGCATCCTGGACGACCTGGTCCAGCACGGACTTGAGCGCATTGCGCGCATGCGAATAGGTCACGACGGCCATGGTGTTTACCTGTTCATGAAGTTGATCAAGTCAATCAAATCGGGGGGCTTCCGGGGCCGCGCGTCTGACCTCAGCGTGTGACCCAATGACGCCAACGATCAGGGCCGTGTGCTCAGGACTGAGCCCTGCGGTGTGGTTCACGCTTGAACCTGTGTTGACAGCCATGCACGCAGACGTGATGTGGCGGGTTGACAGCGGTCTCCAGCGGCCTGGAGAACCTTGAGGAAATTGCTGAAATCGCAGGTGTAGTGGAGGCGCCGGATGATGCCCTTTTCCTCCAGTGCGCTGCCGAGCAGCATGACTGCCTCCAGGTCTGGCAAGATGTCAAGGCCATCGAAGGGACATGCCCGGTCCACATGAGGACCGGTTGAAGTAAGCGAAGTCAGCTAGGGTTGCCTCAAGGCCGGCATGTCCGCTGAAAACACACTCGGAATTTCCAGTAATCAATTTTTCCGTTCCAGAAGGATTGCTCACATGTCTTTAGTTGTAAATCAAGAACACAAAGATAGAGAGGAAGCCGGACAGTCTATCGAGGCGATTCATAGGCTGAATTCGGGAAAAGTTAGCGATAAATGGGCTTCTTATCTAAAATACTACGATCAACTGTTCGAAAAGCTTCGTCATGAGCCCATCGCAATGCTCGAGATTGGAGTACAAAATGGTGGGTCACTTGAGACATGGTCTAAATTCTTCACTAAGGCTGTTCATTTAATTGGTTGCGACATAAATCCAAAATGTACAGACCTATATTATGAAGATCCTCGCATACAAATAGTCGTTGGAGATGTAAATGCAGCATCTACGGCGCAGAGGATCCTTGATATTAGTCCTGATTTTGATATAGTTATCGATGACGGCTCTCATTTGTCAATCGATATTCTGAAGTCATTTATAACATATTTCCCTGCATTAAAATCGGGTGGAATATATATAGTCGAGGATGCGCACTGCCTATACTTAAAAGATTATGGTGGAGGTATATTAAATGAATCTAGTGCGCACCAATTCTTCAAGAAGTTGTGCGATGTAATAAACTTCCAATTCTGGAATGCAGACTTAAGCCTTGAAAATTATCTGAGTGGATATTTTGGGTCTGGTCCACTACCCAACTTTATTAGTGAAGGTTGGATAGATTCTGTTGAATTCAGGAATTCCCTCATTATAATACGTAAAGCAACCGCAGGTGGACACCAAAAGCTAGGAGATCACATCATAAGTGGATCGATTGCGGCCGTGGAGAGTTGGGGAGGTAGATATGGTTCTCGGTAGATTTGTTATTTGATACTGATCAGGCGTAACCTATCATTGACTGGAGTCAAGGAATTCAAGCCACAGGAGTTACATGGTGCATTTCCCTTCCAATGCCTTGGTGTATCGATAGTTCGAACGCAAGTAGTTGAGTGCCGCAGTAGCCCGGTCGACAAGCCTGTCGGGTGCTTCAGCCATGAGTTCTGCGGTCAGGGGGGCCAAACGGTCCGCATTCACGAAGGGGATGCCTGCTTCCTTGAAGGGTCGCATGCCTTCCTCGTCTCCATCTGCCTCGGAAATCACGAAGACCCGGTTGGCGATACACCACCACAAACGGGATGTTTCTGTGCAGGTGAGTTCAGGCGCCACGGGCTTGATGTTCACAGCCAAGCATGCCGAGGCGAGTGCGGTAATCTTGGAACTGGCGTGCGCTTGGCCAAGGCGTGCGTCACCGTAGCAATACGCATCAGTGATCAAGTCGAATCGATCGGCGCCGACCGCCTGCTTTACCTCATCGATCAGCATCTGCCGCCGTCCGTACACGGTGCCAATGAAAACGAGTCTGGAACCTTCGGCGGACATGGACACCGGATACGTCATGCGTGGCGTGTACCCGATGGGCACATGAACTGCCGGGATGTCGTGGGCTGCCCAGAACTGCATGTTTCTCATGGAGAAGTCCCAAACGCATCTTGACTTTCGGCATGTGTCTGCAAGGTGATGCAGGGCTGCTGGAGGGACATGGCTGGCACGTGCATCCAGTTGCTCGAGGTTGTACGCGATGGCATTGGCCGGTAGATGGTGATAAATCTCCGGGGTCAGCACAATCCATGTCGAATTTGAAGGTGCTGTCCACCGTTTCGTCAGGTTCTCCACGGTGTCTACCTCAAGGACCGCGTTGTAGCCCATGTCCAGAAGAGCGTCGGTAAGTGCCTCCCCAATTTCAAAGAACCACGGGGCCTTGATGGTTGCCACTGCTATTCGAAATGAATACTGATAATCGGTTTGCATTTGAATACCTAACAGAAATCAAGAGTGTAGAGTATGCAAGATCCGAGCGGCATATGCATGTATGTTTTCGGGATTTCTGGAAGAATATCTCCAAAGTATTTCTTTAGAACGTATTTGGATTGGATTATGATCAATTTTGGTGGTACTCAAAGTCAAATCAGCTAGTAATTTTGCGCCTTGCTCGACATTGCATGCTTCATAGTAAAATCCGGCGTCTTTTAATCTTTCGCAGTTATGAATAATGGGGTGGCCTAGATAAAACATCTCCAAATGAAGAAAGTTGAGATCATTCATGATCTGATGAGAAATGATGATGGGTGATTTCCCTAGATTCAAGAGTTGATGCAGAACGTCCGGTAGAATCATTCGTGGATATGTTTCAACCTTGTGCATTCTGGTGATGGTGAGCTGACTCATCATCTGTAGACGCTGATGGTCGCTCGCGTCTGCCTTGTTCGTGGAAAGACAAAGAATCTTTTCTAGTTTGCCGCCCTCTAAGAAGTATCTCTCACATATTGCCAGGGGAACCAGGGCTGTCTTGTGAATACTGACGTTGGGCTCGGCAATCAAGATGGTTGGGTTTATGATGTCGGAGCCGAAGGGCCTCCAATGTATATCCGATAAGGGATTTGTTCTTTTCATCCAGGCCTCTATAATATCGGCGTCCCAGACATAGGGTACAACGATCACGGGCCGTCGGGTCATAGTTTCAATGTAGGATTTTGCGAAAGAATACATGGGAAGAAGCCAGTATTCATCGTACAGTTCCGAGTTCTCGTAGAAGTTAATGCCTTCGTGACAGCCAAATACAAAGCGTTCCTGATCAATGATAAAGTTGTTGCCGCAAATATTCTGAACAATCTTCGTTCCTTGATTCTTGATGCGTTCGAGAGTGGGTCTGTCAGTGTTGATGTTTGATGACAGGCAAAGAAAAATGGACACACCATCGAGAACCATCTCGAGATTTGATTGAGTTAAAGTCATTACAGGAATATCTTGAAAGAAGCCCGTTTCCTGTCCGAAGGTCAGATACGTGGGGTCTGTCGATACGAAGAACACCGAGTGGCCGGGCGTGTTGGCTAAGCACTTGTAAGTGAAAAGCGCTTGTTGAATGATTCCTGAAGCAAAAAGTGGCTTGTTGTCGACAAGAATAGCGATACGGACCGACATATAAACTCCCACAAGCTGAGGAATATTCGACAAAAGTCAGTTACTAATAGGATTCGGAATTTCAATATTCATCGCCACATACTTTTCATATCGACCATTAGGCATAGTGCGTCCTCTGCTTTCGGTATGATCTCATCAATCATTGAAATGGGAATAGGATACCAATTTCTCTCGTGGCTTGGCGTTCTCTTCCCATCCATGAGATAGAGGACTCCGTTTTCCTTCGCAATATAGCTACAAAAATATTTATACTCTATAACGGCAACGCTGCCTCGGTAAAAATCATGTGTTGCTTTGAATATTCTGGCCAAGAGTTGCGTCCCTGTGGCAGCCCAAACGTCACTTTTTTCGATGCTCATGGGAATATTTTTTGAACACTCATAAAGCATTTGTTTCCAAAATGGATGGCCTTTACGTTTACTCACCAAGCAACCATTGTGTAGGCTACCTGTTTCTAGTGAATCGTGCCACTCTTCGGATAGTAATATATCCGCTTTTGGGAAAATTCCTGATTCACTATAAATGATATCTAAAGACCGAATGCACGCAAAGTCGAGGTCAAGATAAATGCTATCGTCGTAGTGATGCATAAGCATATATCTAAACATGTCGCACTTCATTATGGGGTATGGTGTGGGGGTGCGAAAAACTTCTAACAGTTCAGGATAGTGCTTAGAAACAAAAGAATCAGCAGTCAAGAGATCCCATAATATGTGCTGTGCACCAGGATTATTAACTTTAACTCTTTCCAAAAGGGAGATGTGTTCCGGTGTTAGGATGACTTTTGAATCAAACTGAAAGAAGATTTGATGAATTATCATAAAGCGATAACGTAATTAGTTGTCAGGTCCCGGATGATTAACGACCTTTTTCTTGAACAGGTGCGGATGTGATTCCTGCCACCGTTTCAAGGCCGTCAGGGGTGTCTGGTGGTTGAGCGCCTTTTGCGGCAAGTGCTGGTTGTACAG
>Ga0315907_10006929_pt1 | contig 11905 bp, 10 predicted proteins | sample LakEriMetagenome_3_FD_203525 | JGI IMG/M metagenome (GOLD analysis project Ga0315907, IMG submission 203525) | Freshwater fungal communities from buoy surface, Lake Erie, Ohio, United States - Buoy 12 MA123 | ecosystem: Environmental > Aquatic > Freshwater > Lake > Lake biofilm | place: USA...
GTTCATGTTGTAGAGCTGCAGCCAATGACGGCGGCAACCCTTCGCATACAAGGGGCGCAGGCCCTTCATCAGCAGGCTGCGCCCCGGGTCGCCGATCAGTTTCAGCCACCACCAGGGCGCCCCCGACGTGGTGATGCCCACGAACAGGCGGATGTTGGACAGCTGGCCGCCGATGCGCTGCTGCTTCGCCTTGGCCACCGTGAACGCGACCCCGGGCAGCCACACCCGCTCCAGCCAGCCCTTGAACATCGCCGGCACCCCATAGAACCAACTGGGATAGACGGCCACCCAGCCCTCGGCCCAGCGCAGGGCGTCCACGTGAGACGCGACGCCCGCGATGTTGCGCGCCGTGTCGCTGAGGTAGGACTGCTTCTCCTCGAGCGTGAACACCGGGTCGAACCGCTCGGCGTAGAGGTCGATGCATCGCAACTCGTGTCCTGCCGCACGCAAGGACTCGCAGGCCACGCGGTACAGCGCCGAGCCGTAGCTGTCGGGGTCGGGGTGGCAGAAGACAACCAGCAGGCGCATGGGGTGGCAGCGGCTTGTGGAACGCCAGCCATTTCACCAGAGGCGCGGCCCTGCCGGGAGCTGTTTTCAGCGAAAACCCGGCTCTGTCGCATGCGCCGGTGGGCGGCTTGCCACAGAATCGGGCCGGCCCGGCGACATCCCGTCGCAGGTTTCATCAGGCGTTTCATCTGGCGGCTCCGCCCATGAGCTTTCTGTGGCCTCAGCACCTGTGGTGGATGCTCGCGTTGCCGCTGCTGGTGCTGCTGTACCTGTGGCTGCTGCGCAGGCGGGTGAAGGTGGCGCTGCGGGTCAGCAGCATCGGCACCGCGCGGGCAGCGCAAGGCCGGACCTTGCGGCGCCACCTGCCGCCCGCCCTGCTGCTGCTGGCGCTGGGCCTGCTGCTGCTCGCCCTGGCGCGACCGGTCGGGCGGGTCATGCTGCCCGGGGCGAAGTCCACGGTCCTGCTGGCGCTGGACGTGTCCCTGAGCATGAGGGTGACGGACGTCAAGCCCACGCGCATGGTCGCAGCCCAGGAGGCGGCCAAGAGCTTCCTGCAGGACCTGCCCCGCGACATCGACGTGGGCGTCATCACCTTCGCCGGCACGGCTCAGGTGGCCCAGCAGCCCACGCGCGACCGGCCCTCCCTGGTGGGGGCCATCGACGGCATCCAGATGCAGCGAGGTACGGCCCTGGGCAGCGCCATCGTGGTGTGCCTGGCGGAGTTGTTCCCTGGACAGGGGATCGACCTCGCTGACATGGTCTTCGGGCCGCAACGCAGACCCCTGAACCCCGAGCGGCAGGCCAAGGCAGAGGCCCAGGCCTTCACCCCCGTTGCGCCAGGCAGCTACAAGCCGGCGGTCATCATCCTGCTCAGCGACGGCCGGCGGACCACGGGCGTGGACACGCTTCAGGCCGCGCAGATGGCAGCCGACCGCGGGGTGCGGGTTCACGTCATCGGGCTCGGCACCCCCGACGGTCACCTCGCCGCGGGCGAGGGCATGGCCTTCTACCTGCAGCTCGACGAGGCGACGCTGCGCGAGGTGGCGCGCATGACAGGCGGCGAGTACCACTCAGCCGCCTCTGCGCAGGCGCTGCACAAGGTCTACCAGGAACTCGGGTCCAAGGTGCTGCTGCAGACGCGAGAGACCGAGCTGACGGCCTTGCTGTGCCTGCTGGCGGCCTGCCTGCTGGTGGCAGGGTCGGGGCTGTCGCTGAAGTGGTACGGGCATATGGCCTGACGAACCCGAGGCTTCCCCGATTGGCAACACGGGGGAATTGGGTCAGCATGGCGCCATGACCGCCCCGACAGAACCGACCCCACCCGCGGCGCGCCACTTCATCGACGGCCTCAAGGAGGCCGGCATCGACTGGCTGTTCTGCAACCTGGGCACCGACCACGTGACCCTGGTGGACGAGCTGGCGCGCGCCGAGCTGGAGGCTCGGCCGGCGCCGAAGGTGGTGCTGTGTCCGCATGAGAACGTGGCAGTGCACATGGCCGGCGGCTACGCGGCGCTGACCGGCAGGGGCCAGGGCGTGCTGGTGCACGTGGATGCGGGCACGGCCAACGCCGCCATGGGCCTGCACAACCTGATGCGCGGGCGGCTGCCGGTGATGCTGATGGCCGGGCGCGCACCCTATGCCCTGCATGGCGAGCTGCCCGGCGCGCGTGACAACTATGTTCACTACGTGCAGGACCTGTTCGACATGGGCTCGCTGGTGCGGCCGTATGTCAAGTGGGAGTACAACCTGCCCTCCGGTGTGGTGGCCAAGGAGGTCATCCGGCGCGGGCACACGCTGATGCACAGCGACCCGCCAGGCCCGGTCTACCTGACCCTGCCGCGCGAGACCCTGGCCGAGCCCGTGGCTGCCGGCCACGCGCGCAGCTACCCTGCGCAGCGCTACGGCGCCGCAGGTTCCGGCACGGTGCCGCGCGAGGCGGCGCTGGACATCGCGCGTGCCCTGATGGCCGCCGAGCACCCCCTGGTGGTCACCTCCTACCTGGGTCGCAGCGCCCGGGCGGTGCAGGCGCTGGAGGCGCTGGCCCTGCTGTGCGGTCTGCGGGTGGTGGAGTCCAACCCGTCCTGGCTGTGCATGGACCGAGGGTCGCCGTGCTTTGCCGGCTTCGATGCCCAGGCCCTGTTGCCGCAGACCGACCTGGGCCTGCTGCTGGACGTGGATGTGCCCTGGTTGCCGGGTGGCGCGCAGCCACGCGAGGATTCGCGCTGGCTGCACATCGACGTGGACCCGGTGAAGAAGGATTTTCCGGTCTGGGGCTTTGCCACCGACGAACGCTGGCAGGCCGACTGCGCACTGGCCTTGCGCGACATCCATGCAGCCGTGCAGTCGCTGGCTGACGCCGACTTCCATGCCCGAGTGGCGCAGCGCCGGGCAGGCTGGCTCGCCGCCCGCCAGGCGCGCGTTGACCGCACCGCGGCGGCGGCTGCGGACCCTGGCCAGACCGACGCGCTCAACCCGGCCTGGGTGTGCGCGGTGCTGGGGCGTCACCTGCGCCCTCACGATGTGCTGGTCAACGAGGGCATACGCAACGGGCCCCATGTGCTGGCGCAGATACCGCGAAGCCAGCCGCTCACGCTGCTGGGCGGCGCTGGAGGCGGCCTGGGCTACAGCGCGGGCATGGCCCTGGGCGCCTGTCTGGCCCTGCAGGACGCCGGCAGCCCGGCCCGCGTGGTGCATGTGGAAGGCGACGGCGGGTTCCACTTTTCCACGCCCACCTCGGTGTATGCGGTGGCCCAGCAGTACCGCCTGCCCATCCTCAGCGTGGTGCTGGACAACGGCGGCTGGCAGGCGGTGAAGGAAGCCGTGCTGCGGGTACATCCTGACGGCCCTGCGGCGCAGGCCCAGCAGTTCCATGCCCGGCTGGACGGCCAGGCGCGCCGCTTCGAGCAGGTGGCCCAGGCTTTCGGCGCCCACGGCGAGCACGTCAGCCGCCCCGAGGACCTCGAAGCGGCGATCCTGCGCTGCCTGGCCGCCCTGGACGCAGGGCGCGCCGCGGTGCTGGTGGCGTCGGTCCGAAAGATCTGACGGGCCCACCCCGCGCCAGATGACACAGGAAACCCCACACGACGTCGGCCCCGCGGCCCGTTCTTCTGCTTGACCGCACCCTTACCCCTCACACCAGGAGACCTCCCCATGTCCACACGTCGCCTACCGTCCCCGCAGCAACAAAGCCTCACCCGCAGGGCTGTGCTCGCGGCCCTCGGCGCCGCGCCTGCCTGCGCGGCGCTCCTGCCCCTGGGTGCCAGCGCACAGGCGGTCTGGCCCCAGAAGGCCGTGCGCATCGTGGTGCCCTACGCGCCGGGTGGCGCCAACGACATCCTGGCGCGACTGGTGGCCGAGAAGCTCGCTCCTGCGCTGGGCCAGCCGGTGCTGGTCGAGAACAAGGCCGGGGCTGGCGCGGTGGTGGGCACGGACTTCGTCGCCAAGGCTGCACCCGACGGCTACACGCTGCTGATGGCCGCCAGCGGGCCCATCGTGTTCAACCCGGCCCTGATGAGCAACCTGTCGTACGCGCCGCTGCGCGACCTGGCGCCGATCTCCATGGCAGGCTCGTTTCCCATGATCCTGGCCGTGCGCGAGGACTTCCCGGCCAAGACGGTGGCGGAACTCGTGGCCTACTCGCGCGCCAACCCCGACAAGACCGCCTACTCCTACCCCTCGGCGTCGTTCCAGCTGGTGATGGAACTGGTCAAGCAACGCACGGGCATGCGCGCCCTGAACGTGCCCTACCAAGGCAGTGCGCCCTCGATCAACGCGGTGATGACGGGCGAGGTGCAGATGACGATGATCGATTCCGGCCCGATCGCCGCACTCATCAAGTCCGGCAAGCTGCGCGCGCTGGCCGTCACCTCCGAGCAGCGCCTGGCCAGCTACCCCGGTGTGCCCACGCTCAGAGAGCAGGGGGTGGACATCGCCGTCAACTTCTGGAGCGGGCTGCTCGCGCCTGCAGGAACGCCGGCGCCCGTGCTCGCACGGCTGCAACAGGAGATGGCCCGCATCATGGCGCAGCCGGATGTGGTGGAGCGCCTGTCCAAGCTGGACATCCGCCCGGTGGGGGGCAGCAGCGCTGACTTCGGCCGCACCATCGCGCAGGAGATCGAACTGTGGACCCAGGTGGCGCGCGCGAACAACATCAAGGCCAACTGACGCCTGGGCCGGGATGATCGCCAGGCGACGGTTCCCGAAGATGCAGCCCTCCGCCACCGCAGCCCTGGGGGCCTCTTGAAGTCTGCTGACCCCGGCGCGAAGCGCATCGCCATCGCAGGTGCCGGCATCGCCGGGCTGTGCACCGCGCTGGCGCTGCGGCAGCGTGGCTGTGCCGTGGAGCTGTACGAGCAGGCAGGACAGCTGGGCGAGGTGGGCGCCGGCCTTCAGCTGTCACCCAACGGCACGCGGGTGTTGCGCAGCCTGGGCCTGGAGGAGGCGCTGCGGCCCTGGGTGTGCGAGGCTGCGCGCAAGGAGGTGCGCCACTACGCCCATGGACGCCGCTGGAAGCTCTTCGATCTGGGGGCCGACTGCCGTGAGCGATTCGGGGCCCCCTTCTGGATGATGCACCGCGGCGACCTCCACCGGGTGCTGTTGCAGGCGCTGCAGGCTCAAGACCCGCAAGCGGTGAGGCTCGACGCACGCGTGGTGCGCGCTGTCAACCAGGGCGAAGGGGTGCACTTCACGCTGGCCGACGGTTCCAGTGGCCAGGCCGATGCGCTGCTCGCGTGCGACGGCGTTCACTCCGTGCTGCGCGGGCAGCTGCTGGGCGAGGACGAGGCCCGCTTCACGGGACTGCTGGCGTGGCGGGGGCTGGTGCCGATGCACGCGCTGCCCGAGCACCTGCGCACCCGCGCGGGCGAACACGTGGGCACCAACTGGGTGGGCCCTGGCGCGCATGTGATCACTTACCCGGTGCGCGCCGGCGCCTTGATGAACGTGGTGGGCATTGTCGAGCGAAGCGACTGGCAAGCCGAGTCCTGGACGCAGCCTGGCACCGTCGCAGAACTGCTTCAAGACTTTTCGAACTGGCATGAGGATTTGCGCAGCCTGATGGGCGCGATCGATCAGCCCTTCAAGTGGGCCCTGCTGGGCCGCAAGCCGCGGCGGGGCTGGGGCCAGGGCCGGGTCTGCCTGCTGGGCGATGCGGCCCACCCCACGCTGCCGTTCCTGGCCCAGGGGGCCAACATGGCCCTCGAAGACGCGGTGGTGATGGCCGACTGCCTGGCCGGCGAGGCCTCCGTGGAGCAGGGGGTCCAGCGCTTCGAGGCGCTGCGCTGGCAGCGCACGGCCGACATCGTCAACCGCTCGGCCGACAACGCCTCACGGTTCCACAACCCGGCCCTGGCGGACCCCGCCTTTGCCACGGCCTACATCGACCAGGAGTGGGACAGCGACAAGGTGCGTCACCGCTACGACTGGTTGTTCGAGTACGACGCGACGAGCGCAGCGGCTTCACCCACACCTGCAGCACATGGATGACACCGAGGTCCTGATCGCCGGCGCCGGGCCGGTGGGCATCACCCTGGCGATGTGCCTGGCGCAGCGGGGCATCCGCAGCCTGGTGATCGAACCCAAGGCACCCGACGCCCTGCCGGACGTGAAGTGCAACCACGTGTCGGCGCGCAGCATGGAGCTGTACCGGCGGCTGGGCGTGGCGGACGCGCTGCGGGCGGCCGGCCTGCCGGATGACTATCCCCACGACGTGTCCTACCGCACCACCACCGTCGGCCGCGAGGTCACGCGCATCCACATCCCCGGGCGTCTCACCCGCAAGACCGACACCAGCGGCCCGGACGGCTGGTGGCCCACGCCCGAGCCGCCCCACCGCATCAACCAGCGCTTCCTGGAGCCCATCCTGCTGGCCCAGGCCAAGTGCCAGCCCGGGATCACCCTGGCGCACCGCGAGCGCGTGAGCGGCTTCACCCAGCACGACCGCGGGGTGGACGTCGAAGTGATGGACGAGGACACCGGCGCGCCGCGCAGCGTGCGGGCGCGGTACCTGGTGGGCTGCGACGGCGGGCGGTCCACCATCCGCAAGGCGATGGGTGTCCGGCTGGTGGGAGATAAGGTTGTGCAGCGCGTGCAGAGCACCTGCATCCGCGCGCCGGGCCTGATCGGGCGCCTGCACACAGCGCCCGCCTGGGCCATGTTCAGCGTGAACCCGCGCCGCAGCGGCAACGTCTACGCCATCGATGGCCGCGAGGTCTGGCTGGTGCACAACTACCTGCGCGACAACGAGCCCGACTTCGACTCGGTGGACCGCGATGGGGCCCTGCGCGCCATCCTCGGCGTGGACGAGACCTTCCCCTACGAGTTGATGAGCAAGGAAGACTGGTTCGGCCGCCGTCTGGTGGCCGAGCAGCTGCAGCAGGGCCGTGTCTTTATCGCCGGAGACGCCGCGCACCTGTGGGTGCCCTACGCGGGCTATGGCATGAACGCGGGCCTTGCCGACGCCGCCAATCTCGCCTGGCACCTGGCAGGGCAGATCGAGGGCTGGGCAGCACCCCATGCGCTGGGCGCTTACCAGCGCGAGCGCCACCCCATCACCGAGCAGGTGTCGCACTTCGCGATGAACCACGCCCACGCCATGAGCCAGCGGCGCCGCGCCATCCCGGCCGAGATCGAGGACGACACGCCGCAGGGGCAGGCCGCTCGCGAGGCCTTCGGGCGAGACCTGTACGAGCTGAACGTGCAGCAGTACTGCTGCGCCGGTCTGAACTTCGGCTACTACTACGCCGACTCTCCGCTGATCGTCTACGACGAGGAGCCTGCGCCTGATTACGGCATGGGGCACTTCACGGCCTCCACCGTCCCCGGATGCCGCACGCCACACTTCTGGCTGGAGGATGGCCGCAGCCTGTACGACGCCTTCGGCCCGGCCTACACGCTGCTGCAGTTGCGTCCTGGCTGCGGGCCTTCGGTGGCCGCGCTGCAGTCCGCTGCCGCACACCACCGCATCCCCCTGAAGGTGCTGGACGTGTCGGCACACCCCGACGTGCCCGGCGAGTACCGGCATGCCCTGCTCATCGCGCGCGCCGATGCGCACACCGTGTGGCGCGGGAACTCGGCCGATGTGGAAACAGCCGAACAGGTGATGGCGCGGCTGAGCGGACGCGCTTGACCGCGCCGGGCTTTCGAAGACCGTGTAATCCGCAAGCCATCAGACAGATCGCAGCCGTAGGGCGCGCCCGTGGCGCAGGACAATCCCGACATGAGCACCTTGTTGATCCATCGCGCCCGCTGCGTGGCCACGCAGGACGATGCCGGCACCGAGCTGGCGCATGCTTCCATCGTCGTGCAAGACGGCCTGATCGAGGGCGTGTACCCCGAAGGCCAGCTGCCGGCGCAGTGGCGGGCGCCGGGCGCGGTGGACGAGGTGATCGACGCCCGCGCCCACGTGGTGGTACCGGGCCTGGTCAATACGCACCACCACATGGTGCAGTCCCTCACCCGCGCGGTGCCCGGGGTGCAGAACGCCGAGCTGTTCACCTGGCTCAAGGGCCTGTACCCCATCTGGGCCGGGCTGACGCCGGAGATGGTGACGGTGTCGCACCAGGTGGCCATGGCCGAGTTGCTGATGAGCGGCTGCACCACCAGCAGCGACCACCTCTACATCTACCCCAACGGCATCCGGCTGGAAGACAGCATCGCCGCCGCCCAGACCGTGGGCCTGCGCTTCACCGCCACGCGCGGTGCCATGAGCGTGGGACAGAGCCAGGGCGGACTGCCGCCGGACCGGGTGGTGGAGTCCGAGCCCGAGATCCTGCGCGAGAGCCAGCGGCTGGTCGAACGCTGGCACGACCCGTCGCACGGCGCCATGCTGCAGATCGCGCTGGCCCCTTGCTCGCCCTTCACCGTCAGCCGGGACCTGATGCGGGAGTCCGCCGCCCTGGCCCGCAGCCTGGGCGTGCGGCTGCACACCCACCTGGCGGAGAACGACCACGACGTGGCCTACACGCAGGAGCGCTTCCACTGCACGCCCACGCAATACGCCGAGGAACTGGGCTGGGTGGGCGACGACGTCTGGCATGCCCACTGTGTGAAGATCGACGAGCCCGGCCGCTACCTCTTCGCGCGCACCGGGACGGGCATCGCCCACTGCCCCTGCAGCAACATGCGCCTGGCCAGCGGCATCCTGCCGCTGCGGCGCCTGCTGGACGACGGCGTGAAGGTGGGCCTGGGCGTGGACGGCAGCGCCAGCAACGACGCCGCCCACCTGCTGAATGAGGCGCGGCAGGCCATGCTGCTGGCCCGGGTGGGCCGTGCGCTGGAGCCCTTCGGCTGCGACCGCGGCCCCGCCGACATGACCCCGCGTGATGCCCTGCGCCTGGCCACGCGGGGCGGCGCCGAGGTGCTGGGCCGCGCCCACGACATCGGGCAGATCCGTGCCGGCTACTGCGCCGACCTGGCGCTGTTCCGCACCGACACCCTGGCCATGGCCGGCGGCGCGGTGCACGACCCCGTGGGCGCGCTGATGCTGTGCGCCAGCGCCAACGCCGACTTCACCGTGGTGCATGGGCGCGTGGTGGTGCGGCAGGGACACCTGACCACCGTCGACCTGGGCCCGCTGATCGAGCGCCACAACGCCATGGCGCGACAGTTGGCCGAACAGGCGCGTTGAAGCGCGCCGCACTGGCGGCGCTTGGCAAGCTCGACGCTGTGGGCGCTGACTGGGTTGGTGTTGGTGGGAGGGGCGACGCCCTTCAGGGCTGCTGATGCGCTCCCGAACAAGCCTCCATCCCGATCGTGCGCGCAGGCAGCGCCGCGATCAGTTCGTGCAGCTTGGCGCGCGGCACGTTCGGCCGCACCATCTCGGCTGCAAGCACGCTGGGTGCCGCAGCAATCAGTAATGAAATCTCAACTGTGCGATCTCGAGTGCATCCTCGGTCACGCGGTAAACCATTCGGTGTTCGTCCGTGAGGCGGCGCGACCAAAAGCCTGACAGGGCATGTTTCAGTGGCTCTGGCTTCCCTACGCCAGCAAATGGGTCGCGTTGTACTTCCTTGATCAGCTTGTTGATTCGCTCCACCATTTTTCGGTCTTGCTTTTGCCAGTACAGGTAGTCTTCCCATGCCTCATCTGAGAACGTCAGCTTCACTCGGCAAGCTCCCGAGGGATTCCCTTGCCAGCGTTGAGCTGTGCCATCGAGCTCAGCAGACGTCGGGCATTGGCTGGGCTGCGCAGCAGGTACGCGGTTTCTTCCAGCGCTTTGTAGTCTTCCAGCGAGAGCATGACCACGGCCTTCTCGCCGTTGCGGGTAATGATCAGGGGCTCGTGATCGCTGCAGACTCTGTCCATCGTGCTGGCCAGGTTGGCTCGCGCCGAGGAGTAGGTGATTGCATCCATGGTGCCGCTCCGATATGTACGCGTTATTGTACCTACATGAGGCCTCTGATGCTCACCGGTCGCAAGACACCCAACCCCTCGGTCAAGCTGACCCGCTACGGCAGGCGCTAGACTCCTCGAACGGAGGCACACATGGACACGCCCCTTGTCACGCGCGACCCCGAAGTCATGAGCGGAGCGCTCTGCTTCGCCGGCACCCGCGTGCCCGTGAAGAACCTGTTCGACTACCTGGAAGGTTCTTCTTCGCTCGAGGACTTCTTGGAAGACTTCCCGAGCGTGAGCCGGGACCGTGCGGTCGCTGTGCTTGAAGTCGCCCGCGAGCGCTTGGCCGCCGATGCGTCTGCTGCTTGATGAGTGTGTCCCGACGCGATTGAAGAAGGCGTTGCCGCGCCACGAGGTATCAACCGTCGTTCTCCAGGGGTGGTCTGGCGTCAAGGACGGCAACTCTGCTGGAATCAGTCCCCGCTCTGGAGAAGGCGCTCGTCAGTCTGAAGCCCTGCACGTATGTGCTGGTTCGCTGGGGCTGACCTGCTCCCCTCATGCCATACCAATCTGAAGCAGCAGGCATCCGCCCACCGGCCTGTGCGCCCTCCAAGCCACCCGGATCAGTGCTGAAATCACGCCTTCCTCCCTGCCTCACCGCCCACACTCCTATCCCCCCATGACCCAAGACCCGCTCATCACCGGCTGGGGCCACACGCCCTTCGGCAAGCTCGACGCTGTCGACCTGGAGCAGTTGATCCGCGACGCGGCGCTGCCGGCACTTGACAGTGCGGGGCTGGCGCCGGAAGAGATCGACGGCCTCTTCGTCGGCCACTTCAACGCCGGCTTCGTGCCCCAGGACTTCACCGCGGCGCTGCCGGCGGTGGCGATTCCGGCGTTTCGCCACACGCCGGCGGTGCGCTGCGAGAACGCCTGCGCCACGGGCTCCGCGGCCATCTGGACGGCGGTGGACGCGCTGAAGTCGGGCCGCATGAAGCGGGCACTCGTCATCGGCATGGAGAAGATGAACGGCCTGGCCACGCCGCAGGTCTCGGCCACGCTGCTGCGCTGCTCCTACGTGAAGGAGGAATCAGGCGACCCGGCCGGCTTTGCCGGCGTGTTCGGCCAGATCGCCACCGAGTACGGCCGCCGCCACGGCGACCCGTCCGACGCGATGGCCGCCATCGCCGCCAAGAACCACGCCCACGGCATGGCCAACCCCTATGCGCACATGCGGCGCGACTTCGGCTTCGACTTCTGCCGCACGCCCTCGGAGAAGAACCCCTTCGTCGCCGGGCCGCTCAAGCGCTCGGACTGCTCGCTGGTGTCCGACGGCGCTGCGGCGCTGGTGCTGAGCATGGAGCCGAACCCGCGCGCCAAGGTGCCGCCCATCCGCTGGCGCTCGCGCACGCAGGTCAACGACTTCATGCCCATGTCGCGGCGCGACCCCACCTGGTTCGAAGGCTCGGCGCGCGCCTGGCAGCAAGGCCTGGCGTCGGCGGGTGCTCGGCTGGAAGACCTGAGCTTCATCGAACTGCACGACTGCTTCACCATCGCCGAGCTGCTGCACTACGAGGCCATGGGCCTGGCCCCACGCGGTGAGGGCGCCCGGCCCGCGCTGGACGGCAGCACCCGCAAGGGCGGCGCGCTGCCGGTCAACCCCTCGGGCGGCCTGAAGTCCAAAGGCCACCCCATAGGCGCCACGGGGGTGTCGCAGCACGTGATGGCCGCCCTGCAGTTGTCCCGCACGGCGGGGGACATGCAGGTGGAAGGCGCCCGCCTGGGCGCCGTCTTCAACATGGGCGGCTCGGCCGTGGCCAATTACCTGAGCGTGCTGGAAGCGGCGTAAGCCGCCAGTTGCTGAAGGCGGTACGGACCAGCCGCTCTGGATCACAAGCGCGTGATCATGACGAATGGACGTGCTTCCTGTCGCGACCAAGTCTTGTCCAACGAGGTTTGAGCCTGGAGGCGGGCCCGTGATTCCAGCGAGGAATGAGCCTGGAGGAGTGCAGAGGGGGGTGGTTTGTTGCGGCCCGTGGTGGGCTGCTGCGCGGGGCGTCGATCA
>Ga0315907_10006930_pt1 | contig 11904 bp, 12 predicted proteins | sample LakEriMetagenome_3_FD_203525 | JGI IMG/M metagenome (GOLD analysis project Ga0315907, IMG submission 203525) | Freshwater fungal communities from buoy surface, Lake Erie, Ohio, United States - Buoy 12 MA123 | ecosystem: Environmental > Aquatic > Freshwater > Lake > Lake biofilm | place: USA...
CACGGCATTGCCGCGGGCGACCAGGTGCTGTGCGCCTTTGCTCAGGAGGCACAGGCCGCGGTACGCATCGTTGACCGCCTGGGCCGGTACGGTGGCGGGACCTTCGTGCTCCTGCTGTGCGACACCCGCGCACCGCTGGGTCGCCTGGGCGTGGAGCGCCTGCGCGAGCGCGTCGCGGCCATGGCCGTGCACCCGGCTTCGGGCGAGGCCGTGCGCATCACCGTTTCGGCCGGCCTCACCCAGCACCACGCCGGCGAGACGATCGACCAGGCCCTCTCCCGGGCGCAGTTGGCGCTGCGCGAAGCCAAGGCGCAGGGACGCAACCGGGTGGTGGCGGGCTAGAGGCTGAGAGACACTTCGGCTGCGCACGCGCCGGCCGGCACCACGGCCGTGAAGCCCGCACATTTCACCTGCACCCTTTCCCGTTCGAGTCCCCCATGTCAGACCAACCCACCCCAGCGTCGGCCGAGCGCCCCACCAGCCTGCGCGTCCACCAGTTCCACGGCTTGCGCCCCGGCCCGCGGCTGATCGTGCTGGGCGCCGTGCATGGCAACGAGGTGGCCGGTCCTCTGGCCATCGGCCGAGCCCTGGCCGAACTGGACGCGGGCCGCTGGCGCATCGAGCGCGGGTCCGTGACCTTCGTGCCCGTGACCAACCCCCTGGCGCACGCCCTGGCCCAGCGCACGGGCGACCGCAACCTCAACCGCAACCTGCGTCCCACCGCCGTGCCGCAGGACTTCGAGGACCGCGTGGGCAACGTGCTGTGCCCGCTGCTGGACGCGCACGACGTGCTGCTGGACCTGCACTCCTTCAACGGCCGCGGCGAAGCCTTCACGCTCTTCGGCCCGGAGAACAACACGGGCGACCTGGAGCCCTTTGCCCACGCAGCCGACGAGGCGCGTCTGGCCCGGCATCTGGGCCCGCGGCGCATCGTGGAAGGTTGGCTGCGCACCTACGAGGCGGGCGTGTCCCGCCGCCGCGCCCGGGCGCGAAGCGCCGGGCAGAGCCTGGACACCGACGCCAACTACGGCGTGGGCACCACCGAGTACATGCGCTCACGCGGCGGCTGGGGCGTGACGCTGGAGTGCGGCCAGCACGCCGACCCGAAGGCGCCTGACGTGGGCCTGCAGGCCATCCGCCAGACCCTGGCCCTGCTGGGCCTGGTGGCCTGGACCCCCGACCCCCCGGCTGCTGACCACGAGGTGCTGCGCCTGGAAGAGGTGACTGACCGCCTGCATCCCGAAGACCGCTTCGTCAAGGAGTGGACCAGCTTTGATGCCCTGAAGGCCGGAGACGTGATCGGCCTGCGCCATGACGGCACGCCCGTCACGGCCCCGGCGGACGGCCGCATCGTGTTCCCCAACGTGCGGGCGGAGCCGGGGCACGAGTGGTTCTACTTCGCAAGGCCGAGTTCGCGCGGACTCGCTTGACTCGGGGCGATGCCTCGGGGCGATGCGGCACGGTGAACCGTGCCGCGCCCTAACCCGCGGCCTGCTCGACGAACTTCAGCATGTCGGGCAGACACACGCGGCGCAGGTCGTAGCGGTCCACCACGGTCTGGCGGGCGGCTTGTCGAAGCGGCTGCAGCTCCTGCTGGCGAGCCAGGGCCTCGGCCATCGTTTCTGCCAGGGCCTGGTGGTCAAAGAAATCCACCAGCAGCCCGTTGCGGCCATGCTCGATGACCTCCTGGACCGGCCCGGTGTTTGAGGCCACCATCAGTGCGCCCTGGCTCATGGCCTCCAGCATCGACCAGGACAGCACGAAGGGGTAGGTCAGGTAGGCGTGGACAGCGGACACCTGCATCAGGCGCTGCAGCAGAGCGTGGGGCACCTGCCCCACGAAGTGCACCCTGCTCATGTCCAGCCCGCTCTTCACCTCGTTCAGGAAGATGTTCTTCCACGTGGCGCCTGCAGGCGGCGATGCCCCGTAGGCCGTGCCGTCTCCGCCCACGATCACCACGCGTGCCTGGGGCCGCAGGCGCTGCAGACGGGCTAGGCTGCGCATGAAGATGTGGTAGCCGCGATAGGGCTCCAATTGCCGGGACACGAAGGTGACCACTTCGTCGCCATGCTTGAGCTCCAACTTCGCCTGCTGGAGCTTGATGCTGGCGCCTGGATCAGGTGCGAAGCGGTCGGTGTCGATCCCGTCGTGGATCACGCGGATGCGGTCGTGGAAAGTGGCAGGGTGCTGGCTCTTCTGAAAGACCGTAGGCGACACAGCGGCGTCGCAGTCGGCCAGGGCGTGCAGCAGGTGGGTGTTCTTCAGGCGCAGGCGTTGCAGGCTGGGCAGGTCGACGGGGCCCCGCTGAAACTCGGGGTCGAAGAACGAGTCTCCGCCGTCGGCGCCGTAGTAGTACTCCGCGAACACCAGCACTCGGCTTCTGTGAAACACGTCCCTCGCGTGCAGCATTTCGCCCCAGCCGGGGTGGCCGAACACGACGTCGGGCAGGAAGCCTTCAGCCTTCAGATCCATCATGGCCTGGGCAGCCGATTGCGCCCGGGCCCTCTTGGCCGCCCATTCCTGGAAAAAGCTGTCCGCATCGGGAGCCGCAGGGCCCGGGGGGCCCGGCCGATGGGTGCGGTGGTGAACACCGGGCAGCGGCGCCTTCAGGGCGTTCACACCCAGGCCCACGACCTGGTGGCCTCTGGCGGCCAGTGCCGGCGCCAAGTGCAGGAACTGACCGGGAAAGTTCTGGTGGACGAAAAGAAACTTCATGACGGGGTTGTCGTCGGTGAGCCCTGGTGGCTGGCGGGCCCGACCAGGGTCCACGCGCCTGCGCGCTGGAGGATGGTCACCGCGTCACCGGACAGGCCGGTTCTTCCCACCGCGTGCACAACCGCCCGGTCGGCTGCGGCGTGCAGTACCTGGTGGTGGACGCTGGTGGCGGGCAGATGCATGGTCTCCCACTGGCCTTCGCGGCGCAGGTGCAGCACCACGTGCCGCCAGGGGGGGGTGCCTGCAGGGGCCTGCCAGTGCACCCGTACCGAACCCGGCGGGTTCAAGGGCGTGAGCGTGACATCCGGGCGCGCGGGCGGCGGCTCTGCCAGCCAAGGCGTGGCGGGCGGCAGCGCAGGCTGGGCATAGAGGCCTTCGCGCAGGCGATCGGCCACGCCCTCGCGGTTGGCTGCCAGTGCGACCATGCTGAAGTGCAGATGGCCTGCAGCCAGCGGGTTGGCAGCGCTGCGCTCGCGCACCACGCCAATCTGCGCCAGCACTTCCTGTGGGGTGTAGGGCCGCTGGCGCTCACCGATGCGGCTGGTGAACAGGCCCGCCCAGATGTGGCGCCCGCGCGGGTTGTCGCGCAGCCACGCGTCCAGCAGCACGGGGAAGGCCTGAGCCGTCTGCGCGATGGGCCAGTACAGCTGCGGCGCCAGGTAGTCCAGCCAGCCCTCGCTGAGCCAGCGCTCCACGTCGGCGTGCAACTGGTCGTACTGGCTGAAGCCGGTGATGCCGGGGGGGCGACGGTCGGGCCGGGGCAGGCCGAAGGGGCTGATGCCGAAGCGCACCCAGGGCTTGGCCATGTGGATGGCGGCGTGCAGGCGCTCGATCAGCCCGTCGACCTGGGCGCGGCGCCAGGCCGCGCGGTGGGCGGGGGCGCCGGCGCGCTGCCAGGAGGGTTCGTCGGGGAAGGGGAGGTCGCGCCCCTGCGCGTCCTTCAGGGGATAGGGGTAGAAGTAGTCGTCGATGTGCACGCCGTCGATGTCGTAGCGCTGCACCACGTCCAGCACCACGTCCACCATGCGCTGCGCAGCGCGGGGCTCCCCTGGGTCCATCCACAGCAGCTCGCCATAGCGTCTGACGATGCCGGGGTCGGTGTTGGCCAGGTGGTGCGGCGCCAAAGGCGTGGTGGCCGAGCTGTGGCGCGCACGGTAGGGGTTGAACCAGGCGTGCAGTTCCAGCCCCCGCCGGTGGGCCTGCTCCACCCATTCGGCCAGCGGGTCCCATGGCAGGTCAGGTGCACGACCGCTGGCGCCCGTGAGGAACTCCGACCAGGGTTCCAGGGGCGAGGGATAGATCGCATCGGCGGCAGGTCGCACCTGCAGCACGATGGCGTTCAGGCCGATGGTCCGGGCCTGGTCCAGCAGGTTCAGCATCTCGGCGCGCTGTTGCGCGCTGGTGAGGCCGCGTCGGCTCGGCCAGTCGATGTGCGCGACGGTGGCCACCCAGGCCGCGCGGAACTCGCGGGCGATGGGGGGTGGGGCCTCCGGGCTGCCGGCCGTGGGTGCCCCAGGGGCGGCCGTCGGCTCCGGGAGATCGGGGGCTGCGGGCTCCGGTGAGGGCGCAGCCATCGCGGGTGCAGCCGCCGCCGTGGTGCCTGTCTGCGGGCTTGAAGGCGGGCTGGCGCAGCCCACCCACCAGGGGGCGGCCACGGCGGTGGCGGCCAGGCCCAGCACCCGCCGTCGGGTGGCCTGCGCAGTGACAGCCGATTTCTGCGTCGGTCCGGTGCCCGCCTGCGCAGACAGCGCGGTTTCCAGCGGGCTCAAGCCCGTCATGGCGTTCCTGGTGCGGTGCCGCCGTCATCTTCCGGCGGGGACGCTCTGAGCACGCGCTGCAGCCACATCACGTCGTGCCAGCGCTTGAACTTGTGTCCCCCTCGCTTGATGACCCCCACTTCCTCGAACCCCACCGAGCGGTGCAGTGCGAGGCTGGCCGGGTTCGGCAGCACCACCACGGCCAGCGCGTTGCAGTAGCCGCGTTCGGCCAGTTCGTCGAACAAGGCCCGGTACAGGGCCTGCCCCAGGCCGCGGCCGTGCCATCCCGCACGCACGTAAGCCGAGGTCTCGACGGACCAGCGGTAGGCAGCGCGCTCACGGTGCAGGCTGCCGTAGGCATAGCCCACGCACTGTCCGTCCTGCTCGGCCACCAGCCAGGCCCAGCCGTTCAGCGCCTTGTCGATGCGGGCCGCAAAAGCTTGCACCGAGGGCGTCTCGGTCTCGAAGGACACGGCCGTGCCTTCGACGTAGGGACGGTAGATCTCCAGCAGGCAGGCAGCGTCTGCGGTGGTGGCAGGGCGGATCAGCGGCATGCCTGCATTGTCCCAGGCACCGACGGGTGCAAGCCTGCATCAAGGGGCCGACCGGGCCGCAAGGCAGCGCCCGACATCAACGCAAGGCCTTCCCCGGTCGTCGTGCGGGTACTGGTGCTGCGTAAGATCCGGGCGCTTGATTCATGACCGATACAAGGAAAACCACCCATGTGGCTCTTGATCCTGGAAGCCCTGGGCGCGCTGGCCTTGCTGATCTTCCTGGTCTGGTGGACCATGTTCTCCGGGCGCAAGCGCGGCGAGCCAGACCGTCCGGACCGGGACCCGGGCTGAGGCGTACACCGACGGGCCGTTCTCCCCGTCAGTGCAAAGACCCCGGCGACACCAGATCGAAGGCCTCCACCGGCGCGTCAAAGGGCCGCGCGTCTTCCGTCATGCAGAAGAAGGTGCCCCGCATGCTGCCGTGCGGCGTGGACACCTGCGTCCAACTGCTGTACTCGAAGACTTCGCCCGGCTTGAGCACCGGCTGGTGACCCACCACGGCCAGGCCTCGCACCTCCTGGGTGCGGCCATGCGCGTCGGTGACCAGCCACTGCCGCGCCACCAACTGCGCCGTGCAGTCCCCGGTGTTGCGGATCGTGACCGTGTACGCGAAGGCAAAAGGTCCCTCGGGCGGGTTGGAGCGGTCTGGCAGGTACTGCACGCGCACGCTGGAGCTGAACTCGGGTCGGGTCATGCGGCAAGTTTAAGATCGTCTGCATGACCTCTTACCGCATCGCCCCGTCCATCCTTTCGGCTGACTTCGCCCGTCTGGGCGAGGAGGTGCGCAACGTGCTGGCGGCCGGAGCGGACTGGATCCACTTCGACGTGATGGACAACCATTACGTGCCCAACCTCACCTTCGGGCCCATGGTGTGCCAGGCCTTGCGGCCGCATGCGGTCAAACCTGATGGCACGCCCGCGCCGATTGACGTGCACCTCATGGTGCAGCCGGTGGACGCCCTGGCCCAGGCCTTCGCCAAGTCCGGCGCCGATCTGGTGAGCTTTCACCCGGAGGCCAGTGCGCACGTGGACCGTACGCTGCAGCTCATCCGTGCCGAGGGTCGCAAGACCGGCCTGGTGTTCAACCCCGCGGCGTCGCTGGACGTGCTGGAGTGGACCATCGACCAACTGGACCTGGTGCTCATCATGAGCGTGAACCCGGGGTTTGGTGGCCAGAGCTTCATCGACGGTGCGCTGCGCAAGATCGAACGCGTGCGCAAGCTCATCGACGCCACGGGGCGCGACATCCGCCTGGAAGTCGATGGTGGCATCAAGGTGGACAACATCCGCCGCGTGGCCGACGCCGGTGCCGACACCTTCGTGGCCGGCAGCGCCATCTTCGGCAAGCCCGACTACCGGGCCGTCATCGACTCGATGCGACAGGAACTCTCGCGGGCCGCGGGCGGGTGAACAGCGCGTTCAGCAGCGCGCACGCCGTCCAGCAGATCCAGGCCGACCACAGCGTGTGGCTCGGGTAGTGCGCACCGCGCAGCAGTTGCGCCCCACCGAAGAGCGCGCCGAAGGCCAGCACCCCCAGAAGCCAGATCCGCGCGGCGCGCGGCGCATGCGGGCGCAGCGCGAACCAGCCGGAGATGAAGGCAAAGGCCGCCACCGCGTGGCCTGACGGGAAGCAGTGGCCCGGCCCGCCATCGGCCACCCCGATCTGCCAGTGCGACACATAGTTCGCCACGCCGCCAAAGGCCTGCAAGTCCCAGGGGCAGCTGGTGGCACTGAATCGCTTGAGCGTCGGTACCAGCAACAGACAGGCCAGGGTGACAAGGACCCAAGCCACGCGTTCGCCCCGGGTGGGGCCGCTCCACCAGGGCCGCCAGATGTTGACCACGAGGGCCGCCAGCACCGCCCAGCCCAGCAGCCGGCCGCCATCGTGAAGCAAGTTGCTGGTCCACCAGGCATCGCGAAGCGCGAAGCCGCTGGGGCTGCCCACGGCGTGTATCACCGCGAGGTCCAGCCCGCTGGCGTCCCAGGCCAGCAATGCGAGCAGGCCGAGCGCGACGACCGCCCCATCACGGCGCCCATGAGGCGCTGTCTCGAGGGACGGCACCCGCTGGGGGGTCATGGCTTGACGCACTCGGCGCTCAGGTCCCAGGCCTTCTCATGCAGCGCCGTGCGCACGTCCATCAGGCCCAGCACGGTGTGGAACAGGTGGTCGTGCGTGGCCGGTTGGCTTGCGCGCCGGGCCAGGCATTGCACGTCCAGACCCCGCCCCTGGGCGAAGCCGGGGCTGAACCACATCACCATCGGCACCTGCTTCTGCACGTCTGGCGCGATGGTGTAGGGCAGGCCGTGAAGAAACACGCCGTTCTCCCCCAGGGATTCGCCGTGGTCGGAGACGTAGATCAGCGCCGTATCCACGCCTTGATCGGAGGCCTTCTTCAGCCGCTGGATGAGCGTGGCCAGCAGATGGTCGGTGTAGAGCAGGGCGTTGTCGTAGGCATTGACGATCTGCTCGCGCGAGCACTGCCGCAGATCGTCTTGTTCACAGGCCGGCGTGAAGCGCGCAAACGCCGGCGGATGGCGGCGGAAGTACGACGGCCCGTGGTTGCCCAGCTGATGCAGGAACAGCACCTGCCCGCCTTGCGCCTGGCCAAGCCGTTGCTGCAGGCCCTGCAGCAGGCCTTCGTCCAGGCAGCGCCCGTCTGCGCACAGCCCGGGCGGGTTCCAGTCCTTGACCAAGGCGGTGGGCAGGCCCTCGCAAACGCCTTTGCAGCCGGACTGGTTGTCCACCCACTGCACGCCCATGCCGGCGCGGGCCAGCACGTGCAGCAAAGACTCGCTGCCGCGGATGCGCTCTTCGTCGTAGGCGCGGCGCCCCACAGGGGCGAACATGCAGGGCAGTGATACCTCGGTGTTGGTGCCGCAGCTCGTCACCTGCGCGAAATTGATGACGTCGGGGGTGGCGGCCAGCGCCGGGGTGGTCTGGCGGGCGTAACCCGACAGCCCCCAGTTGGCCGCCCGTGCGGTCTCGCCCACCACGAACACCAGCACGGTGGGCCGGGTGCGTTGCGCCCAACCCGGACCCTGGGCTGCGTCAAGGCCTATCGCCTGGCGCGGCGCCGCCGCGCCCTTGGCGTCAGCCGCCAGCACGCTGCCCAGGGACCAGAGGTAGTTGGCCGGCGTGATCAGGTAGCGCAGTTCCTTCTGGTTGCGCATGAGCGAGGAGAAAGGCTGGAAGACAGCCAGGATTGCACCCACGATCACCACAGCGGCGGCCAACAGGGCGCCGGCGCGCACCACCGCTGCGCGGGTCCAGGGGCGTCGCACCAGCCGCAGGCGCCACAGCGCCAGCAGCGGCAGGCCGGCCTGCCAGGCCAGATGCGGCAGCAGCGACCAGCTGAACAGTTCGCCCGCTTCCTTGGTGTCGGTGCGCAGCACATTGCGCAGCATGGACGGGTCCAGGTACACGCCGAAGCGGTCCATGAAGTGGCTGGCGAAGGCCGTGCCCACGATCAGCAGGGCGGCCAGGGGCTTGAACGCGTGGCCTAAGCCGACGAGAGCCAGCAGCAGGAAGTGCAGCGCCAGCACCATCACCGCCAGTGCCGCTACGAAGCCCCACGCGCTGGCATCGCCCCACCCATGGCCCTTCAGGGCGGTGCCCAGGAAAGTGCGGTTGGCCGACAGCAGCCAGAACAGGCTCAACACCAGCGCGGCGGTTTCGGTCGACGCGGTCCAGGTCCACGCTGCCGAGGGTGTCGGCGGGATGCTCCTGACCAGGGCCCCGGGCCTGCGCTTCTTTGAAATCCACATGAGCGGAATTGTCGCGTGGCTTGGGCCGTGCGCCCGTGACCACATGTATCCCGTGGCACCTTCGAGGGGCTGGGGTGGCGCGGCGGTTCATAATCGCGTGTTCCCATTTCGGAGACTTTCCTTGGACCAGAGTCACCCTCGGTGACCGTCCGCTTCGGCATCGCGGCCCTTCTGTCTTGAACAGAGGCGAGCCTGCCCGGGGCGAGGCGGTACCCACCTCCTGAACCCCACGCCGCCGGCCCGTGAGCCGGCGTCGGAGAACGCGATGCTCAACGTCTTCACGCTGGCCCACGGCCGGCTCATCCAGCACGATATCGACACCCTCGAGGCCCTGGCGGGCCTGCAGCCGGTGTGGGTGGACCTCGAGTCGCCCAGCCGCGAGGAAAAGGCCTGGGTCAACCACCGCTTTGGTCTGTCCATCCCCGATGACGCCGTGGACGACGACCTGGAAGAGTCTGCGCGTTTCTACGAAGAGGACAACGGCGAGCTGCACATCCGCTCGGACTTCCTCATCGACAGCGAGGACGGCCCCGACGGCAAGCCCTCGCGCAACGTGCGCGTGGCCTTCATCTTGCGGGAGGGCGTGCTGTTCTCGGTGCACGAGGAGGACCTGCCGGTGTTCCGCCTGCTGCGCCTGCGCGCCCGGCGCATTCCGGCCTTGATCGAGGACGCCAAGGATGTGCTGCTCAAGCTCTATGACGCCGATGCCGAGTACTCCGCCGACGCCCTGGAGGGCATCTACGACCATCTGGAGCGCGTGAGTGCCCGGGTGCTGAAGGAAGATGTCAATGACGCCACTGCGGGTGAAGCGCTGTCGGCCATTGCCAAGGAGGAGGACCTGAACGGCCGCATCCGCCGCAACGTGATGGACACGCGCCGGGCGCTGAGCTTCATGATGCGCAGCCGCATGCTCAACGCCGAGCAGTTCGAGGAGGCGCGGCAGATCCTGCGCGACATCGACTCGCTGGACTCGCACACGGCCTTCCTGTTCGACAAGATCAACTTCCTGATGGACGCGACCGTCGGCTTCATCAACATCAACCAGAACAAGATCATCAAGATCTTCTCGGTGGCCAGCGTGGCCTTGCTGCCGCCCACCCTGATTGCCAGCATCTACGGCATGAACTTCAGGCACATGCCCGAGCTGGACCAGGCCTGGGGCTACCCCTTTGCCCTGGCGCTGATGGCCGCTTCGGTGGCCGCGCCTTTCCTGTACTTCCGGCGCAAGGGCTGGCTGCGCTGAGCCGACGCGCTGCCAGCACGTGCCGCCGGCCGGGGCTGGGACAACCCTGGTAGGCTGCGGCCCGCACTTCGATTACGCTTGCCACCGATCCCGGATGGGGCGCCGCAGGCCAGGGGCTCTGCGCTCAGCCCGATGACACTGCAGAGGAACTCGGTGCATGGTGGGTGGTGAGGGCTGGAAGGCGCGCCTGAGTGCCTTGGCGTTGGTGGGGGCGGTCTCGGCGGCTCAGGCGCAATTCGCCCAGGTGCCGTCGCCTGCCATCACCCAGGTGCCCGCCTCGTCAGAGGCCGCGGACGGCCAAGCCTACCGCCTGGACGCGGCGCGGCATGTCTATGCGGCGTTTCCTAGTCGCATCCACAAGGGCAAGATGCCCCCCATGATGTACGCGGTGATGATCACCGAGGCGGAGGTGGACGCCGAAGGTCAGGTGGTCAACGTCAAGGTGGTTCGGCCTCCGGCGGCGGCCAAGGAGGTCACGCCCTGGGTGGTCTCGCTCATTCGCCGCGCAGCCCCGTTTCCGCCCCCGGTGCGCATGGCTGGCGGCACGGCGGTGTGGCGCGAGATCTGGCTGGTGGACAAGACCGGCACGTTCCAGGTTGACGCGCTGACCGAGGGCCAGCGCTGAGGCCGAATCAGGTGCGCGCCCGGCGCTTGAGCCAGCGCATCAGCGCCCCCACGCCCGGCAGTTTCTCGTACAACTCCTCGGCCGTGTCCCAGTAGTCGCGGTGCAGCGTGATGCGGCCATCGGCGCCGTATTGCAGATGGGACCCGCCCCGAATGCACTGCGGCTCGGACGAAAAGCGCTTGAAGCGGAACAGGAAGTCCCACACGAGGAAGCACTGCCCGCCTTGCACGATGGCCTCGCGCACGACGAATCGAGGCTCGTGCAGGGAGACGTACATGTGCTCGAACACCGCCTGGATGCCCGGCACGCCCTGAACTTCGTTGAACGGGTCCTTGAAGCGCGCGTCGGGTGCGTAGAACTCACCCAGGCGCGGCAGGTCGGCGGGCGTCAGTGCCTCGAAGAGTGCGATCACGCGTGCGGTGCGGGGGTCGTCGGTGGGGGCCATGTCGTGTCCAGGCAAGGGGCCGCTGTGCCGGAGAGCGGCTGCGCGGGGTACTCACAGGCCCGTGGCCCGCCGCACGGCGGCGAAATACGGGCCATCGGGCAGCAGGCCCAGGGCCTTGAGCACGCGCGTGAAGCGTTTGGGGAAGTGGATCTCGAACTCGCCGCGCTGCCAGCCGTGCAGCATTTCATCGGCGGCCTGCTCTGGCGTGATGAGCGCCGGCATGTGGAACTCGTTCTGGGCGGTCAGCGGCGTCTGCACGAACCCCGGGTTCACCACCGACACGCCCAGTCCCAACGGGTGCAGGTCCAGGTACAGGGTCTGCGCCAGGTGGATCAGCGCGGCCTTGGTGGGCCCGTAGGCCAGGGACTTGGGCAGCCCTCGGTAACCGGCCACGCTGGACACCAGGCTCAGGTGGCCGCCCTGGCCGGCGCGGGCCTGGGCCAGCAGATGAGGCAGCACCGCATCCAGCAGGTACAGCGCGCCGACGTAATTCACCTGCTGGTGCTGCAGCGCCACCTCCAGGTTGAACTCCGTGGCGCGCATGGGCGCGTAGGTGCCGGCGCAGTACACCACCAGGTCGATGCGGTCGTGCCGCGCCACCACGCCAGCGGCGGCGGCGTGCAGCGCCTCGCGGTCGGTGGCGTCCAGCGCGATGGCTTCGCTTCCGGGGTGCGCCACCGTGAACGCTTCCAGCGAGGCGGCATTGCGCGCGCTGACGATGACCCGCGCGCCCAGCGCGTGGAGGCGGGCTGCCGTGGCGCGGCCGATGCCGGTGGAGGCGCCCACCAGCCAGGCGGTGC
>Ga0315907_10006932_pt1 | contig 11903 bp, 9 predicted proteins | sample LakEriMetagenome_3_FD_203525 | JGI IMG/M metagenome (GOLD analysis project Ga0315907, IMG submission 203525) | Freshwater fungal communities from buoy surface, Lake Erie, Ohio, United States - Buoy 12 MA123 | ecosystem: Environmental > Aquatic > Freshwater > Lake > Lake biofilm | place: USA...
ATTATGACAGAATTGCTTGAAAGTGTACATACAACTAAGTTACGTAGTAACTTTGAAAAGTACTTACCAGCAGTTATCGCTGGCGAAGCTCCGCAGAAGAAAAAGGCACTAGTAGAGGCAAAAGAAGTTACAGGCAATAAACAAACCAACAGCGTAAGTAGCAGCGAATCAGATCATAATATCTTTGATATTCGTCGATTGGCTGGAATTTAAAACATTAATCAGGAGAAAATATAATGTCAGAACTACTAACAAGCCGTTGGGCAGAAACAAAAGAAGCCCTATTAGAAGGCTTACAAGGCACAAAGAAATCTGTAATGGCATCTACTCTAGAGAATACACGTAAGTATCTCGCAGAGAATGCTTCAGGTGGTGCTACTTCTGCCGGCAACGTCGCAACATTAAACCGCGTGATTCTTCCAGTAATCCGTCGTGTTATGCCAACAGTTATCGCTAACGAGTTGGTTGGTGTACAACCAATGACTGGTCCAGTTGGACAGATCCATACTCTACGTGTTCGTTACGCAGATACCCTAAGCGGTACCTACGGTGTGAACGCTGGTGTAGAAGCACTAAGTCCATTCCAGATCGCAGAAGGTTATTCTGCTAACAATGGCGCTGCTTTCACTGCTACTTCAACAGCAACCTTAGAAGGTGCTGCTGGTAAGCGTTTAAGCATCCAGATCTTAAAGCAAACTGTCGAAGCGAAGACACGTAAGTTAAGTGCTCGTTGGACATTTGAAGCTGCTCAAGATGCGCAAGCCCAACAAGGTATTGACATCGAAGCAGAAATCATGGCTGCTTTAGCACAAGAAATCACAGCTGAAATTGATCAAGAGATCCTATTATCTCTTGCTACATTAGCTGGTACACAAAACCAAGAAGCATATGACCAGTCCGCTGTTTCTGGTACTGCTACATTCGTTGGTGACGAACATGCTGCTTTAGCTGTTCAGATCAACCGTGTTGCTAACAGAATCGCTCAGCGTACACGTCGTGGTGCTGGTAACTGGGCAGTTGTTAGCCCAACAGTATTAACAATTCTTCAAAGTGCTACAACTTCTGCGTTCGCAAGAACAACAGAAGGCACATTCGAAGCACCAACTAACACAAAAATGGTTGGTACATTGAACAGCGCAATGAAGATCTATGTTAACACATACGCTCAAAATGACACAGTACTTGTTGGTTACAAAGGTACAAGTGAAAGCGATGCGGCAGCATTCTATTGCCCATACATTCCATTGATGAGCAGCGGTGTTGTTCTTGATCCATCAACATTCGAACCAGTCGTAAGCTTTATGACTCGTTATGGATATGTTGAATTAAGCAACACAGCAAGCAGCTTAGGTAACGCAGCAGATTACCTAGGTACTGTAACAGTTGCTAACGCAGTATTCAGCTAATCTAAAAACTTTAAAAAAGTTTTTAATTTTAGAAAGGACTCTTCGGGGTCCTTTCTTTTTATATAAATACTGTGTCTAGATGATTTATGCGGCACCCACCGCGTAGGAGCCTAGAACGCTCATTAAAAGGAGAAACAAATGGGACGTCCAGTCAACAAACGCTGGTTCGGTACTACAGGAACAGGTACCGGTACTGGTTTATTCACAGGTAACAATTTACCAATTAGATTTAAATTAGGTGGTAATGTTTACGAAGGTTATATTCTAAAACAAGTTGGTTCAAGTCGTTACAAAGTAAGTACAGATGATGGTACTACTGCGGTAGGCAGAGCAGTACTAACTAATGCTGTTACTCCAGCTAGTAACGGTGATGCTTCTTTAGTTGGTTTTTACAACGGACAAGCAGTGCCAATTCGTAGATTGTATCAGCACAGAGCTAAAGATTTCAACGGACGCTATTTTAAATGGAACCTAAGTGATGACTCAACAGAGACATTACTGATCTTAACATTAATCAGCTAAGAGATATAAATGGCAATTAAAGGTAATAAAGTTGTAAGAGTCAGTCAAGGCAATTACAAAATAAAAGTCGAGGACGGCGGAGCAATTACACTTGACACAGGTGTAGAACAAGGTACGGTATATGTAACCGGCAGTCTTGTTGTTGAAGGTCAACTTACTTACCTTAACGTCGAGGATATGGCTGTTGAAGATAATGTTATTATTCTTAACAAAGATGATACACTAGGTTCAACAGTAACAAAACCTGACTCTGAATACGGCGGAGCCGGAGTTTCTGGAATTAGAATTTTCAGAGGTTCCGGCAATGCTGCTGAAGTAGTATGGCACGAATTAAATCACTATAATCCCCCAACTGATAGTTCAGTACAAGGTCTGTGGAGTTTTAGAACACGCAGTTTAGGCAGTCCTACAATTGCTGGTATTAGAACTAATCAGATCGATACCGCTGGCGGTGTTCTTGGTCTTATTAACACTGGATCAGGTTATGTAACTGTTAGAGGAACAACAAATTACGAACGTCAAATATTAACTTATACAGACACCGTTGGCTACGACCCGACACTAGGTGTTAGTATAACAGATGACGACAGAATTCCTAACATGAAAGCTGTAAATGATTTTACTTCTTACAGCCTAGCAGTGTTTACCGCTAAACGATTTGGTAGTTTTGATACCACAGGCGAAGGTTTTGACACTTCTAACGGAGATGCTGTCAGTCAATTAGAATTTAAAGTAGATAACATACTCGAAGTAGTAATTGATAGTGCTGGTTTATTGGCTAACAATGTTAGAATTGGCGGCAACACTATTAATACTACATCGAATGCGTTAACATTAACGTCTAATAACGGACTAATTCAAGTAGCTGGATATTTAACGCTGATCGATCAAGGCAGCGATCCCGCACTCTTAGGTGGCGCTACCAAACTTTATACTAAAACTACAGTGGGCGGCGGCGACACAGGAATTTATTATGTAAACAGTAGAACAGATACAGATGGATCTACTGTAGTTACAATGACAGAAGAATTAATAAGTAGAAAAAGAGCATTACTTTTAAGTTTTATATTTTAAGGAATTATAATGGCTATCCAAAGCACCGCGATTGGCACAAGCAACACAGACTTATATATTAGCAGTGGTAATACCGCTGTAACATGTATTTGGGTTTGTAACACCGCTACATATAATCCTCTAGATCCTACAAACGGTTCAACTTACCTTGATTTACATTTTGTTAAACAAGGACAAGGTATTAGTAACACTAATTTAATTGTTAATCAATTACCTGTACCAGCAGGAGAAACTGTGACGTTTGATACTGAAAAAATTATTTTAGACAACGGAGATAGAGTAGTAGCAAGTTCTGCAGCGCCAGCAAATCTAGTAGCAACAATTAGTGTAATCAGTGTATAATGAAATACTTAAGAAGATCACATTTAAATTCTAAAACTGTTACTGGTCGTAACAGTGTGTATGTAGATATTAGTGGAGAAGTAGTGGTAGATTCTCAGTATAGTTTACTGTTACCACGCGGCGACAACGAACAGCAAAGTCCAGATGACAGTACTGCTCCTACATACGTAAACGGAATGATGCGTTACAATACAGAAACAAATCAATTTGAAGGATATCAAGCAGGCGCTTGGCGTAATTTTAGATTTAAAGAACCTGGTAAAATGGAAGTTTTTCCTATTGGCACAGGCAACGCTGTAGAAACAAAATTTGCTTTAAACTTTGATCCTTTTACAATTACTCCACAAAGCGGCATGCCTTGGGACGCAGGACAAATCGCAAAAAATTTAATTGTAGTAGTAGAAAACGTTTTTCAAATAGCTACAGTTAACTATACTATAGAACAAAATCCTTCATCAGGTCCTGGAGCACCTTATCCAGTGGGTGTGTATGTGGTTTTCGGCACGCCAGTTCCATTATCAAAACCAATTTATGTATTGACCGGGTTCGACCAGTAATTTTACCAATAAATACTGTATAGGAGCGTGTTATGTCTAATACAGTAGGTAAAATAAGTGGTCAAATGTTGGAGTCTAACCTTGAAAGAGAAGGCGTAGAACTTGCGTTTGATACAGACTTACTATTTCTAAATACCAGTTCTAACAGAATAGGTATCAATAACGATACTCCTTTTAGAACTCTATTAGTCGACAGTTATCTAAGAACTACAGATTTAATTGTAGACAATTCTTATACTCTAGAAAATTTAACTTTTTCTGGAAACACAATTAGTAGTGCCACTAATCTTTATTTGTCAGCTAGCGGCGACGAGCCTACAATCACTGCTAGACGTATAGATACTGCTAATTTATACATAGACGGTAATTCTATTGTTAGCAAAATAATTAACGCAGATATTAATCTTATACCAGCAGGTACTGGACTGATTAATCTTGATGCGGATGTAGAAGTTACAGGCAGTTTACATGCCACAGGCGATGTAACATTTGATGGTAATTTTGTTATCGGCAGTGACAGTAACGATAACGTAAGTTTTGGCGCCGAACTAGCCAGCGACATTATTCCTGACATTAACAACTTCTACGACATTGGAACGTCTAGTAAACGATTCTCAGATGTTTACACATATCTAATTAACGGAACCAATTACTCAGCAGGCGGAAGTACAGTAGCAGGTATTGACCTAGGACTAAGAGCAGGCAATACTTGGTACGTAGCAACTAACGGTAATAATACTAATGTCGGTGACCATCCCAACGGACCATTTGCTACTATTGAATGGGCACTTAGTCAAGCTTTATTCGGTGATACTGTTTTCGTTTATCCAGGCACTTATGTAGAATTATTTCCTTTAGTAGTTCCTGCTGGTGTTACAGTAAAAGGATCTAGTATTAGAGATGTAAAGATAGTTCCAGATACTGCTAGTACACACGAAGATGTTTTTAAAGTTAACGATCAGAGTACAATAGAAGATTTAACTGTAGCTGATTTTTATTATGATAGTGGACTAGACAAAGGTTACGCATTTAGTTTTGCCTCAGGAATTAATGTTGTAAAAAGAAGTCCTTACATAAGAAATATCAGTGTTATAACAAAGGGCAGTGTTACAAGTATTGGCGATCCATTAGGTTACGACCAAGCTGATGCTGGCCGAGGCGCCAAGATTGATGGTTCTGTAGCCAACGTTAGCAGCAACGAAGCTAGTATGCTGTTCCACAGTGCTACTTTTATTACTCCAGGTGTAGATTGTATAGTGATGAAAAATGGAGTAAGAGTAGAATGGTTAAACAGTTTTATATACTATGCATACAGGGGTTTATACGCAGAGAACGGCTCAGCTGGATTTGCTAGTCTAGGTTTAAGATACGGAGCAGAACTTCGAAGTATTGGTAGTGCTAACGTTTACGGTATGTATGGCGCTTGGGCAGATGGTAGCGATACATTGATGTATCTAATTACACATAATTTTGGATACATTGGAGCAGGCAAGGATACAAGCAACGATCCTACAAATGTTATACAAGCTAATGAAGTTGTAGAATTAAACAGCGGAACAATTTATTATCAAAGTGTAGATCATAAAGGTAATTTTAGAGTAGGCGATTTATTAACAATAGAAAGTGCCACTGGCAAGATTATTTTAGATTCTATTTCAAATACTAGTACAAATTTAACAGTAACTGACGGTACTAACACAACATACATTGATGCTTTAGAAGTTACTACAGGCAATATTACTATTACTGGAAATACTATTCAGAGTAACAGTGGCGGAATCAATTTTGTTACCAGCAATAACAATTTAGATCTAAGTTCTAATATTGTTAGTACTAAATCTTTAACAATTGCCGGTACAACAAGTTTAAAGAAAAATTTAATTTTAGGAAATAATTCTTTAGATACTACTGCTCTTATTTCTAAACTTACCACAGACTTTTTACCTTTAAACAGTAATTATACACTGGGTAGTAGTTCAAGATCTTTTAAAAATTTGTACGCAGCTAAATTAGACTTTGGATCAATGTTAATTGATACAAATTTTATCGCTACAACAGAAAGTAATAGCGATTTAGAAATAGCAGCTAACGGCTCTGGAGTAGTTAGAGTTAGCGATACGCTAGGTTTAGATCAAAGTTTAACTGTGTTCAACAATAGCCAATTTGTAAATTTAAATGCCAATATTTTTACTATAACTAGCAGTAATCCAATTGGTGTTACTAACTTAATAGCTCCAGAGTTTAGTAATGGAGATATTAACATTCAAGGCAATGTGATTAAAACCACATTGTCAAATAGTAATTTAGAACTGAAGGCTAACAGTAGTGGTGGCCTAATTTTAGATCAAGCACTTAGAATTACAGATTCAACTATTAATAATATTTTATCTCTAGGATCAGAAGCAGACAGATCTATTATTATTAATCCTTATTCTAATCAACTTTTAAAATTTAATTCTACAAATGCTTTAAAAATTCCTGTAGGTAATAATACTAATAGACTGTTAATTAACACAGGCGAAATAAGATTTAATAATTTAAGTTCTACGTTTCAATCAAGAATATCTGGAACAACAAAAACATTACATGGATTATTCGATGCTGACCTGAACACAAGTTTAACAGCAGAATCTAGTCCTGGAGCTAACGATAATACTATAAGAATGACTATCAACGGTACAGTCAGAGGTACCATTACTAGTCAGTCGGCAACGTTTGATAAAGTTAGAATTGATGAAATAGAAATAGACAATAATAGAATCAGCACTACAAACAGTAATGCTGATATACAAATTGATCTCAGCGGCACAGGCGAAGTCAGCGTTAAAAACAGTATCAACATAGTTAATAACACTATTAAGAATATAGGATCTGGAGCCGCAACTTCTATCATTTCTACCGGCACTGGCTATGTCAGATTTGCCGGAACAGAAGCTGTAGGCATTCCTTACGGCACTACATTTGATCAGCCCACAGGAGTACCCGCAGGTGCTATAAGAGTGAACTACGACAGTAGTACAGGTGAAGTGTTCGATGGTATAACTTGGATTCCTATGGTAGGTAATTTCTCAGGAGTTACAGCTACTGAGATGGAAGAAATCACTGACCAGTGGAGTTTGATACTGGGCTAACAATAAATATAAAAAATGGTGAAAATATGGCTAGTAATGTAGGTAAAATTTCAGGACAAATGCTTAGAGATGATCTGTTGAGAAACGGAGTAGATCTCGCATTTGAAACAGATTTAATTTACCTTGATGTTAATTCTCGTAAAGTGGGTATAAAAACAACTACTCCTAGTCATGATTTAACTGTGAACGGTACTACTAGAACCACAGTACTAGAAGTTTTAAACTCAGCTACTATAGATGACATTGTAATAGACAATAATCAAATTTACAGTACCACAGGTACTTTAAATTTAAATCCAACAGTTGGCGGGCATGTAGTTTATCAAAACAAATTACTAGTAGACGACATACAAATTGAAGGCAATCAAATTGCCACTGTAAATTCTAACGCAGATTTAAATTTTACTACTTCGGGTACTGGAAAAATAAACTTAAATGGCAACACAGAAGTTATAGGTAATTTGCATGCTACTGGAACAATTACAGCAGATGGTAATTTACAGTTAGGCGATTCTGATACTGACAGTATAACATTTAATGCTGATATTGCTAGTAATATTATACCCGATATTGATAACACATTTCAGTTAGGTGATAGTTTAAAACGATGGAAAGATATCTGGGTAGACACTTTACATGCTGATGCGGTTGTTACTGGCGCTATCACAGTTGCTGGTATTGACATCGCTCTTAATCAAGGAAATATTTACTACGTCGCTGTAAATGGAGATGATGGTAATTCCGGAACACATCAAAATGATCCGTTAAGCAGTGTTGGTCGTGCGCTAGATTTAGCCACAGCAGGAGATACTGTTTATATCTATCCAGGAACTTATTCTGAAGCACTGCCGTTAACTGTGCCAGTAGGTGTAACAGTTAAAGGAGCAGGCATAAGATCAGTTACTATTGAGCCTGATAGTGATGTAACAGTAGACGTGTTTCTTTTAAACGGCGAAACTACTGTAGAAGATTTAACTATATCTGGATTTGAATTTGATTCGGGCACTAATACAGGCTACGCATTTAGATTCGCTCCTAATATAACAGTGACTAGTCGTAGTCCTTATATTAGAAATGTAAGTGTGATCACTGCTGGTTCTACTGTAAGATTAATGACTAATCCTCCAACTGATCCAAGAGGGTTTTTATCAGCAGACGCAGGCAAAGGCGCCTATCTAGATGGCAGTATCGTAAACGCTGCTAGTCGCGAAGCCAGTATGTTATTTCATAGCGTTACATTTATTACACCTGGTGTAGATGCTATTACAATGACTAACGGTGTAAGAGTAGAATGGTTAAACAGTTTTACGTATTTTGCTAACAGAGGTTTATACGCAGTAAGTGGTAGTGCAGGATTTGCCGGAGATGGTAAAACAAGATTAAAAGTTTATGGAATCAGTGCGCAAACATTAAATGTTGGCGATACTATCACGGTAGAAAATGTCAGCGCCAATCCAGCAACAAGTACAACTGGCACTATTGAAAGTTTTACCTATGCCGCACCTTATACAAATATTGTAATAGACGGAAAAGTTTCTGGTTTCGAAGAAAGTCTTAGCCCTCCGGATACTGAAAATCAACAGGTGATCACATTCAGCGGCGGACAAACAGCCAGCCATCTAGCATGGGCAGATTACAGCGATTTCGGAGCAGAAATTCGCAGTATTGCCAGCGCCAGTGTTTATGGAAATTATGGTGCCTACGGCGATGGTGAAGGTGTTATAGCTTATCTTATTGGCACTAACTTGGCTTATATTGGATCTGGAAGATATGCAGACAATGATCCAATTAATGTTATACAAGCTAACGAAGTTGTAGAATTAAATCGTGCTAGAATTTATTATACCAGTGTAGATGCTCAAGGCGACTTTAGAGTAGGTGATTTTTTCTTAGTTGATCAACAAACTGGTACAATCACATTTAATCCAACCAGCTTAGAAATTACCAGCAGTACTGGAGTGACATTCACTGATGGTGTTAATACCACTTTAGTGACGCCTACTAAAATCGAAACAGGTAATATAAGAATCAGTGGTAACACTATTCAAAGTTTATCTGGCGGCATTACTCTTACTGCTGCTAATAATCAACTCACATTTACTAGTAATGCTACTATCACAGGCACAGTTGATTTACAGGAAAATTTCACTGTACAAGGTAATACTACAATAGGTGATTCTCCAAGTGACTTGTTAACAATTAACTCTAGTATAAACAGTAATGTTGTGCCTAGCACAAATGCTGTTTATGATTTAGGATCACAAACAAACAGTTGGAGAAATGTATATCTAGCTCAAGCAGACATTGATAGTATAAGAATTAGTGGAAATTTAATTACTACTACAAATTCAAACGCAGATTTAGAATTACGTGCCAACGGCGCAGGTATTGTAAGAATTCCTAATGATAATTTAGTTGTAAATCAAAATTTAAATGTACTAGGATCAACTACTCTTACTAATGCTACAATATCAGGTACACTGAATGTTGGCAGTTTAAATGTAAGTTCTACTGTTCAGAGCGGAACCTTTACCACAGATGATATTATTATTCAAGGTAATGTGATTAGAACAAGTTTATCTAATAGTAATTTAGAGTTACGTGCTAATGGATCCGGCGCAGTGTTATTTGAAAATTTAAGTGTACAAGGTAGCACAATTTCAGGGTTAGTTCCCGGGCAAGATATAGAATTTACGCCTAGTGGACCAGGTGTGTTTAAAATTAACAGTGATCAAGCATTAACACTGCCTATTGGATCAGATGTCCAACGTCCAGCAAGTCCACAAGCTGGTATGATTCGTTTTAACAATACTGTAAATCAGTTTGAAGGATACACCGGAACTGCTTGGATACAATTTGGTAGTGTTATTGATGCTGATAGAAACACTTACGTTATTCCAGAACTAAGTCCTGGATCAAATGAGAACACATTATATTTTGTAGCTGATGGAAATCTAGCTGCTACATTAGATAGTAATCAGTTTAATGTAAACAAACTGCTAGTTGATCAAATAGAAATCGACGGCAATATTATTAGAACTACTAGTTCCAATACTGATTTAGAACTAAGACCAAACGGAACCGGAGCGGTAGTAATTGATGGTTTTAGAATTACCACAAACACTATAACAAATACAAATCTAAATGCTGTTACTACACTACAGTCTACTGGGTCAGGTTATTTTAATATTGTAGGAACTAATGCTGTAGTTATTCCTTCAGGTAATGATTTCCAAAGACCTGGTAGTCCACAGTTGGGAATGATGAGATATAGCACTAGTTTGGGATTTGTAGAAATATGGGACGGATCAGCATGGATCAGTGTAGCAGGTACCGGAGCTGGTATTAACGCTGATCAGGCTGCAGAGATAGCTATCGAACGTGTATTAATTTTTGGATAATAAAATATGGCAACCTTTTTTAGAACAAGAGTAGTAAAAAACATTGGAACAACTCCGGCAGATGTTGTACAAACAGTTTCAAATAATAGATTTACAATTATTGGTTGTAACATTGCTAATGTGATAGATGACCCGGTAACTATAGATATCTATGTAGTAGATGCAAGTAGTACCGCAGCATATTATATACGAGGATTAGTAGTACCAGCCAATACCAGTGTGAAAATGATTACTAACGGAGAAAAATTAATTTTAGCGGAACAATGCGGACTACGAATTGTCAGTGACACAGCAGACAGCATAGACGTAGTAGTAAGTTACGCTGAAATTGTATAAGGATAAAATTATGAGCAATTACTTTTTTGGAACTAATCCCGCAGATATATTAGGCGATGTACCACAGTTTTTTTATGGACTTAGAAGAACTGCGGAAGGACAGCTTTATTTAGGCAAAGTTAATCAGCTTAAATCCGATGACACATTAGAAATTAATGTGGCAGGACCAGAAGAAGATAACTTTAACGGATACGAAGCAGGTATTGATTTCTACGAAGGTAGAAATATAAAACATCAACTAGTATATCCTAACTTAAAATGGGAACAATATCGTTGGGATAATCGTAGTTTACTATATTATGTTAATGAAAACGGCGAATTGATCGTGAGAATTAATCAAAAATACGACTACCCAACCGGTATATAAATATTAAATTAATAGTTTTTTGGGGCTAAAATGGCTGAATTTAGAATTGGTAGATTAAAATACACCTGGAGAGGTGATTGGAGTTCTGGTAATGTATATTTTCCAGACGAAATAGTTAGCTACGGAGGCAAAGTATATGTTTGTCTAAGAGAACATAACTCAGAATCCGGAGGCGGTTTCTACGGAGATTTAGCTGCTACAGTACCAGGAACAGTTCCTCCAGAACCAGCACCACGCTGGGAACAAATGATGGACGGTTATGCTTGGCAAGGCGACTGGCAAGCAGAGATTCCTTATAGTCTAAATGATCTAGTTAAGTACGGTGGTATTGTTTATCGTTGTAATTTACAGCATACATCCGATAATCTACTTGGCATAGACAGCACACTAGTAGATGAGTATGGTTTAGAAAACGATCAAGCCAGCTGGACTATAATTGCCAAGACAGAAGATTGGAAATTAGATTGGATAATAAATCAGCCTTATAGAGTAAATGATATTGTAAAATACGGGGGCATTGTTTATCGTTGTATTACTGCTCATATCTCAGCAATAACTATAAGTTTAGGTTTGGAAGCTGATCAAGCTAAATGGGAAATTGTACACAGTGGTATTGAATACAGATTTGAGTGGACTACGCCTACTAGATATAGAATTAATGACGTGGTCAAGTACGGAGCAAGAGCTTATATTTGTACAACCTATCATGATGCCAGTGGTCTTTTTGATTCATCGAAGTGGACAGTTTATGCTCCAGGATTAGAATA
>Ga0315907_10006935_pt1 | contig 11898 bp, 13 predicted proteins | sample LakEriMetagenome_3_FD_203525 | JGI IMG/M metagenome (GOLD analysis project Ga0315907, IMG submission 203525) | Freshwater fungal communities from buoy surface, Lake Erie, Ohio, United States - Buoy 12 MA123 | ecosystem: Environmental > Aquatic > Freshwater > Lake > Lake biofilm | place: USA...
TATTTATCCTATTTTTTTTTATTATAGATTTATAACTCAAAAAATTCATAATGACTCTATATTTCGTTTTTTTTCTTATTACCCAACTAAGTATAATCTAGATAATACTTTTGTTTACTATAAAAATTACTCTTTAGTTTTATTAAATAAAGACTTTAATTATTGATCTAATAATTTTATTGTTTGTGATAGATATGATCCTTATTCTATAAAAAATAATTTTTTATTAGAAAATTACATAAAATATATATATGTTTTAGTATGATATTATCTTTATTATCTCATGGTATTGTATTTTTATTATTTTTATTATTTTTATGTAAATGACTTGATGATTCTTTATTAATAGACATTTGTTTTTATAGTTTATTCATAGAATTTTTGATATCTAATTTAAATTTAATATATATATATTATTGTGATTTTATATTCATAATTAATGTTGGTTCAATTATTGATTATAAATATTTATTAAAAATATCATTAGTTTTAATTTTTGATGAGATATCAAATTTTTTTTTTTTTATTTTATGTTTTGCATTAATTTTATGTTTTTATTTTTTAATTGAATATTTTGAATATGATTTTAATAGTACAAGTATAATATTACTTAGCTCTTTGTTTTCACAATTAGCTTTATGATTTTTTTGTGTTTATGATTTATATTTATTAATTCTATTCTGAGAAAGTATAAGTATGGTGTCTTTTTTTTTAATTCAATATTGATCATTTAGGATATCTAGTTACAAATCATCAATGAAAGTATTTTTTATATCTCAAATAGGAGATTTACCGTTTTTTTTTTTTTTTTTTTTATTAATATACAAATTTAATACTACAGATTTATTTGAAATAAATAGTCAAATTTTTTTAATTTTATTTGATTATATCTATTTTGAAAATTTTAATGTTATAATTAGTTTTTCTTTTTTATTAAGTTTCTTATTATCATTTGCAGTATTATTAAAATCTGCACAATTTTTCTTTTATCCATGATTATTAGATGCTATGGAAGCACCAGTACCAATATCATCACAACTACATTCATCAACTTTAGTTATAATAGGTTTTTATATTTATTTTAGATTTCAAAATTTTTTAATAATAAGTCCTTATATATCAGTTATTTATTTATTTTTTGGTACTATAACAGTTGTTTTTGCTAGTATTTTAGGTTTTTTTCAAGAAGACGGTAAAAAGTTGTTAGCATGTTCAACTGCAAGCCAATTAGGTTATGTTATTGTTGGTTTAGGTTTGTTTTATTTTGAAGAATCTTTATTAATGTTAATTTTTTGTTGTTGTAATAAAGCAATAACTTTTATTTGATTTGGTGTATTAATGGATAGATATTCAGGTTTATCGGATTTGAGAATAATAGGCGGTATTCATAAATTATCTTTATTTGAACATACTGGTTTATTATTATCATTATGTAATTTTACAATAATACCGGGTGTTTTTAGTTGACAAATTAAGAGTTTATATTTTAAAGGACAATATGTATATGATTTTTTTTTTATAAAATATTGTTTAGATATATTGTTATTAACTTGATTTTTTGCAAGTTTGTATTTTTTTTTTTTATATATAAGTTTATTTTTAAAATCTTTTAAATCTTTATTTCGTATTTTAAAAGATATAAATTTTAAAAAAAATAATTGTAATAAAAATTCTTTATTTTTTTATAGTAATTATACTTTTTTATTATGTTCTTATTTATTATTAAATAATTTTTTTTTTTTTAAATTTTTTAATTTAAAAAAATTTAAATATAATTTTTTAAGTATTTTAAATGATAAAAGAATTTTAATTAATTTTTTAAATAATTCATTTTGAATATCGATATTATTTTTTAATATCTCATGGAGTTTTTTTTTTTTATTAATCACAGGCTTTTGTTTTTTAATAAATTTTGAAAATATATTTTTTGAATCTATATTCGATACATCTTGAATTAATAATTTTTTTTTTTATTATGATTTTTTTATTAATGATTTTTATAATTTTTAATTTTGTTATTAAATGTATGAAATTTATTTTAATTTTTCTATTTTTAATTTATTTGTAGTTCCTTTTTATTTATTAATTATTTTGTCATTTATAGTTATACATTTAAGTAAAAAATCATTAAATATCTCAAAAGATTTAAAAATTAATTTTTTAAATTATAATATTTATTCATACAAGAGTTATTTTATTATTATAATACCAATATTATTAATTTTATTTTTTAATTCTTATCTTTTTAGATCATTTGAGGTTTTTTTTTTTTTTAATGATTTTATAAATATTGTATTTTTTAAAAATTTTTTTTTTTTTTTATTTATAGTATTTGTTTTTAAAAATATTATAATTTCGAATAGTTTAATTTTTAAAAGTTCATCGAATTATTATTCTGAAATTATTATATCGATATGATGAATTTTTTTTTTAATTACTTGAATTATTTTATTAAATTCTTTATTTTCTTTGTTAATTTTAATAGAAATTTTTAATATATTAATACTTGTGTTAATGTATTATATATTTATTTTAAATAAAAATTATTCAAGAATATTGTTAAATTATAAATTTATAAATTTTTAATTTAATTTAAAATTTTCTTTTATTATTTCAATTTTATTTTTTATTTGATCTTCTGCAATTATGTTAATATTAATTTTTTGATCATTACTTAATTTAATAAATATATTTTATTTTTATGATATTTCATTTTTAGAATTATTCTTATATATAAATTTATTTTGAAATGGTTGATCTAATATTTATTTAATTATTTTTTATTTTTTTATATTTTTTTTTTGTTTATTATTAAAATTATCTGTAATACCATTACACTTTTGATTATTATCATTTTATAAAAATATGCCTCTCGTATCTTTAATTTTTTATTTTTTATTTTTTTATATTTATAGTATAATAGTATTTTTTAATATTTTTTTTGGTTATTTTTATTTTTTAATATCATTTTGATTTATATACTTTTTAGTATTCTTTATTTTTTCTATTTTTTTTATTTTTAAAAATTTTAATGAAGTTTACTTATTAAAAATTTTTTTTGCTTTAAGTTCTATAATTAATATATTTTTATTATTTATTTTTTTATTAGATTATTGTTATTAAAAAATTATATTAAAAATAACTATAAATTTTTATAGTCTTTATCAAATCAATGAAAGTTTTAGCGTTTAGTTTATCATCACTTCCTTTATTTGGATGCGCTCTTGCGACAGGAGTGATGTTTTCATCTTTCATTAAAGGTGTAAGTTACGCTCCAGATATGGAAGATACATTATTTAGTTTAACTATGATGGGTTTTGCTTTAGTAGAAACTTTTATGGTTTTAACTTTTTTAGTTGTAGGTATGGTATATACCTTTTAATTTGTATATATATGTCAATTTTATCTATTTTTAGTATAAAGTATTCATTAATGACTTTATTTTTATTTTTATATTTTTTTATAGTAATTATTTTTATCTGTTATATTTTTTATTTTTATTTAATTAATATAAAATTTATTTCTGAATTAAAGGTTAGTAATATCCCAGTTTTTGAATATTTTTTATTATCTTTAATTTTAACTTTTACCGGAATACCTCCATTTTTTTTTTTTTTCTCAAAATATTCTTTACTAGCAAATATAGTAATGACCAGTATAGTGATTAATGTACTATTTTGCTTAATTTTATTATTTTTATCATGATATATATATTTTTCAACCATAAGGTACGTTATTTTATTAAAAGATAAAAAAAATACACATAATTATTCTTTTTTTAAAAAACAATCTGCTTTTTTATTGGTATTTTTGTTTTTTAGTTTTTTTTTTTTGTTTTTTGGTTTTTTTTTTTTATATGATTTTTATTTATATATCTATTCTTTTTTTGTATTTATATGATATACGATTTATTTTTATATTCAATATTTTATTTTTATTTGTTTATATTTTTATTCATTATAAATAAATTTTATAAATTTATTATAATGCTAAATTATTTGGATTTTTATTATTTCTTAGCCATCACACTTATTTTAGTTATATTATTTATTTTTGAATATATTTATATATATAATTATATTTTTTTAAATTTTAATTTCATTTTTAAATATTTTAATTTAAATAGTCATTTTGATGAGCTATCTCAAAATGTTTTTTTAATATGTTTATTTATATCTATATTTTTTTTCTTTATTTTAATTTTATCAAAACCTATACTACTTATAAAAAATATTATATTAAACATAATATTAATTGTTTTTTTAAGTTTAATTTTTATTTATTCAAATTCTATATTTTTAATTTTTATTTCATTTGAATTGTTATTGCTTGTTTCTTTAAATTTATTAAAATTAACTTCAAAATCAGAAAGAATACTGGAAGCTATTGCAGAAATGTTTATATGAACATTATTTGGAAGCTTCTTTTTATTATTTTCTATTTTTTTAATATTTAATTTTTATAATCCTTATTTGGATTTTTTTTTAAATAATAATGTCCTTAATAACATATTGTCTTTTTCTATATTATTAGGTTTTGGGGTAAAAATACCATTATGACCGTGTTTATCTTGGCTATTAAAAGCTCACGTTGAAGCATCAGTTGAATTTTCTATACTATTAAGTGGTTTTATTGTTAAATTAGGTATTTTAGGTTTAGTTAGAATAATAGATAATTTTTTTAATAATTATATTTTATATCTATTAATTGTATTGAATATGATGGCAATATTTGATGCTACTTTACGTTTATTTTCTCAACAAGATTTAAAAAGAATCGTAGCATTAACAACAGTAATAGAGATGAATTGATTAATGTTATGTTTTTTATTAGGAGATTCTCAAAATATATTTTTAGCTAATTTTTTAATAATAGCTCATGTTTTTTCTACAACTTCGGAATTTTTATTAGTTGAGTCTTTGAGTAAAAGATACAATTCACGAGATATTTTATATATAGGAAGTTTGTGATATAATTCACCCAATTTATGATATATTTCTCTTTTTATAATTTTTATAACTATCGGTTTTCCCGGTACTTCTATATTTTTAGCTAAATTTATATTTTTACCAACATTATTAAATTACTCTTTATTTTTATTTGTATTTATCTTATTAATATTTTTTTTAATTTTACCAATTTTTTTTATTAGAATATGACTCCCTCTTTGATTTGGTTTATATCATAAGTATAATTTAAATTTTTATGATTTATCAAAAAAAGAATTTTTTATTTTTTTTATATCAATTACATTTAGTATAATTTTAGGATTATTTCCGAATTTATTTTTATTTTTATTTATATAATATGAAATTTTTTATTGTATTTAAATGAATTTAGATTGAATATCTTTAAGATTAATGACATTGATAGGATGATTAAAAGTTGGATCAGTATGACCTATTACTTTTGGATTAGCTTGTTGCGCTGTAGAGATGATTCATGCTGCTATGAGTAGGTATGATATGGAGAGATTTGGGTTTTTGTTTAGACCAGCTCCAAAACATACTGATTTAATTATTGTTGCAGGAACTTTAACTAATAAGATGACACCCTATTTTTATAGATTATATAATATAATGAATAAACCAAAATGAGTTATTTCTATGGGAAGTTGTGCTAATGGTGGAGGATACTATCATTATTCATATTCTGTAGTTAGGGGTTGTGATAGAATAGTACCTGTTGATATTTATATACCCGGCTGTCCTCCTTGCGCTGAAGGTTTGATTTTTGGTTTAATGCAATTACAATCTAAAATAACTCAAGTTACTTTAGAACAAACAATAAATAAATTAAATTTTAATTTTTATAAAAATTAAAATTTAATTTTATTGTTATTTTATGATATTAAAAAAGTTTAAGCTAAATGTTAAATTTTCAAATTTTTTATATTTATATTGTAAATATAATTTTTATTTTTTTTTTTTATTAATGAATTCTAATAAAATCATAATTAGACTAAAATATGGTCTATACTATTATTTTTTTTGAATAAAAGTTGGTTGTAAAAATATAAAATGAAAATTTTTTTTTACAATATATTTCTTATTAGAATATGTTTATAATTCACTAATAGCGTTTAGTATGTATAATTATATTACGACAACTTTAAAATATAATTATTTACCTATAAGAAGATCAGTATTTACTTTATCCAAGGGTCCTATGGTAAGAAAAAAAAAATCCAGAGAGCAGTTTATGTTTAAACAAATTTTTGTAAATGTTAAAAAAATTTTTCATTTTTTAGATAGAAAATTTTTTCTTAACAGATTTAAGTTTGAGTTAAAAAATTTACATTTTATAAAATTTGCTAAGTTTATATATTTATATAAGTTATTTTTAAATAATTGTAATTTTTCTTCATTATTTTTACTTTTAAATTATAATATTAATTTTTTTAATATTTTTATAAAAAATATGAATAATTGTAATATTTTTATTGAAACTAATATTTTTTATTTAAAAAAAATATATATTTATATAAATTTTAATGATATATTTTATTTTCAAATATAGATATATGTTATTTTATGTTAGATTTTGATTTTACTTTATCTATTTTATCATATTTACAACCACCTGTAATAGCTTATATTATATTTTTTTTTACTAAAAATTTCATATTTAATTTCTCTTGATTTGAGCAATTAAATTTTATAAAAAAGAAAAAAAAATCAATTAAATTTTTTGAATGTTCTGTGTACTCTCGTTTAATAAATTATTATCAATATGATATCCACTGTCTAATTTTTTGTATATTATTCATAATATATGATGTTGACTTAATATTTTTTTTTTCTGAAATTATTTTTTTTGATTTATGATCTTTATCTGAAACTCTTATGTTTATAGTATATATTTTATTTTTTATTATTGGTTTTTGATATGATTTTGAAAGATATATTTTATATTGAAATTATTAGTTTTGTTATATTATGTTTTTTGATTATAATTATTTTTATAAAATTTATATTCATTTAAAAATAATATCTATATTAACTATAAATTTTTATTTAATTACTTTAAAACACAATTATTTTTATTTTTTAGTTTTAAATGAATGTTTTTTAGTAATATTTTTTGAAATTAAAGTACTATATTTAATAAAATTTTTATTATATAAAATTACTTTTTATTTGTTAACTATTTATTATAATTTAATAATAATTTTTAATGATATTTTAAAAATTATTATTAAAATTAAAAACGATACGAATTTATTTGATAAAAAACATAAAATTATTTTAAAATATAAAATTAAGTTTTTTTCATTGAAATTTCTTATACTATTATTTTATTTTATTTTTAATATAAAATTAAATAAAAGTATTCATTATTATTTTTCAGAAATTGAAATTTTTTTATTTTCATACAGTGTTTATACTATAATATATATATATTATAGTATACTAAATAGATTTTTTTTTTTTTTGATTATATATGTTTTTAAAAAAAAAGATTATTCAAAAAAAATCTAAAAAATATAAATTATTATTAAATTTTAGCATTTTTTATAAATTAATGGTTAACTCTAATATTATAAATATTAATTTATATATTTATAATATTTCCTCATTTATTAATTTTTATTATAAAAGTAATGGTTTTAGCTTTTTAGATTTAAATAAAAATTTTATATTAATGAAAAGTTTTAATTTTTATTTATATTATTATAAAAATTTAAATTATAATAAAATTTTTAAAATTCTTGTTTTTGATTATTTAAAATATTTTTTTATATTATATTTTATACTTTTTAAAAAAAATATAAAAAGCTTGTTTTTTTTAAATTATTTTGTTAACTTAAAAAATTATTTTTATTCTATTAAATATAATTTAAATACATCTTATAATAATATTATAAATAGTTGTAAAAATACAAATATAAACTTGTTTTTTAATAAAACTTTTAAAGTTACCAAAAGTATTAATTTAAAATTTATATTTAAAAATTTTTCTAATTTATTTTATAAATTTATAAATTATAATTTAATTTTTAATAAATTATTAAATTATAATTTTTATTTTTCATTTTTTTTTATTTGAAAATTTTTATTGTTTTTTCCATTTTCAAATATACTTATAAATTTAAATTTAAATAGAATAAATTATTTTAATATGTTATCATCTAATAATATATTAAATAAATTATTAAAAAATAATATTTTAATTTTCAGATATTTTAATTTTTTTAATTCTAATGTGTACATAAATTCATTCGTAAAAACTTATTTTTGTAAAATTTTAAAAAAAAAAATATATAAATTTTTAAAGGATTCACAGTTCTCAGATTTATTAGTACGTTTTGTTGAATATGTATCTAAGTCAAGAACTTTAATTTTTATAAATAGATCATTATATCAACAATTGACATTTAACGAGTGGGTTAAGTTTGATATATTACGAAGACGTTTTTGAGCATCAGTTAGGGTTCATTATTTAAAATTAAATACACGATATTTACAAGAACCGGGTTTTTATGCTTTTGGTAGACCCTTCAATGCAGCTTTTTATTGATTTGAGATAACTCTTGTTTGTTTTTTAACATTTAAATTAAAAGATACTACTATATTAATAACATATTTATTTAATAAAATGAAACGTTTATCATTGTTTAAACATAGGAATTTTTTAAGAAGAATTTTTTTTATATTAAAAGTTTTATTTTATGAAATAGGTCCTTGATATTTAATTGAAGGTATAAAAATTAGGGTTATTGGTAAAATATCAGTTACTGGTAATGCTAGAACTAGAGTTATGCATTTTAAGCATGGTTTAGTTAGTAATTCTAATATGAATATTAGGGCAGATTATAATTTTACTATAATAAATACAAATACTGGATGTTTGGGTTTATCGGTTTGATTATTTTATTAAAAATGTGACATTATATGCATTATTTTGTGACTATTAAGTATATTTATAGAAATATATTTTTTTTTTTTTTATTTTCTGAAAATTTATTTAAAAATAATATTATTTTATTCTTACCATCATTTTCTATATTTTATATAGTTTTATTTTTTAAATATTCATATTTTTTTAAAAATTTTATTTTACTAGATTTAGGTGTATACGAAATACCATCTATATATTCCAATAATAACATTTTACATAAAAACATAATATATTATATTTTTAAAAATATAACAGATGTGTATGTATTTATATTTTCAATATTAAAGGAATTTTCTGTTATTTCTATAGAATCACTTTTTAGAAATGCAAAATGATTAGAAAAAGAATCTTCTGATTTTTTTAATATTTTTTTTAAAAATAAAAAAGATAGAAGAAGTTTATATACTATACCACTATTTTACGAATCACCTTTCAGAAAAAAATTCCCTACAGTAGGTTTTTATGAGATATTTATTTGTTTTTTTACAAAAAAAATAAAATTTAAACACATATCGTTTAAAAATTAAATAAATTTGATATTTTGTATTTTAATGATTTTAAAATTTTTTATTAATTTAGTTTATTTTTTTTTAAAAAGAGAGGTTTATTATCACAAGATACAGTATTCGAAAGTATTTAAACATGATATAGCTGCAGCTATTTTAGGTATAACTATTGGTGCTTTTGTTGTATATTTATCATTAAGCACTTTGGGTAGTGGAAGTCCAGATTTATCTGATTTATCTATATTTTTTTGATATATATTTTTAATTTATATTATTTTTTTTTTAATTATAGTTAATTCTAAATATAGAAATATTAATTTATTTTTTATTTTTTATAATATGTTTTTATTTATAACATATTGCTTATTGTTGTAATATTATTTTGGTTTTAGCTTATAAAAAAAAACAACAAAAAAATAGATCATTTATAAATTTTAAAGATTTTAAATTAAGATTTGGTAATTCAGCAATAATAGCACTTTCATCAGGATTTTTATCTTTTAAAACTATAAGAAATTTTTATATTATATTTAAAAAAGTATTTAAATTTTCTAGGTCTATAACAAAATTTTGAATATATCTTAATGTATATTATATTATTACAAAAAAACCACTAAATGTTAGAATGGGTAAGGGTAAAGGTTCAAGAAAAGGTAGACTTTCTTTAGTAAAATCTGGTAATAGTTTAGTTGAGTTAAAATATTGTAGATTTGGTTTATTTTATAAATTATATAGATATGTTAGTATTAGATGTTCTTTTAATACAAATTATTTTTTTTTAAGAAGTAAAGGTACATCTCGTTTTAATATAAGTATGAATAATTATTGTATTAAGTTAAGAAATTTGAAAAAATTAAAAAATAGATTATATGTTACAAATAGAATAGATGAGATTTTAGATATTTATGGTAAGTCATCGGATTTAAAAAGATATAAAAAAGTTTTTACATTTTTTAATAGATATTATAATAAACAATCAGTACACTTTATATCAGAGGGTAGGGATGAGTTTACTTATTCTTTTAGTTATATGAATTTTTATTTAAAAAAAAAAATACAATATTATTATTTACAATCAAAATTACATAGATATATTAATTTTTTTTGAATAAAACGTGTAAAGAGGATGAAGAGAAGAAATAAGAGGAGGTATAAAAATTATTATTTATTAAAAAAATATAAAAATATTTTGAAATTTTATAAAGAAGCTATAGTAACTTCTATTAAAAAAAGTAATATGTATATTTTAAAAATAAAAAAAAAAAAACTAAAATATTTAATAGATAGAAAAAAATTAAAATTTTATGAAAAGTTAAATTTAAGTTTAGTCATGATAAAAAATGTAAGATCTAGTAATATAACAAAATTTAAAAAAATTAAAAAAACTTATTTAAAAAAATTAAAAAAATTAAAAAAATCTAAAGTCCAAATATATAATTGAAATAAATTTCATTTTAAATATAATAAATTATTTATTATAAATAAAAAAAATATAAATAATGTTTTAAGTAAAAATTATAAATTCTAAGTATATTTGTTATAATATGTTAATATATTTTAAATATTTTTTTTTATTTTCTAAATTATCACATTATTATATTTATTTTTTTTGATCTTTAGACTACTTTTTTAAATTAAATATATTATTTTTTTATAATATAAAAAATATTATTAATAATTACTGTAATTTAATTTATTTTTTATTAAAAATCTTTAAAAATTATTTTATTTATTACAATGTAAAAACATTATCTGTAAACACACTATTAGTTAATACTCAAATTAAATCAATTTTTGTTAAAAAAAGTTTTGATAATATATATTTAAAAAATTTAATAAATAAAGATCAGATGTTGTTGAATTTTAAATTAAATTCTATATATAATTTATTAAACACTTATAATGATTTTTTTATTTTTATAAATAAAAAATGTTCTATTCATTCATTTAATAGTTTAATATTAAATTTAAAATTTAATTTTTTTTTATTATTAATAAATGCTAATTGAAATTTAATATTAAACTCTACAAATTTATTCGGTTCATTAAAACATACTATAATAAATGTTATTAGATTACCCGGTGCCCACCAATATTCGGTATATTCACCAATTTATCTATGAAGATTCTGAAGCAATTTTTTTTTATTGATTATGAATATTTCTTTTTATAATATTCAAATTTTATCTTTTTCTAGAATTTATTTTAAAAAAATAGTTGACCCATTCAATTGACTAATGTGATCATTGTCTTTTTTTTTTTGAAAAATTATAAATAAAAATTTTTTTTTTAAATATTCAAAAAAATCTGAATCAACTTTAAATTTTTTCAAAGGTTTTAAATCATGATATTATGGTTTAACATTTATACTAGATAGTAATTTTCATTATTCAATATTACAAATTTTTAATAGATATAATATTTTTAATTTTGCATTATTAGATGTTAACTGTGAGCCCTGAGTTTCTTGATATCCAATTCCAGGTAGATC
>Ga0315907_10006938_pt1 | contig 11893 bp, 14 predicted proteins | sample LakEriMetagenome_3_FD_203525 | JGI IMG/M metagenome (GOLD analysis project Ga0315907, IMG submission 203525) | Freshwater fungal communities from buoy surface, Lake Erie, Ohio, United States - Buoy 12 MA123 | ecosystem: Environmental > Aquatic > Freshwater > Lake > Lake biofilm | place: USA...
TGCAGGGCTATCAACATGGCTTGGCTCCCGAGGTCGATTGCGAGGACTCTATCAATTCTTGCAGAACCGCTCGGGCTATGAAAAGGGGATAGCGTTTAGGGTCTATGCAATCGTCCGGGATGCGACAACTAGTTCAATAGAGCCACCAACACCGTGTGCTTGGTGCACCGACTTAGAGAATCAAACGACAATTTTTAAGCAAAATATGCGCTACGCCTAAGTTTAATAAGCACCATTAGCTATTATTTAAATAGCAAAAAGCCTTCTAAAAACTCTAACGCCCGTCTGGTTAGCGCCGCTGTTTGTCTTGGTACCAAGCACGCAGATTGACAAGTGTTAGCAGCGCGGGAACACCAATGACAACGACCCAAGATACTCGGTGGAGATCTAAAGCAGTGGCAGCGACGGCCCCAAGCGCAGCGACAAGCAGCCCACGTACAACAATCCAGAGCCAACTTTTATTTGAGTACCAGCGCATAGGAGTAGACCTCTTCGACAAATGACATCAGGAGTGGCCGACGGGTGCAACTGGTTGGGCATGCCCTCAATGGAAGGGTAGCGCGCACGTTACCGACATCAAACACTGGCATCTTCGTTAGACGCATCTCTGCCTCCGATATCCTCCGGCCCTTCGCCGTGTTCCGGATTAGCGCTGGCAAAACCGACAACGGCAGATGCAAAAAGCCAGCCTATCGCTGCGCCTGCCGCCGCACTACCGAGAATTACAGAGGCCGCCAACATGGGCGACCATTCGTAGAAATGGGGTCCACTGACCAATAACCCAACAAGAAGCCCTAGCCCGCCCCCGCAAAAGACGCCCCGCTGTCGGTACTTATTCAGGACGAGCTGCCCGGTGATGCTGCGCGTTTGATGGATGCTCATATAACGGTCTAAAGAATGAATTCAGCTGCCACCAAAGGTGGTTCGCTGGAGTGAATGGCAAAGGCATGGCCTTTGTTGTTACTCGCTAAACCAACCAGTTAGGCGACACGCCTATAAACGGAGCCATTTCACAATGCTTCATACCCATCCTGCCAGTGGTCTTGATCCATAACGTACTCGTCAATATAGAAACCATCGGGTTGTGCATCGCTGTCAACGTTAACGATGCTTGGGAAGTCGCTGAAGCCAGGCAGATGCTTCTGACCGTCAACTGCAGCGCGCGCAGCTTCTAGCGATGAATAGATTCCGATAACTTTCACATCGTCTTCGCCGTCAGGGCAGACGTGTAGATGTTGGAGTAAATAAGCTCGCTGCATGGTGGTGCCTTGCGCGGAGGTGGCGGGGCGAAGTAGGCGATTTGGTTAGCTCACATTTTGGAATCAGGGAGTTGTCGCTTTGGTGCATAGAGCGGCAGGTATTCCCAGCGGCTAGTTGCCGCATCATAGGCAACCCTGCCGCACCGCCGCAGTGACTGCAACCGCTCATTGACCGTCATGTCGGCACTTTCGCTTGGGGATATACACCGGCCCGACGTCGATTGATGCGTAACGCTTCATCACGGACAACAGCAACTGCCTAAATCTCACTTAGCCGCAAAGGACGCTCGGTGAGGACTGCAAGAATCGACAGGTCAAGAGAAGAAAAGTCTGTCTTCATGATGAGTCATCCGCTAGAACAAGCGGGCACCAGCAAAACCTGGGAGTGAGGGGCAGCGGGAGCGAAGCATAGGGAACAACAAGCGCAGCTTGTGGTTGTCTCTTCTCTGCAAAGCTAGACAGTGTCAACATTGACCAGCCCACCATACTCTTTGGCATAGACGTACTTCCCAGCGAGAACACCAGACACATAGGCTTCGAAATACTCGCCAAAACTCCTGGCCTGAAACTCTCGGGCTCCCATGTCATGCCACATGGTGATGACTTGGCCAACTGATCCAGATACAGCAGGATCAAGGTCGAGACAGAGATGGTCACCGCCGCCGTTGTGTGTGAATGGAATCCATTTTGAATTCCACCAGTCATTCTTGATGCCTTGATCAGGTTCGGAGGAGATGCCCTTGAACTCTCCTCCATCCAGAAGGTCTTTCCAGACAGTCCATTGACTATAAATTTCTTCGCACGACAAGAACTCCACACCATCGAACACAGACGAAAATCCGTTTTGGCCGTTATGTACTTTCAGGCAAGCAACGAAATCCGCTGGAAGCGTTGCCCCCAGTTGTGCCTCAAGCCGAGAAATTTGCTCATCAGATGCGGGTGGATTCAATGACGTAAGGCCTTCGGGCCAATTATTCGCAAGCCATGTTTCAAACTTTTGCCATGTCTGTTCCATCGGTGATTCCTTTCTTGTATAACGAATAAAAGAACGGCCCCGTCCCAAATGAACAGGGCAGTTGCGAAAGTTGACATCCAAGTACCGGGTTGGAAAGCATGAAGCCTTATCAACCGGGCAACTTTTAAGCCAAATTGACCTGCCCCCATTGACCGTACCAACGGATTGGAGAAGCCCGGGGTTGAAGGTTAATCGAAGTTTTGTTTCTGCTCACCGCCAGCAGCACCGCCAGCGCGCTGGCGGTGCTGCTGGGCGAATCGTGCCGGCGGGATGCGTCCCAAACTGCTGTGCGGCCTGACCTCGTTGTAATCCCGCCGCCAATGCGCAACGCACTCCCGGGCCTGTGACAACGATTCAAACCACTGCTCGTTGAGGCATTCATCTCTGAATTTGCCGTTGAAGCTCTCGATGTAGCCGTTCTGCATGGGCTTGCCTGGCTCAATCAGGATGTGCCGAATCCCGTTCTTGTGCGCCCAAGCCAGGAACGCCCGACTGGTGAACTCAGGACCATTGTCCGTTCGTACTGCCGCCGGGTAGCCACGGAACCTTGCCACTTGGTCGAGGACGCGGGTGACGTATTGGCCCGAGATGCCGTAGTCCACCGTGATGTCCACGGACTCTTTGCTGAAGTCATCCACCACCGTCAAACACTTGATGCGCCGTCCACTGGACAGGCTGTCCGATACGAAATCCATGCTCAGCACCTCGTTGATATTCTTGGCCAGTTGCAGCGGCACGCGCTCCTGCGCTGGACGTTTGACTTTGCGGCGCTTCTTCACCGTCAAGTTGGCCAGCCGGTAAAGCCGATAGATGCGCTTGTGGTTCACCCCCGGAAACTGCTGGCGCAGCATGTCGTGGATGCGCCGGTAGCCGAATCGGCGACGCACCAAGGCCGTTTGCCGAATCTGTTCACCCAGGGTGGCGTTGAGCTCGCTGGGCTGCGGCAGGTGGCGGTAGCTGTCTCGGGATAGCCCCACAAGGCGGCAGGCGCGCCGCTCCGAGAGGTGATGCTGCTCAATCATCTGTCGGATGGCATCGCGCCGCGCCTGTGGGGCTAGCGCTTTACCCCGAAGACGCTCTTGAGGGCGTGGATGTCAAGGTGGGCTTCGGCCAGCAGTTTCTTGAGCTTGGCGTTCTCGCTCTCAAGCTCACGCAGGCGCTGGGCCTCTGAGACCTGCATGCCGCCAAACTTGGCGCGCCATTTGTAAAACGTGGCCTGGCTGAAGCCGCCGCTGCGGCACAACTCAGGGATGCCCATGCCGGCCTCGGCCTGTCGCAAGAAGCCAATGATTTGTTCGTCGCTGAACCTGCTCTTGTTCATGTCCGTCATTCTCCTGGGTTGACGGACTTCTCTCATTTATCGTGGGACGGCTGGTGGGGGGCAGGTCAAAATATGCGTTGTGCCTTAGTTATAAAAGCACCTATAGCTATTATTGCAATAGCACTTACTTGTTAGTGGCGCAAGGACGCACAGCCCTTGTGGCGTCTGCTCGTTTGATTAGCGCTCTGCACCGAGGGCGCCTTGAGCCAACAACACTTCAAGCTCAGACCACAGCGGGTCGCAAAGGCCAGCTCTGTATGCCGCACGGCGGAAGGTCTGATGCTCACTCCGGTATACCTCCCATAAGCTCAGCTTATTGTCTTTTACACAAGCACGCACGTTGGCAAGTCGATCAGCGGCCTTTACCAAAAGCGCCACTTCATTGGGGCCATCAACAACTGCTAGCTTTGCATACGTTTTGGCCTTCTTCTCTTTACGGTTCGCTCCAGGCTCATCAGTTAGCAAGGCAACGCATGACGCGATCTTTTTGCCAAACTGTTGTTCAATCTCAGCAATAGAAACTTCTGTGTCCTCCGCTGTGTCGTGAAGGTAAGCGATGGCAACCGCTTCTTCACCAAACGGTTGGACGATCGCAGCAACTTGATCAAGGTGATACGAGTAAGGACGGTCGCCGTACTTCTGATCACCATGCGCCTTGATTGCAAAAGAGCGGGCTTCTTGGTGCATAAGTTTCTAGAGTTTTGCGTTTGGCATCAGAAGCCAAAATTATCAGAGTGGGTTCTCGCAACAAATAGGCTAGATGTCACTGTACAAGCTGTACTTTTTCGCTAATTGGTCTAGTGCGGCATCGATATCTGACGAATCCGCATAGAACTTCTTGTCAAGCGCATCCAGCGCTTTGCTGGTTGCTTCGTATCCAGGGTGATCCTCTGATGAGCTTGCCATCAGGTTGAAGCGAGCAACGCGGTCTTGGGGCACATCGTTTTGCGCGAAAAGGTGCTGCTTAGCCTCAAGAAGCAACCCCAATGTAGCGTTAGCCCCGGTGCTAGAAAGTGCATCAATCGTTTCTGCATAGCGGCTACCGCTTGAATTAGAAAAGAATTGATCGAACCCACCGTTATGAACCTCACCACCGAGGGTACTTAGCAAGAAGTAAAGCCGATCGCCCTCAGAGAGAGACTCGAACCCTTCGGGGGTATCGTAGACACGGCTCAAAACTGAGCGCCAATACTTGTATTGCGGCGATTCAAAAAAGGCACGTCTTTCCTCGCGCTCTTGGCGTTGCCTTTCAATGCGTTCCTCGATCGTTAGTTGATTTCCGCGCGTGCATGGAACGCACAGACCGTTGTTCCTGCTGGCGGTATCCGGGTGAATCGAATCTCCGCATCGAACACAAAGTAGGCGCTGCATGGTGGTAAAGCCTGAGGTCAGAATTGACAGACAGAAGGATTACATCAAACTGTTTGTTAACAGTCATAGCAACCACAGTACAAGAACTGTTGCTGCGAAGGTGCCCGTGATGATGTCCATTCCAGTCCACCAGATACGTTTATCCCGTATGGCGCAACGCTGGCAAGCACGAGCGGTAGTCGCAAACTCAGATCCAGCCACACGTATCTCGGTTGACTCCATCGGGCCGAGCTGAAGGCCACAGCGAAAGCAGCTCCACGCAGTTCTAACATTCTTCGCACGCCGGTGGTTGCGTCGATCAAATGCATAAACCACAAGTAGGACTGCGACCAGCACGCCAACAAACAAATGCCTAGTGTCCATGATGATCAGTGTAGACAGTGAAGGAACTGAGGCGGCGCACACAGCATTAAAAAATGACGACCGCGCTAGCCTGCATTGCGAATCCAATCCGCACCCGGTTAGGAAGACCTGGAACGCACAACACAACGTTTAATCGACCTGTCCATTTATGTACCGATTACTTTTGGTTCTGAGGTGTTTCGCAAGTATCCGCGTTGTGGTTAAAACGCCCACCAGCATCCAGACACTTGTCAACTGCTACGTACCGAACAAGATATGGTCCGAACAACCCAGCTAAAGCAGCTAGGAAGGCAGGCACGCCAAGAGCCCACCACACCATGACCCTAGCTTCGCGCTTGAAATGCGTCGAAATGCTTGCAGCTTTCATCGGTTTTTGCACGGTCCACCCGACTAAAAAAGGGACTTGTCCATCCCAAATGAACCACACATTTCAGCAGCTTATCAAACCAAAAATCCGCCTACCGCAGCACCCAAAATACTTTCTCGCTACAAATACCGCAGCATTCAATCCCGCCCAGCCCCCAACCAAGCATGCGCCTTAAGCTGCGCAAACGTCACAAACTCCAGCGCTTTGTTGTGGGTGCTCTCCAGCACCACAGGGGGGGCCACGCCTGCCTCTAGCGCCTGGCGCCAGCGCAGCACGCACAGGCACCAGCGGTCGCCTGGGCGTAGGCCGGCAAAGCGCCATTCGGGGCGGGGGGTGATGAGGTCGTTGCCCTGGCTTAAGGAGTAGTCCAAAAACTCTTGCGTGACACGAGCGCAGACGACGTGGGTGCCTGCGTCTTGCTCGTCGAGGTGGCAGCAGCCGTCGCGCAGGTAACCCGTTAAAGGGTCGTATGAACAGGGCACCAGGGGGGTGCCAAGTACGTTGTGGGCGGTTTCCAAAGGTGTTGACATAGTGCCCAAAAGCTTACGGATTCTTGGGCTTCAAGCAAGCGGGGGTTCTGCGGATGTGGCTGGGGCAGCATCGCTGGCGGCGTCGGTGTGAGGGGCTTCCTCTGCAGCTAATTCTGTGGCTGTTTCTGTGTCGTCGTCGCTTTGTGCCTGTACTGGTGCTGCGGCAGCAGCGGCTTGGGCGGCCAATACGGCAGCCGCGCGGCGTTGGGCGCGGGCAATGGCTTGCTGGGCGGTGCGGGGGTCCATGCCGTGGGCGGCTGCAAATTCTGGCAGGGCTTGGCCGCTGGCTTCTTGGGCACGCAGCAGGGCTTCGTCTTTGGCCATAGAGGCCGTGGCATCTTGCACGGCGGCGGCCACCAGGGCGTTGGCGGCTTCGTCGCGGCTGCGCACGCGCTCGGTGTAGGCATCGGCGTTCAGGCCCGAGGCTTCAAACGCGCGGGCAATGCGCTGGCGCAGTTGGGGGCTCAGGTCTTCTGTGGCGCGCAACTGGCGGCGGCGGAAGACTTCTGTCAGCGCGTGGTGCACATGCTCTGGCGCCATGGCCTCTACGGGCTGGCCTTGCAGGTCGTGCCGGGGGGCACCGCTGGCCACGGCTTGCAAATAACGGCTAGAGCGGGTGTGGATGCCCAGGGCCAATTTAAGTTCGGCTTTGTCAAACGCGTCGGGGTGGGCGGCCATCAGGTCTTGGAAGATGCCGCGCTTAAGTGGCAAAAACACTGCGCCAAACAACTGTGGGTAGAGGGCGGCCAAGCGCTCGAGCACGGGGTGGGTGCGCACGGGCGCACGGGGGGCTTGTTGCGTTTGTGCGGGGCGGCTTGGCTGGCCTGCGGGGGCTGCATCACGCGCAGCGGCATCGCGGGGTGGGCCGTTGCGGCGGGAGCGTTGGCCGGGGGCTTGGGCATCCTGGGCGGGGCGTGGTGCACGTGGGGGGCGGTCGCCGCCTGCGGGGCGAGCATCGCGGGGTGGGCGAGGTGTGCGGGCTTCGCCTTCGGCCGCACGGTTGTGGCGTGGGGCTTGGTCTGCCGCTGGGCGCGCATCGCGCGGGCGCTGCGGGCTGCCTGCCTCGGGTGCGTGGCGCAAGCCACCCAAACCCAACTGCGCCAGGGCGGCAAGTTTCTCGGCCGATGCCGGGGCGGCGCCACGGGGTGCGTTGCGCTGGGCGGCAGGCGCAGTGGCTTTGTCGGAGGAGGTTGCGGTGGCGGGAGCGGTCATGAACAAGCAGGCCCTGGGGGCAGTAAAAAACACGGGTTGGCTGACCCGCCTAGCGCAGAGATGCGTTGCACAGGCAGGCCCAGACAAAAGAAAAGCCCGCCATCATGCCAGCGCGGCGCGATGGGGGCAAGAAGATGGGCTGTTACATGAGGGGAAGTCAGCCAGCCAGGGCTTCGTCCAGCACCTCGACCCAGTGGCGCACGGGCACGTCGGTGCCGCTTTGCAAATGGGTAATGCAGCCAATGTTGCCTGACAGCACGGCCTGGGGTTGCTCGCCGCCGAAGGCTTCGCGCAGGGCGTTGAGTTTGCGGTCGCGCAGGGGGTAAGACAGCTCGGGTTGCAGCACCGAGTACGTGCCCGCAGAGCCGCAGCACAGGTGGGATTCGGTGCGTGCTGTACGCAAGCTAAAACCCAGCGCGGCCAGGTGGGTTTCTACGCCGCCGCGCAGTTTTTGGCCGTGCTGCAAGGTGCAGGGGGGGTGGTAGGCCAGGGGCGCTGCGGGGGGTTTTACGCGGCCTTGCAGAGCAGGCACCAGATCGGGCAGCAGCTCGCTGATGTCGCGGGTGATGGCGCTGATGCGGGCGGCTTTGTCGGCGTAGGCGGGGTCGTGTTGCAGGTGGTGGCCATATTCTTTGACCATGACGCCGCAGCCCGATGCGTTCATGACCAAAGCCTCCACACCGGGGCTGCCGTCTGCCGGGGCCACCAGGGGCCACCAGGCGTCGATGTTGGCACGCATGTGCGCCCTGCCGCCGTCTTGGTCGTTCAGGTGGAACTTGACGGCACCACAGCACCCAGCCTTGGGGGCCACCACAGTTTGTATGCCTGCGGCGTTGAGCACGCGGGCCGTGGCGCTGTTGATGTTGGGCGACATGGCCGGTTGCACGCAGCCGGCCAGCAGCAGCATTTTGCGGGCGTGGGTTTGGGTGGGCCATGCGCCTGGGTTGCGGGGTGCGGGTACCTTGGCTTGCAGGGCTGCGGGCAGCAGGCCGCGCACGGCCTGGCCCAGCTTCATGGCGGGGGCAAACAGGGGCGATGGAAGGCCTTCTTTAAGCGCCCAGCGCAGGGCGCGTTGTGCTGCGGGGCGGGGCACTTGGTCGTCCACAATTTTGCGGCCTATGTCCACCAAGTTGCCGTACTGCACGCCACTGGGGCAGGTGGTTTCGCAGTTGCGGCAGGTCAGGCAGCGGTCCAGGTGCTGCTGGGTGGCGCGGGTGGGCGTTGCGCCCTCTAGCACTTGCTTGATGAGGTAAATGCGGCCCCGGGGGCCGTCTAGCTCGTCGCCCAGCAGTTGGTAGGTGGGGCAGGTGGCCGTACAAAAGCCGCAGTGCACACATTTGCGCAAGATGGCTTCGGCCTCTTGGCCTTCGGGGGTGTTTTGGTATTGGGGGGCCAGTTGGGTTTGCATGGTGCGTGCCTGGGTGGGTGTGGTACTGGTTTAGGGCGGTGCGGGGCTGGCAGCCCTGCCCTACCACTGCGCGGCCATGCGGCCAGGGTTCAAAATGCCTTGGGGGTCAAAGCTGTGCTTGAGGCGGGTGTGGATTTGCTCTTGGGCATGGTTTTTAAGGTCAAAACCGCCACATGCCTTAGTAGAACAAGACTCACTAGCTATAAAAAGCGAAGCACTGCCACCCACTTGCCGCGCGGCGTCGCGCAGGGCGTTGCCGTGCTGCACAGGAGCTTGTACCCAGCGCAGGGCACCGTGCCATTCCACCAAGGTGTCAGCCCCAGCGGGCAATTGCAAGGCGGGGGCCGTGGCTGGCACCGACAAGCGCCACAAGGCCATATCGGGCTTGGCCGTGCGGCCTGCAAACCAAGGCAAGCGATGGTCGCGGCAGGCGTCCCAGTCGGCGGCTACAGCGGCGTTGTCTTGGCGGGTGCCGGGGAAGTCCAGCGGCATGCTGGCGCAGGCGGCTTCTACAGCGGCAGCGGCACCGCGCAAGCGCACATACAAGGTGCCCTCGCCTTCATCCACCACCCAGCAGCTGGCATTAAGCGGCAAGGGCTTGCCGCCCCACACCTGCAACTGGTGCAAGGCGGTGGCTTGGTCGCATTCAAAGCGCAAGGTGGCTTCGGCGGGTGCCACAGGCAGCACCTTGAGACTGATTTCTGTGAGCACGCCCAAGGTGCCCCAAGCCCCCACCATGAGGCGCGATACATCGTAGCCCGCCACGTTTTTCATGACCTGCCCGCCAAAGGTCAAAAGCTCGCCTTTGCCGTTGACCATGCTGACGCCCAGCACGTAGTCGCGCACAGCACCCACGCTGGCGCGGGCGGGGCCGCTCCAACCCGCGGCCACCATGCCACCTACAGTGCCGCCTGTGGTCAGGCGGGGCGGCTCAAACGGAAGGCACTGGCCTTTTTCTGCAAGCGCTGCCTCTAGTTCTGCCAGGGGGGTACCAGCACGTACCGTTACCACCAGTTCGCTGGGCTCGTAGCTCAAGATGCCCGCAAGGTCGCGTATGTCCAGCACATCGCCATGCAGGGCCAGACCATGAAAATCTTTGGTGCCCCCACCACGAATGCGCAAAGGGGTGCGTGCCGCTGCGGCAGCGCGTATGCGGTCAATGAGGGATGTGAGGGCGGTGTCTTGCATGCGGGCCATCGTAGCGGGCCACGCAGGTTTTGGGCAGGTTTGGCGGCGTGAATTTTTTGCACGCTGGGTGTGAAACCTGGTGGGTATTTTGGTAATGGCTCATTTCAGACGCAAGCAAAAAGATCTACTTAACTCACTATTTTCTCAAGCTATTTTTCCAAACACCCAAGCGATTTTCCATATCAGAAATATCTTGCTGCCGAACAGGAACGCTCTCCACCACATAATTACCGATAACTGGTGGGTTTAATAACTCTGCACGACAAAGCTCCATATTTTTATAAATCGCCCCAACTATTTCTTTGTTTATGGCGTAGTTGTTACGATCAGCAATTACGAGGAAATTTTTCAATGTTGCATGAGCGCACTGATTGAGTTTTGGTATTTGATAGCTTGCTTGATCAAGACTGAAGGCGCACTGAGCCCCCAAATGAAAACGTAGCAAGCTTAAATAAACATCTGGACTTTGCATCGCCACTTTTAGCATTGCCGCTCGTATGGTTTCAGCTTCGAAGCCAGGTACACGTTCCGCACAATACGCTTCAATCGGGATAGCATCAAAGTCCAACCCGCTATCAGCCTTGATAAAATATTTTCTATGAAAAAAAATAGCTTGTTCAGGCTTTCCAGATTTTATCAAATAGTTCCCATAAAGCCGCTGAGATTTTTTGTCGCCATTTTCTGCGAGTTCTTTTGCTCGCATTAAGCAAATACCTCTTAGAGAATACTCATCTTGCTCATTACAACTTAAAGCGCTGTCAAGCCACCACCAAATAATATACGCAACCACCCCTGCTGCCAATATTAATAGCAGAAGGTTTTTTGATATTTTATTGATTGAGAACGGTACAATCATTTTCTTAAAAGCTCTCTAGCCACACCATGAGGCAATTGGGTACCTCGATCTCTCGGTGATGTCTTTGCGGAACCAGTAAGATTGCCATCAGGACCCCAGGTTCTCCAGTGACCCGGATTACTCATGTCTGGAATAGGTATTTTGGCAAGCACCCCAGGTAATGCAGGAAAAGCCCCTTGCCCCATGGCAGGCCCACCAAAAGGATAGTTCCAAGTCATCGTTGTGGGTGCAGTAACATAAGTTTTTAAGGAAAAGGCTAATTGAGATGCAATACTTGCAGATATCTTCGCACCTGCATTACAGGCATCTATTAGTATTGGCTCGCCATTCCATATTCCACTTGCACGAATCACATCTGCAATTAAGCCCCCATTATTCATACCCTGAATACTATTTGGTGACGCATGGGCGAATAGATAGATGTAACCAGAAATACCATCCTCTCTGATTCCGGAGGCATAAAGCGACTCCTCACCAGGCTGAATCAGTATAATTTTTGCTTTCAAGATGTCGATAGTTGCAATCTTTTTTACCATTGCACCAGTATTATTAAGGCCTTGAAAAACCATTTTTCTCAAACCTTTACCTGGACCAAACTGAATCACACCATCAACAACAGGTTCTACGGGCTTCTCACCAAAAATTTTTGAAACAATGTCCAATTCTCTCTCCATTTTCAACGGGATTTGTAATTAGTTAAAAAACTCACTACAACCACAAAATTAAAAAGCAAAACCAAATATGCTTTAGCAGCTAAGATGCGATTGCATTAGTTTTTCCTCAAGCCACCCAACTCTTGCCGAGTCAGAAAAAACGGGGGATTTAATCATACAAAGGAAGATATTGCAGCGTGTTTTTTGTAAAAATTCTTAGATAGTTTACCGCCTAGGGAAACTCTGCAAAACCCACAGACTGTCATGGGTCGTGCATCATTGAAGTCATGAAACAGATGAGTTTGGATAGCACCGGATTCGAACGCAAGACCAAGAGGACACGCAAGCGC
>Ga0315907_10006939_pt1 | contig 11893 bp, 11 predicted proteins | sample LakEriMetagenome_3_FD_203525 | JGI IMG/M metagenome (GOLD analysis project Ga0315907, IMG submission 203525) | Freshwater fungal communities from buoy surface, Lake Erie, Ohio, United States - Buoy 12 MA123 | ecosystem: Environmental > Aquatic > Freshwater > Lake > Lake biofilm | place: USA...
AACAAGCTGTCCGGGCCGCCATCGCGTTCGGCAAGGGCGAGCAGGCGGCACACCTTGCAAACAATTGCGTTGTCCTGGGCGAGAAGCCAGACCGCCAGCCTGTTGAGCAGCTGCAGACGACTAAGCAGCCAACACCCAAAAAGGTTATCGAGCTCGAATCAGAGCCAAACACTGAACAGTCGGAAGAGGATTTTGACGAGGTGCTGGCCGACCAGATTCACCGCCTTCTCTTTGACGAAGGCAGCATGCCGGTCCCTGCAATTGCAGCAAGGCTCAAGCTGGAAGCAGCCGTGGTTGGCGAGTGCTGCCGCGGGTGTCCATGGTTCAGCCAGACGAAGCACGGCGACATAGAGATCGCAATGCGTTGATTCTTGTTTTCGGTTTGTTGGCGTGGTGCCAACAGGCATGGAGGTCTGCCCAGGGATGGGCGTTTTTTCTGGAGGTTTAGGATGCTCGTGCTCTCAAGGAAAGTTGGAGAGGAAGTCTTGATCGACGGTGGGCGGATCCGCGTCAAGTTCATCCGCTACGGCGGGAACGGTGCGATCAAGTTGGGCTTTGAGGCCCCACCCGACGTCAAGATTCACAGGCTGGAAGTGGACGAAGAAATCAAGTTGCAAAAAGGTGAGGTGCACCATGCAGACAACGACCAGTGAGGCTCGCGTTTTTCTCCAAGGTGGTCTGGTCGCTTGCGATATCGTTCGCAGCGGCGAAACCATTTTCACCGCCACGGTGCCGCAGTTTGAGTTGTGGAAGTTGCGGGCTTGGTTACGCGAGCGGAAGGACATCGACAACGACTTGAGGCTGAGGGCGGTCCACCAGCTGGAAATCATCGAGGCCGAAATCTGGCGGCGAGTCGAAGAGGCCAACAGCCGAGAAGTCAGCCGGGTTGATTGGCTGTTGTCTGGGATGGTGCTGTTTCACCTGGTCGCCGTCACTGGATTGCTGGCGTGGTTTGTGGTTGGGCTGTTTGTTTAGGAGAGGAATTTACCAAGTGGCGATCATCATTTTCGACATTGAGACAGGCCCGCTGAGTGAAGAGCAGGTGCTCGCGATCAGCGGCCAGCCGCCAGAGCTCAGCCACCCGGGCGAGTTCTCGCCGAATTCGGTCAAGCTGGGCGTCATGAAAGACCCGGCCAAAATCGAAGCGAAGGTGGCAGAGGCACGCGCGAAGCACGAGGCTGCTGTCGCGGCCTATGAGGAAAACAAAGCAAAGGCTCTGACGGAATGGAAAGAGTCTTCGATGCGGTCGGCCGCCTTGAGTGCGGTGACTGGTCAGGTACTGGCGGTCGGGTTTCGGGCCAGCAATGGCAAAGTCAACATCCAGATGGGCAATGAGCAGGAAATGCTCGCACAGTTCTGGGGCCTCTACGCCAGAGCCCGCAGCAGTTCAACCAAGCTGGCCGGCCACTGCATTTTTCAGTTTGACCTGCCGTTCATGGTTCGCCGCAGCTGGCTGCTGGGTGTGGAAGTACCTGCCACGGTGTTCGATGGCCGGTACTTCGATGGCCGAGTGTTTATCGACACGGCGAAATTCTGGCTGCTTGGTCAGTATGGCGGCGAGAAATACTCGCTCGACTTGGTTGACAAGTTTTTTGGTGGACAAGGGAAGAACGGCAACGGTGCCGACTTTGCCCGCCTGCTGGCTGAGGATGCGGAAGCTGCCAAAGCCTATTTAGCAAACGACCTTGAAATGAACTTTCGAATTGCTCAACGGATGGGGGTAGCCTAACCATGTCTTTGTTCAAAAAAGCCTCGCGGCAAAAGCTCAAGTTAAGAATGGCAATCGACGGGCCAGCCGGTGCCGGCAAGACGTTCACCGCATTGCGGTTTGCGTTTTCGCTCGGGACTCGGGTGGCAGTCATCAACAGCGAGTCTGGAGCGGTTGAGAAGTATCTGGGCCTGAACCCTGACGGTGTGCCGTTCGACTTCGATGTGTGCACGTTGAACGACTTTGCCCCAGCCAGGTACACCGAAGCGATTCTGGCAGCTGGCCGGGAAGGTTACGAAGTGATCGTGATTGACTCGCTGACGCATGCTTGGAGCGGCAGCGGCGGGGCTTTGGATCTCAAGGATAAAAAGGGCGGCAACTCATTTACGGCGTGGAAGGATATCACGCCGATGCACAATGCGATGATCGAGGCCATTCTCCGCAGTCCGGCCCATATCATCGCAACCATGCGGAGCAAGACCGACTACGTGCTGGAAATGGACGACCGGGGCCGCAGCGTTCCCAAGAAGGTTGGGATGGCGCCCATCCAGCGGGCCGGGATGGAATACGAGTTCGATATCTACGCCTCGCTGGATGCGGACCATTTCATGACGGTTACGAAATCACGCTGCCCCGATGTGGACGCGAAGGTAGTGCCGAAGCCCGGGGCCGGGTTCATGGAGCCGGTAATCCGGTGGCTGAATGAAGGCAGCGAGATCCCGCCAGAGACGTTCGCAGTCACTGAGGCCGATCTGGCTAAGTTTGTCGCGCGGACCAAGGCGGTAGAGAAGCCCAAGACCGTGGATGAAATGTTGGCTGACCAGGCGAAGGTTCAAGGTGGGCAGTCGGTTGAAACTGTCCAGACTCAGCAACAACCAGAAGCGGCCGCACAACCACAACAGCAAACAGCCGACCCACTCTCCCAGCGAATCGACAAGCCAACTCTCGACCGGATCCGTTTGTACCTCGAATCCATCGCCCCGCTGGATGCGGCTTTCGCTGAGCAGTTTGCCAAGGGACTGGCAGCCAAGGGGAAGAAATTGACCAGCATGACGCTGGAAGAGGGCATCCAGCTGGCCAACAAGCTGGCGGAAAAGCTCAAGGCAGTGCAGGACGCCACAACCCCTTTCTAGCGTGGCCGGAACACGTCCGGCCTATCGTGCAAACCTATGGCCTCGCGGCAGTTCGCAAGGCTTCGATTGATTCACTTGGCTATCCAGCTGAGTGGATCACAGATGCGACAGAATCTTTTCAGTTACTCGAATTTCTTGAATCTTTGGACACTTTGGAACCTTTGGAGACTCACACTCATGGCTAGTTACGACATGCCCGCCGACTACTCGACTTCCAACTACCTCGACAAGGAAGGCCAGTATCACTTCATGGTGACGGCGGTGGACGAAAACCCCACAAGCAAGAACGGGGATTTGATTGACGGGATCAAGCTGACCGTGGCAGTGCTGGCCGGGACCGACCCGAGCCAAGACCGCCGCAACCACAGCGAGACGATCTTCAACCCCAGCCCGACTGCCAAGGATGGCGGCAACTTCGCCCGGCTCAAGATCGGCCGGCTGATTCGTGCTCTGGGCCTGACCGACAAGCGGACCGGGCGACCATGCGAGGAACTGCGTGGGCAGTCGGTGGAAATCGATTGGCAGAGTGCCCAGGGCAAGCAGTTCGTGGCGACGATTGTGCCGAACGACCGCGACCCGCGATTTGTGCAGGTGAGCGGGGCTCATTTCTACAAGGTGACGGACCCGGAAGTCGCGAGCGTGCCAAAGAACGAGAAGGCGCTTCGGTTGGTGGCTGGAACTCAAACCAGCCAGCCAGTGGCGGCTAAGCCTGCCCAGGCACCTGCCCCAGCTCCGGTGGTTGCACCTGTATCGGCGCCAGTCCAAGTCCCAGTCGGGGCAGCTGCTGGCGGCAATGCTTGGGATGAATTGTTCTAAGGGGTGGTAGTGGGTGGTGTGTGTGCCCGGTGCGACAGCGGGTTATCTGTCGCGTTTTTATCAAACACGAGGTAATGGAAATGAGCGAAGTCAAAAGCAGTCAGGTCGAGAATCAAGACGAAGTTTTGGAGTTTCAGGTCAAGGTGCCGGTTTGCGTGACGCTGTATTTGAAGCGTGATGACGCCGAGTGGATGACCAAGGAAGATTTGGCCGGGGTGGTTACTGCCGTGCTGGAGGCGGAATCAACGCTGGAAGACAAGGATTTGTCGGTAGTCACGGACAGTGGAACCGTGGCGATTAAGTATTCAGTCAACCCCAGCTGGGACAACCTGCCGCCGGATGAGTGCGAGCTGGTGTATGAGGATGAGGAGGGATTCTTTCCGATGGCTGATTGATAAACCGCGTTGATGCAGTCGTCTAGTGGCAGGACGTCAGAGGCTTGTGACTCTGGAAACGTCGGTTCGATTCCGGCCTGCATCGTTACACCAACACCACCACCCACCCATGCCCCGCACGATTGAAATCAAGGCTGTCTTCATCCGAGAGCGGATCCGGTTTGACAACTCGGATACGTTCGTCGGCGACATTCGGCTGATCGAATCGCCAGAGTGCGGGTTTTCGTTCGACGGCCTGCCCTGCTCGATTAAGGGTGAGTCTGAGATCGACGAATTACGGCCCCAGTGCTGCTACTTATTCTTTGGCCACTGGACCCGCTACACCAACCAGCGGACGCGGCAAGCTGAAAACCAGTTTAAGTTCGTTTCATTTGTCGAGTCGCAGCCACTGGACCGCGAAAGCGTGATTGCCTACCTGAAAATTAAAGGCAAGGGCTGCAACATCGGCGCGGCACGAGCTGCCAAGCTGGCCGATAAGTTTGGCTCGGACGCGGTGCGGATTGCCCGAGAGCAGCCAGACGTGATCTCCGCTGCAATCGACGGGGTGAGCCTTGAACAAGCCCAGCACCTGGCGGCAGTGCTCGAACTCGACAAGCACCGGGAGAATTGCCATATCCAGCTTATGGCCCTGCTGCGAGGCCGCGGGTTCCCCAAGAAGACCGCAGACCAGGCGATGCGGAAATGGGGCAACCGGGCCCCGGAAATCATCCGCCGCGACCCGTACAAGATGATGCAATTTCGTGGTTGCGGATTCCGCCGCACGGATCAGATGTATCTCAATCTGGGCCTGCCAGCTGCGAGGATAAAACGTCAGGCCCTTTGCGCGTGGTACGCAATCGCCAGCGATTCAAGCGGTGACACGTGGTTTCCGGTCGAAAAATGCGTGGCGGCAATCAACGCGAGCATTGGCGGCGTGGATGCAAACCCCAAGAAAGCGATTCTGCTTGCCAAGCGGGCTGGGCTATTGGCCGCACGGCGGGATGATGATGGCAAAGTCTGGCTGGCAGAAAAGAAAAAGGCTGACCACGAGCGGACAATCACCAAGCATTTGCAGCGGGCCGCGAGCGACTTTGCACCGTGGGTTGGGCCGGATGGCTCAGAATCGTTTGACTCGCGACTGAGCCAGCACCAACAAGATCGGCTGGCCAGCGTGTTTGAAGGCGGGAAACTGCCAGCGGTTTGGATTTTGGGCGGTTCGCCTGGTACGGGCAAAACCTTTTGTGCGGCCTCGTTCATCCGCCAGCTGGGAGCCCAGCACGGCTACGACCAAATCGCCGTTTGTGCTCCGACTGGGAAAGCCGCGGTTCGAATCACCGAAGCGATGAAGGCGAACGATATTCCGCTGCGGGCTCGGACAATCCACAGCTTGCTCGGAGTCATGCAGCCAGACGATGGCGGTGGTGAGTGGGGATTCCGACACTGCCAAGGCGACCCGCTGCCGTTTCGCTTCGTGGTCGTTGACGAATCGTCAATGGTGGATGCTGGGCTGATGGCCTCGCTGCTGTCGGCCCGAGGCAACGGGACCGGAATCGCTTTTATCGGCGACGTCAACCAGCTGGCCCCGGTCGGACATGGTGCCCCATTGCGAGACATGATCGCCGCTGGCCTGCCCTATGCCGAGCTGACCGAAATCCAGCGAAACAGTGGGCTGATTGTCGAGAGCTGCGCCAGCATTCGCGACGGGCGGAAGTTTGGCTTCGCAACCAGCGTGGATGTTGGCGGCGGGAAGAATCTGGCGATTGCCCCAGCCGGACACCCGGAGATCCAAATCTCCAAGATGCTGGTTGCCATTCGGGCGGCAGCTGTCCAGGGCTTTGACCCTGTGTGGGATGTGCAAGTCCTTTGCCCGGTAAATCAGAAGTCGCCGATCTGCCGAAAGCAGCTCAACACAATCTTGCAGCGTGAGCTGAACCCAAACCACGAGATCCCAAACTGCCCGTTCAAGGTGGGTGACAAGATCGTCAACACCAAAAACAGGTTTTTCAAGGCTTTGGAATGCGACGAAACAAGCGGCGACCTGCAAACCAACGACAAGGGCGAAGTTTATGTCGCCAATGGTGAACTGGCAAAGGTGGTGGAAATCGAGGGCGGGACGATTACCGCCAGCCTATCGAATCCCAGCCGCCTGATTCAAATCTTTCGAGGTCCGGCTGAGAGCGAAGACGGCGGCGAAGGTGAGAGCCCAACGACGGGCTGCACATTTGACCTGGGCTATGCTCTCAGCGTCCACAAGTACCAAGGCAGCGAAGTGCCAATCGCCTTGGTCATGCTGGATGAATACCCGGGCGCGAAGATGGTACAGACTCGCGAGTACCTTTACACCGCGATCAGCAGGGCCAAAAAGTTGTGTATTTGCATCGGCAAGCAGGAAACTGCCACGGCGATGGTTGCACGGCGGGCCCTCTGGAAGCGGAAAACTTTTCTCAGAGAGCAGATTATCGAGCAACAAACGGACTTGACGCTCGTCTACACGACCTAGCTGGATGGAATCTTCCGATGGTACTCGATTCGAAAATTGCCAGCGTCCGCGAGGCGCTAGGCATCGGCGATCTGCACGACTGGGCGGACCACACACCCCGCGAAATTCTCTCAATTGAGGGTGTCGGCCCGGTCACTCTGGACCATATCAGGCTCTATCTCTCGGGCCACGAGACAACGCTCAAGAACGACGGCACCCCAGCCTACTGGAAAAAGAATCTTGGCTCGCTGCGGATGGCCCAGCAGATGAGCTCGGCTGACCAGCTGGAAGCGGCCCCGTTCACTGTGCTAGTCGATTCGATGGAGCAGCAGCCGTTCAGCTTCGAAAACCTCACGGGCCCGACCGGCAAACCAGTCGCAGTCCCAACCAAGTGGAAAGCCCTGGGTATTCGCGAGGGCCGGTACTACCAGCCAATGGGCGATTACTCGGTTGAGGGCTTCGAGTCGCTGATTCACTTGGAGCGGAAAAGCGTGACTGATTGCCAATCAACCGTGCTGGCCTTTGGTGGCCGCCGCGAGCGGTTCGAGCACCAACTGGAAGTCTTTGATGGCCTGCCCTGGTCTGCCGTGATTGTCGAAGGAACGCTGGCCGACGTGGTTCGCACGGTCGAGGCCCACGGCAAAAAGCCGGTGGAAGAGCTTCGCAAAATCGTCTTTCACACGCTCATGGCGTGGCAGATGGATTACCGCACACCTTGGTTTTTCTGTGAGTCCCGCCGCATGGCGGAAACCGTCGCATGGCGAACGATGGTCAGGTTTTGGCAAAAGTCACGCGAGAAAGATCGCCAGTCTCGCAAGCAAGAAATGGGGATTCAGTAATGAGCACAGCTTTCGAAATGCCGGAAACGATGGATTTTATCAACGACCTGTTCAATGATGCGGCGCCGCCCATGCCCGAGCCAGAGCAGCCAAAGGTGGATGTTGTGGTGGTTGTGAAAGAGGTTGTGGAAGAGTCTGGGACCGTTGAAGAGCAGCCCACTCAAGCTGACGACCAAGACGAAGAGGAAGACTTCCAGCCTGTTGGTTTAACACCAACCCCGCACACCCCATCCCAAACCCTGCTGGAAGAGATCCGCGAACAGAATCGCTACATCCGCTACTGCGAAGGCGAAATTGAAAACTGCAAGGGCGAGTTGAAATCAGCAAAAGAGAATTACGACAAGGCCCTGTCGCGGCTGCGAATGCTGTGCGAAAAGCTGACCAAGCCGCTGGGGGATGGTGAAGATGATGACAAACCCCTGCTGGCAGTTCCCGGCAAAGAAGAAGAGGGAAAGCCGACCGAAGAGTCGAAGCAAAATTCCTCAACTCACCAAGCAATTCCCAGCCAGCCTGTTCGAGTCCACCTGCTCAAAAACATTCTTGAAGACACTGACGACCCGATTTCCCAAGTGTTGGCCACGGCTGGCGAGATCCATGAAGTGCTGGAGAAGCAGTACGAGACGACCGGCGAAATCTGGATCAACCTGGGCGAGACAAATATCTGCCTCGAACCAGATGAATTCGAGGTGGTTGAGTGGAAGGCTGAATTAGCCAACTCCATCCCGCAACCAGCAGAATCGACCGAAACAAGCCCGGCAAGTCTCAAAGAATTCTTGGGCATTTCCGACAACCAAGCCGCGAAGTTTGCCACGGCGGGAATTGAAACGGTCCAGCAGCTCAAAGACAAGTTGGCCGAAAACTTCGACCTGACCTCCATTCCGGGAGTTGGAAAGGCGAAAGCTGAGAAATTCGCGCAGATGGTCGCCGACTACAGCTAGACTCGCTCGCCCTTGCCCTGCTCTTGCTGTGTTCTTCCCGTCTCTATCCATTCCCATTCCCTCACTAGGAACTCCAGAGCATGGACGTTCAATTTCTCAAGAATGCCGCTGCTGGCCGGTGGGACCAAATCATCCCTGCCACCTGTGGAGTCAGCCAAGACGTTTTCGACGGCGCCCACCAAGCCTGTCCGAAATGTGGCGGCAAAGATCGGTTCCGAGCCTTTGGCGACTTCGCAGACACTGGCGGCACAATTTGCAACCAGTGCGGACGGTTTGCCGATGGGCTGGCGACAATCGGCTGGCTGACTGGCCAGACGTTCCCCCAGGTGGTCGAGCTGGCTTGCGACTTCCTTGGAATCGAGCCCAAGCAGCAGTCGCGGGCCCGCAAGCAGTCAGCCGACCCAGATGAAAATCTGGTTTTCCAAGAGTGGAATGAGGAACTGATCGCCCTGTGGTGCCTCACCAAAGAGCCAATCACACCCGCCGCGGTGCGGGCTCTCGGGGGCCAGCTTGCCACCTACCGCAAGCAGTACCAGGTACTGGCCTTTCCGGTCTACGGTGAGTTCCTAACCGAACGCAAGCCAGTGGGCCGAATCATCTACTCAATCAGCGGCGGGACGCTGCCGAAGTTCCAAAAGAACCGGCCAGTGGAATGGGTAAAATGCAAACTCACCGCTGGGAGCCAGCCCGGCCTGCTTTTCAACCATGCGGCAATCGGCAACCGCAGCGAGTGGCCCCAAGTCTCAATCAAGTGCGAGGGGCCAACAGATGCGATGGCGGCGATCACACTTTCGCCAGACTTCCCGATCTGGACCAACGCCAACGGCTGCAGTGAGATTCCCAAGCACTGGATGGTGGAGCTGCTGGCCGACCGATGCGTCGGAATCATCCACGACGCGGACCAACCAGGGCAAGCCGGCGTCAAGGTCTGGGCCAGCAACCTGACCAAATGCCAGAAAATCAAAACCCTCGCCCTGCCCTATGAAATCGCCGACACCCACGGCAAAGACCTCCGAGATTGGGTCCGGGACAACCACACACTAGCCGACTTCCACGAGCTCTTCCGCTCAGCCGACCTCCATCAATCATCAACCCAGCCAGCCGAATCGCGGCCAGTGGTGGCCGAACATCCTGACGACCCGGACCGACTCGCGCGTCTCAACATCGAACGCTACCGGCAAGAAACCAGCGGCGATCTCAAATACTGGCGGCAGCAGTGGTACAAGTGGAAGCGGAATCGCTACCAGATGATCGAGCCGAACGAACTCAAAGCCAAGGTCTGGCAAACCATTAAAACCGAATTTGACAGGCTTTGGCACGAGCAAGGTGGCGACTTTAGTCGCAAGGTCACAAGCCGGCTGGTCAGCAATGTCATTGCCGCCATGGAAAGCTACTGTGTTGTCTCGGGCAACGTCGAAATGCCCTGCTGGCTGGATGGGCAGGTCCGCGAGCGGCGGAACTATATCTCCATGAAAAACGGCATTCTGGATCTGGGCCGGCTGCTAGAAAACCGCGATGGGGACACGATTGCCGACGTCATGCGGCCGCATTCGCCCAAGTGGTTCAGCACCTTCGCCCTGGACTACGAATTCAAGCCAGACGCCCAGTGCCCAATCTGGGAGGCATTTCTCGAAAAGAATCTGGGCGGCGACCAAGAGCTGATCGACCTCTTCCAGGAATGGTGTGGCTACGTGCTCAGCCCGCGGAACGATATGCAAAAGTTCCTCGCGATGGAGGGGGACGGCTCCAACGGTAAATCCGTGGTCTTCGCCGTGGTTCAAGCTGTGCTCGGCAAGGAAAACTGCTCGTTCGTCGGCCTCGAAAACTTCTCGGGCCGGTTCGCCCTGTCTGAAACACTCGGCAAGCAGCTCAATATCTGTGCCGACGTGGGCCAAATCGATTCAGTCTCCGAAGGGATTCTGAAATCGTTCGTCTCAGCCGACCCAATGTCGTTCGACCGGAAGAACAAATCGCCGGTCAGCTGCAGCCCCACAGCCAAGCTCATGATGGCCTGGAACAACCGGCCGCGAATCAACGATTCATCCAGTGGGCCTTGGCGCCGCATGCTGCTGATTCCGTTCCGGGTGGTAATCCAAGAGCACGAGAAGGTACACGGTATGGACTCAATCGAATTCTGGCAGCGAAGCGGCGAACTGCCCGGCATCTTCCAGTGGTTCATCGAAGGCCTGTACCGGCTCAACCAGCGTGGTCGGTTCATCATCCCCGAGTCGGTCAAGGAAGAGATCGAGGAATACAAGGCTGAGTCGAATCCGGTGATGATTTTCTTGAAGGAGAATATTGTGGCAGAGAAGGATGCTGACGTTGCGACAAACACGATTTACAAGCGATACCAGGATTGGTGCACTCAAAGCGGGCACCGTCCATTTTCTGTGACAGTGCTAACTAGAGAGATTCGAAGGCATTTTCCAAAGTCACAAAAAACGAGAGACATCTACGACTCAGTGACCATGACTCGCCAAAGAGGATTCAGAAACATTCGGATGGCGTGAAAACTTTTTTTTGGATGTGCGCACGCTGAAACTTTTTTCCTTCTCAAATTTTTTTTGCGACCAAAAAAACATGAAAACCAACTCGCGAAAATTTTTTAGCGAAAAAAAACTCGCGACAGGACTTTCTTGGGCGGGTTGTGGGCGGGTTTTGGTCGGGTTCGTGGCCGGGTTTCGATTGGTTATTTCCACTCGTGGGCGGGTTGGCCGGGTTTATTCCTATTTGTTAGCTGAAACAGAAAGAAAAAGAGAAGAGAGAGAGAAGGAAGCGCATATAGGGCCTGAGATCAGAAAAGCCGTCCTAGTGGCCAAACCCGGCCAAACCTGGCCAGACCTGTCCAAGCGAAAGGAAATCGCATGGGCCTGATCAGAAAAAAAAATTCACAACCAACTTACGCTGAGTTGTTGCTCCAAAAAATTTTTGAGGGCGACGCTGAGCGAGATGAGCAGTTTGAGCAGTTTGAGCAGCACGAGCAACCAGAGCACGAGCTCCAAGCCGAGGCGCCAACCAAGTCACCGCAACTCACCGAAGCACCAACCGAAGGCTGGATGCAAACCGTTGGTGGTGAGGTGCCCTACTTCGTGGATGATGCTGGCCGCATGTGGGTGGGCACCTTCCTGGAAGGCGGCGGCGAGCGGTGGTCTCGGCACAAAGCGGGGGACAGGGGGGCCAGATGAGCGTGGATTGGGTGTTGAAATCGCGTGGTTTCTTGGGGGTTCCGCGTGGGTCAGCCGCTGGAAACGTGGGGAAAACCGCATGTGCTCGGGTGGGGGCGTGTAGTTTTCCGCGTGTTTTCATAGTTGAACCGCAAGAAAACGCGGTGTTTTCGCGTTGTTTGGCGGTGGAAACGTGGGCTTTTTGCTTGTTTTCATGTGTTTGAGCATGCGAAAAAGCGGCGTTTTTGGCCTGTTTTCGGCCTATTTTCGACGCGTTTAGGGGCGTTTGGAGTGGGAATTGGGGCACCTCAACGCGAAGGAAACATCAAAAAACTGCGTGTTTTTGAGGGGTATAGGCCCCGGTTTTGGGTCCTTTTACGCCCTAAACGCGACGATGGAGGGCCTTGCAATTGCTGATTTTTAGCACTTAGTCAGGGTAGGG
>Ga0315907_10006943_pt1 | contig 11891 bp, 17 predicted proteins | sample LakEriMetagenome_3_FD_203525 | JGI IMG/M metagenome (GOLD analysis project Ga0315907, IMG submission 203525) | Freshwater fungal communities from buoy surface, Lake Erie, Ohio, United States - Buoy 12 MA123 | ecosystem: Environmental > Aquatic > Freshwater > Lake > Lake biofilm | place: USA...
GAAGAAAAACTAAGAGGATATCAAAATTTAGGTATCACAAAAGTTGTAATCGAAGAACCATTATTAAATTCAAATAATGTATGGACTGTAGGTACTCTTTTGAGATATAATTCAATGATTACAAAATCTATCTATGATATATTAGGAATTGTGCCAAACTATATATCGACATACAACTCAAGAAAATTTGCTTGGCCAGACTTAATTCAAAAAAATGATAAGGATAAGTACGTTTTATTTGGAGGATTACCAAAGGATGTAGACAAAAAAGAACTTATTTGGAAGAGAGTATCCGACAAAGAACCTCAAATTACATGGCACTACACCAAAAACAACACATTAAAGAAAGAATGTTTTGATATGGCAGATTCTTATACTTGTGTTCTTGGATATATGAAACAAGAAAAAATTTGGTGATTTTTCAACCAACGGTATATTTATATGTAAATAAAGAAAAAACATTTAAAAATGAAAAGAATAGTAAGACTTACAGAATCTGATTTGGTTAGAATGGTTAAAAAAGTTATTTCTGAACAAGACCTATCAGAAAAACTTAATTTTGAAGATTATTATAAAGAAATATTACCTCAATTAATACTAAAAATTCAACCTAAAATAAACTCAGTTTTAGGTACAGACCAATTTGTTTTGTTACCGGTTGTTAAAAACGGAAACATATCTTTCAACGTTCTAAATAAGAAACACCCAATGAAAAATAGAAGAGAAGCTTTTGGTGATAATACATACAAAATAGACAGTGCTTATCCGTTGCAAAATGCTACTAAATTCACACGATGGTTAGAAAGACAAGCAATCTATGTTGAAAGTTTATTCAGTGATACTGATAGATTATATTTCCCTAAACTAAATAAACTTGAAGATGGATGGTTAGAACGTCCTTGGTTAGAAGGTGTAGAAGAGTTTATCGTCTCAAGTGATTGGTTTAACAAGGCTATGAAATACCAAAAATAATAGTATTTTAAACCCACCCCACAAAGGTGGGTTTTTTGTTAATTGACAATCCACATAAAATTCTTATCTTTTATATGTGGAAGCAGAAGAGTTAATCATAGACCTTATTGGTAATATTTTTGGTGAGCCAAAGATGATAAATGAAATTAGAGGACAAATCTCGGTTGATTGTCCTGTGTGCTCATATACCATTAAAGGTCTTGATAAGTTAGATGGAAAAGGAAATCTTGAGATTAACTATCAAGGACACGTTTACAAGTGTTGGGCTTGTGCTGAAACACATGGAACTCACGGACACTTAGGAAAACTTATAGATAAGTTTGGCTCCAAAAAAGATAAAAAAATCTATAAGTTAATTAAACCAGACGAGTTTGAAAAAAAGGAAAAGGTTTATAAAAAACTTGAACTACCAAAAGAATATAAAAAATTTGACGAGATACACCCACTTCACATACCAAGAAAAGAAGCTCTGAACTATTTGAAAAAAAGAGGTATCACCGATGATATTATTGAAAAGTATCAAATTGGTTTATGTTTAGAAGGTGAATATGCTGGTAGAATTATCGTCCCATCTTTTAATAAGAAAGGTGAATTAAACTTTTTTGTATCAAGGTCGTGGAACCCACGAAGCAAATTGAAATATAAAAATCCAGAAGCATCAAAAGACTTTTTAATTTTCAATGAGAGTTTAATTGATTGGAAAAAAGACATATACCTTGTTGAAGGAGTCTTTGATAGTTTTTTCTTGGACAATTCAATTTGTTTATTAGGAAAGTTTTTAACAGACAACCTTTGGGAAAAACTATATTCAAAGGCAAAGAAAAATATTATAGTTTGTTTAGATGGTGATGCTTACACTGACGCCAAAAACCTATACGACAAACTAAACGGAGGTGCTTTATATAACAGAGTTAAGTTAGTGAAGTTACCAAAAGATAAAGATGTATGTGACCTTAAAGGTGACATTGAAAAATATTACGTAGAATTTAAATGATAGATTTAACAGAAGTAGCAAAAGAAATACGAGACATTATATCCGAAAAACAAAAAGAGTTTCAATTAACTTTTGAGGAAGATAAACACAAATACACAATGTTAGATGTAAATGGTGTTGTTAGAGACGATTTTCCATCTGTATCAAAAGTAATGAAGTTGTTTTATGACGAGTTTCCCGCTGAAGAAGTGGCAAAAAAACTTGCAAAGGGTAATCCTTATGTTATGCACACTTATTTAGAAGAATGGAAACAATCTGGTATTATCTCAACAAATATGGGTAGTAGAGTTCACTATGAACTTGAATTAGAAACCATTAACAAATTCAAAATAAATAAAGAGGTTCGACAACCATTGTTTGAATGTGATTTAGAACTCACCATGAAAGGTGATAGAATGATAAAGGCTGGTAAAAAGTTTTTATCATTAATGGAAGAACGAGGCGCGGTATTACTCGATACGGAGATTGTTTTAGGGCATCCTGAATTAGGATATACCGGTCAACCCGATAAAGTTTGGTTAATGTTTAATAAACAAAAAACAGGTTTTGGTATTGTAATTACGGATTGGAAAACCAACAAGGAAAAAAACATGGAGGTTAATGATTACACAAAACCAATGAAAAAACCTTTTGAAAAACTACCAAACAACGCTCTTGGTCACTACAACACACAATTACCTTTTTATGGTAAGTTATTATTAAAGATGTTGGAAGGTACTAAATACGGGAACATTCCTTTAATGGGTGGAGTAATAGTTCATCTAAATGAAAACTTAGAGTTCAAAGAATACCGTATACCAAGAGATGTTGTTGATACAATCTTGAAAATGGATATGTCTAAGTATTTGACTAAATTAAACTAATAAATTATATTGTATTATGCAAATAACAATTACACCTACGTGGGTAACAACAACGAGTTGGGACCGATTATTACCGATTAAAATAAATGTAAATTATATAATAAAATGAGCGATGAAATTATTCAACCAAGAATCAATCTAAAAGAACAACCGACTATTGTTTGTGGTGATTGTGGAGGTATGTACTTCAAAGAAGTTACGATGTTAAAAAAAGTATCAAAAATTTTAACAGGGGCTTCCGAAGATACTATTGTACCATTCCCAACTTACATATGTAATAAATGTGGATTTGTGAATGAGGAATTCCAATTATTTGATAACTAATGGAAATAGGAAAATTGACTATAAGTGAGGCGTATCCATATCTTAAAGATGTGGCACTTGCTTATGGTCTTAAATTAAATAGGGCAAAAGATTTTAAATTCGCAAGAATTATTTTAGCAAACCTTTATAGTAGAGAATTGATATGACACACAAAGAATTTTATTTTTGGTTAGAAGGATATCTTCATGGAAGGTTAGAAGATGAAAAACTTGAGATTGCACCAATCATTGAAAAAATGAACGAGGTTAAAGAAGATAGTAAAATTGGTATTGCAGAACCATTCAGAGTTCCGATGCCAATCAACCCTTTTCCAAATGACTCAGACCCATACAGACCACCATACGAAGTATATTGCGGAGACAAAACACAATTAAATGATTAAGAAACTTATACACTTTTCAGACTTACATATCCGTCTTTTTAAAGACCACGATTTGTATAAATCTATTTTGGAAACGGCAATAGAACAGTGGAGAGAATTAAATCCTGATAGGATTGTATTCACTGGTGACCTAGTACACTCTAAAAACCAAATGACACCCGAACTTATTGAGATGGTTAGATGGTTATTGACTGAATGTTCATACATCGCAAAAACAATCATTATTCCTGGTAACCACGACTTTTTGGTAAATAACACGGAAAGATTAGATGCACTTTCACCTATCATTAGTTCACTTAATAGTGATAACATTTCTTACTATAAAGACAGAGGTGTATATGAAGATGAAAACATCAGTTGGTGTGTTTATTCACAATATCAAGGAAACATTCCACCTGATTTAACTGAATCAAAGGGAAGACGAATTGGATTATTTCATGGACCAATTCAAGGAATGAAAACTGACTTAGGGTTTGACTTTGGTGAAGAGGCTTATGATGTTGAAAAGTTTGATGGACTTGAAACCGTATTATGTGGTGATATTCACAAACGACAAGAGTTCAAGTTTAAGACTGGTAAAGGTTATATGATTGGAAGTCCTATACAACAAAATATTGGTGAAAGTATTGGACGACATGGTTATGGGATTTATGATGTAGAAACAAAAGATTATACTTATGTTGATTTAGATAATCCAAAACCATTTTTAAAGTTCTCCATAAAATCATTTGAAGATATTGAAAGTGGAACAGAAAAACTCCAAAATATATAACAAAGAAACAATGCAGACAGTGTCTGCATATTGTTCTGCAAATAACATTGAAGATATTGATGACTTTATCTATAAATGTTTCAAACAAGGATTTGATATAAAGAAGTATGGTCTTTTGGGAAAACCACTTAATGAAGGTGAAAAACACTTAAATACGGGTGGGATTGAAGAAAAACAGGTGGAAAATGAGGTAATTCGAGAAATACGGGTGGAAGTACCAGTCGAAGTAATCAAAGAGGTTGAGAAAATAGTTGAGGTTCCTGTTGAAGTTATTAAAGAAGTACCGGTTGAAAAAGTGGTAATACAAGAGGTAATTAAAGAGGTTCCTGTGGAAAGAGTGGTTGAAAAAATAATTCAAACCTCTGATGATACCCAGATAAATGAACTATTGTCAAAAATAGAACAGTTAAACGGAGAAATTTCGATTAAGTGTCTTGAAATTGACAATATTAGACAAGAATTTTCCACTAAAACGGAAGAAATGGAAAATATTTTCCAAGATAAAATGTCTAAAAAGGATGTAGAGTTAGACGAACTTAGACGTAATTTAGACATTCCCGTAACAAATGATAGGTTAAATATGTTACAACAAACAATTCAAAACCTTAATTCTGAAATAAGGGATTTGAAAAAGAAAAATGAAGAATTAGAAAATAAACTGTTAGCACAACCAAAAGAAAGTGACTTTACAAGAGCTCGTTTTCATGGAAGTTCTAACCTAAACGATGGATTATATAAATAACTATGAATCTTTTAATTTGGGCGGTCGTAGCCTATGGAATGACGACAATTTTAGTGTATGGGTCTATATTTAATGGACTAAGAAATGGAATTCATAAATGGGGTAATAACAAGTCATTACCATTTAACTTTTTAGGGAAGTTCTTATCAGGTTTGATATCTTGTGTGATGTGTACTTCTACATGGGTTGGATTCTTTTTATCATTGGCATATTTTTCACCTAACGTGGAAATTAATGGACTTAATAAAATAATTTCAGTATTCTTTGATGGTATGTTAGCCGCAGGTTTTGTGTGGGGTATTAACGGAATAATTGAATGGTTTGAAGAAAATAGACCTAGTAACAAATAATAATTAAATAAAATAAAAAATGGGAAAAGCAGCAAAAGAACACCGACTAAAAGTTTTGAAAAGAAATCGTAGAATGCAACATGAGAAAAACAAAATCTCAAAAGAATGGAACGTTGCGATGCAAGAGCAAATGGAGAAATTGAGAGAAGAGTTCGCAAAAATGTCAGCAGAAACTGAAAATAATTTAACGGTAGAAAACACAGATGAAGTTGAAACAACAAACGCGGAAGAACAACAATCAACTGAACCTGTTCCAGCCAACTAAACCATTTAATTACGATATAATGTCAAAAGACCTTGATTTTTCAAAGTTTATAAATCCAACTATTCAAGTTGTTTGGGAAGATTTGCCTGAAAACTTTACACAAGACAAAATTAAAAGTGTTAAACATTACTTTTCTAAAAAGTATAACACGACTAATGTCAATGTATTAACAAAGGCTAAAATCACAAACACAGATGAGGTTCAAACGGTAGATGTGTCAGTTAATATAACTGATGCAAACTATCAGTTGGGTTTAATGAAACAATATTTGGAAGGTAAAGGTCTTACAGGTCATACCGATGAAATCCTTTCAATTAACAAAATAGTTGAAAACAAGATTTTAGAAAAACACGAAGAAACCACACAATTCAAAAAGTGGTATATAAAAAACATTGAGTTCTCAAACTTCTTGTCTTATGGTGAAAACCAAAGACTGGATTTTGAAAAACTTAATGGTATCGTCGTTGTTGAATCCGACCCACCAAACTTTGGAGGTAAAACGGTTTTATCTGTAGACCTTTTGATGTTCTTATTCTTCAATGAAACAACCAAAACAACAAAGGCTGAAGAAATATTCAATCGATTTACTGATAAAGATAAAGTTTATGTAAAAGGTGAAGTATCAATTGATGGTGAAGATTACATCATCGTTAGAACTATCGAAAGAAAGTTGTCTAAGAAAGGTGAATGGAATGTAAAAACAGAATTAGACTTCTTTAAAAAACTATCGGACGGTAGTTTACAAAACTTTACAGGTGAACAAAGACGTGAAACCGAAGCGTTCATCAAAACTTCTATTGGCACAAAAGAAGACTTCTTAATGACCATTCTTACAACCGCATCAAATCTTGAAGAATTGTTGGAAGCAAAACCAACTGCTCGTGGTCAGGTGTTATCAAGGTTTATGGGATTGGAATTTTTGAAAAGAAAAGAAGAAGTTGCAAAAGAAGTATATGGAGATTTTTCAAAATCAAAAATGTCTAATGTATATTCTTCACAACAACTTAAAGATAACAACGAAGAGTTGAAAAATACAATTTCTGACAATTTGAAAAAAATTGAAGAAGTTAAAATTGAGTTGAAAGATATTGAGGATAAAATCAAAAAAGGGAAAGAGTATCGGGATGATATGTTAAAGAAAAAACATTCTGATATCGACCAAGAAATTTCTGTATTGAATCCTGAAAAAACACAAGAAGAAATCAATACCATCAACTATGAAAAAAGTACATTCATATCTAAAATAAATGAACTTAAAGTAGTTGAACCATCTCATTTTTATTATGAAGAAACACATGATAAAGTTAAAGAGGAGATAGATGTTCTTTATAAAGAGATTGTTAAAATTGATACAGAAATATCATCAATCAACAAATTGAAGTCATCTGTTGAAGGTGGAATCAAATGTGAACATTGTGGAATTGAGTTAATGAATGCGGCAATTACAAACGCCAAAATCGCCGAACTTGATGGATTAATCCTACAAAAAACCACAAATGAAGCAGCAATGACGGTTTTAAACCGCACGGAAGAAGGTTTCGTACAACTTAAAAAAGAGTTTGATGAATACGAAAAAAACAAACTCATAAAGGAAAAATACGAATTATCAGTTGAAAGTTGTGATTTGAAAATTGAAAGTTTTAATTCAAAACTTAAAAGATATTTTGAGGTCCAAGATAAGATTAAAGACAATCAACAAATTGAAACAATGTTGATTAAAGCTGATATGAGATTGGAGGAACTTGAAACACAAAAGACATCAAAGAAATCTGAAATCACAACACTTGAGGTGGGTAATACCAACAATCAAGAAAAAATTAAAAACAACCTTAAACTGATTGAACAAATCAAAAAAGAAGAGGAAAAAGAAAAGAACTTTAAGATTTACTTGGAGTTGTTCGGTAAGAACGGGATATCAAAAATGATTATGAAAACCATGATGCCACTAATCAATTCAGAACTTCAAAGATTGATGGAGGATAGTTCATACTTCAAATTGGAGATTAGAATCAACGATAAAAATGAGGTAGAGTTTGTGATGATTGATAACTCAACAGGAATTGAAAAGTTGATGGTTTCTGGTTCAGGTTTTGAACGTACAATTGCCTCATTAGCACTACGTTCCGTATTAAGTAAGATATGTAGTTTGCCAAAACCCAATGTGATTGTCTTTGACGAAATTTTCGGCAAAATTAGTAACGATAACTTAGAAATGGTTGCCGAGTTCTTCATCAAAATTAAAGAGTATTTTGACAAAATCTTCGTAATAACTCATAATCCCCTTGTGAATCAATGGAATGATAGTGTTGTAAAAATAAAAAAAGAAAATAATGTTTCAAAAGTTTTGTAACTAATTTAAAAAAATATTAGTATATTTGTAATAAATTATACAAATGGCACTTATTAAAAAAAATAAAAATCGTAAATCTACAGGGGCTTATAAAAGACTTGTGGGAAACCAACAAATCGCTGACCTTATGACCGCATTTCATGCTGCCGCAATTTGTAATGGAAATCAAGTAAGTGATAAATTAATAGTTAGTTATGAAGGGGAATTACCCATTTATAAAGGTAAAGAAGTAAATACACCAAACAAAACTTTAAAAGTCATTGAAAAAAATCCAAATGGTGTTATTATATTTGGTGGATACATCTCTTATTCCAATGAAAATAGAAAAGAAAAAAAACAAGAGGTTGATGTAATAGTTTTTGTTGATGGTATATTTTATTGCTATGAAATAAAAGATGGTGATAACTTGGATACTAAAAAATCTAAATCTGAAATTGATGTTATAGAATCTTTTATGAAATATTTTTCACAAAAAGGTAAAAAAGTTGAAGTTGGTTTAATTTCTGTTAACATGGAGAACGGAAAACATCAAATTAAAGATAAAAGAATTAACGATTATATTATTTCTGGTTTAGATTTTTGTGATAAATTCGAATTTAACTTTAATAAATTTTTAAATTTACAAATAGATGAACAACCATATAATGAATTATTTGTGATTAAGGAAATGGAAAATATTATTTCTGAGCATAATAAAAAAAACAATAAAAAATAAAATATTTATATAATTATGAAACCTTTATGCAAATGGTCCGGTGGTAAAAGGAATGAAATTGAAACATTTAAAGAATTTTACCCAAAAAACTATAAAAGATATATTGAACCTTTTGCTGGTGGTGCTGCGGTTTTTTTCGATTTAAACCATAAAGGTGAGAATGTAATAAATGATATTCATAGTGATTTGATTAATTTTTATAGACAAATAAAAAATGGACATGCTAAAGAAATACATAACATTTTAAGTGGTTGGGAAATCAATGAAAATACATATTATTATGTTAGGGGAGGAGGTAAAAAATTACCAAATGGTAGTGATGTCTTTAAACCCCAAAATGATATAGAAAAAGCCGCTCAATTTATCTTCCTAAGAAGAACTTGTTTTCGAGGTATGATAAGATATAATAGTAATGGTGGTTTTAATGTTCCTTGGGGTAAATATAAAAGTGTAAATTTTGATGATTTACTTAATGAAGAATACACGTCTTTATTAGAAAGAACAATAATAATGGAAGGTGATTATAAAGATGTATTTGATAATTACAATGGTGAAGAAAATTTTATTTTTATCGACCAACCTTATGATTCAACTTTTAATGATTATGGTGGTGATAATTTTACACGACAAAATCAATTAGAATTATTCGAAAAATTTAAATCATCTAAAAGTAAGTGTATGATGATTGTGGGAGGTAGTGATTTTATAAGAGATTTATATAAAGATTATATTATCTATGAATACCCAAAAAAATATAGTTTTAAAATTTATGCAGGAAGAATTGGAGAAGAAATTAATGTTAACCACTTAGTAATTACTAATTACAGACACTAAAAAAATGACCCTAACTTATTCTAAAAAAGGTGTAACCTTTTCACCACTATCTACGTATACAATGTTAGATGGAACTATGGTTGCAATTTACCAAGGTTCAAGAGGTGATAACCCTGAACTTGACTTTATTGTAAAATACAAAGAAACTAACAAACGATTAAGAACACCAAGTCATACACACTGGATTACTGACCTTTTAGTTAAATGTGAATACAATAAAGAACTTGTTGGTGCGTTTGTAAAAAAAGTATTATCTTTGTATGAAACAACCGAACCTTTCAACACCACAGAAGAAAGAGATAATTACGAACTTAATTTTTACAAAAACCATTTAAGTGAGTTCAATGTTTTAGACAATCATGGGTATTATAAGATGGATACCCTTGTGAGTTTTATTGAGTTATTTACCATCTGCGAAAAACAAACAAAAGATGCATATATGTTCAAAACACTATTAGGTTTAGTGTTAGAATATTGCGAAGGAAAAAAGGATTTTTACCAAATTGTATCATATTCAAAACGAGTTTAAAAGATATTTATGAGAAAGAAAAAAACAGAAATGGAATCACAAGACAAGAGATATATGCTTTTTATTTTTGGTGATTTCACAGAGATGGAAAACTTTATTGACGACATTTCGTATCAGTTAGTAACGGTAGTTTCTAGCGAATACCTGAAGTTCAATTATGGTGAGTTTGGAATGGTTTTACACTTTAGAACCAAAGAAACTTTCAGTGAACTAAAAGAGTATGTCGATATGTGTTTAGACGGAGTAGTAGAACAGTACTTTTTGATGGAAGCAACAGAAAACGTGGACATTAAAATGGACCGAAAATTGAAGAAAGATTTTTTGAATATTGATGGAGTAAAAAAAGAGAACAAGAACAAAAAAGTAGACGTAGAAAAATTAAGTGAAGAAAAGAAGAAAAAATTAGGTGATATGATGGAATTTATTTTACCTTTGTCGGAAACAAATTTTGAGTTCCCGATTAGGGTTGAAAGACCACAAAAACCAAAACCAACAGTGGACCAAATTTTAGAAAAGATAACAGAGAAAGGAATTGAGTCATTAACAAAAGAAGAGAAACAAATTTTAGACAATTATGGAAAGAGAGAGAATGGAGGAAATAAAATCAACTAACCCCTTGAATCAGGACGAGATTCAAATTTACCTTAAAGACATCCGAAAATTAAAAGTAATGACACCCGAGAGAGAAAGACTTTTGGCGGAGCGCATTTCATCAACGGATTGTACTGACCGTGAAAAAGAAGCAATTCACAAAGAAATGCTTGAAGGTAATTTACGTTTTGTGATTACAGTCGCAAAACAATACCAAAATCAAGGAATTGATTTATCTGACTTAATTGCTGAAGGAAACTACGGGTTGATGAAAGCAATTAAAAACTTTGATTGGACCAAAAACAATCGTTTTATATCATATGCTGTATGGTGGATTAAACAATCTATCCTACAAACACTAAACGACAACTCTCGTACTATTCGTCTCCCTGTTAACGTCGTTCAAGAGATGCAAAAAGAAAAAAGGGAGAACGAAAAAACAAACAAGGAATTATCTAGCAAATTTGCAACACTTCCAAGAATGATTGACCTTGATATGCATATCAACGAAGATGGTGATACATTGATTGATGTAATTAAAAACGACAACGTGGAAGCTCCTGATGAAATATTCAACACCAAAGATGTATTGAAACAAAAAATGATGGATATCATGTCTGTCTTGGATGAGCGTGAAAAAGTAATCGTTGAAGATTATTATGGAATTACTGGTACACCTCGTACTTTGGAAGACATCGGTTCTGACTTTGGATTAACAAAAGAACGTGTCCGTCAGATTAAAGAAAAGGCTCTTCGTAAATTAAGAAACGAATGTTCAGATTTATTTGAATATTTATGATACTAAAGGGTTGAACCGAGATTACCCTTACAACTCGGCGGAAGGTACCTGATGTTACCAAGGTGAAACTCCTCAATTTTATCTATATGGTAAGATGAAACTACACTCCCCCATCGGCGCCGGTGGGGGTTTTTCTTTATCTTTAATATTTATCTATTATAGTTATTGATATGAAAGACAAATTATTACCGTGGTTTTTATTATTTTGTGCTCTTGGACTATCAGGAACTGCTGCTTATTATAGTGTTGTTGGTTTATCTGTGGTCTTTGTTGGTGTAGCATTACCTGTTATTATAATGGGTGGATTTTTAGAAATATCAAAACTGGCAATTGCAACATATCTACATGACAAGTGGAAAGAAACATACGGTGTTTTAAAGATATATTTAACATTAGCACTTATAACCTT
>Ga0315907_10006945_pt1 | contig 11890 bp, 12 predicted proteins | sample LakEriMetagenome_3_FD_203525 | JGI IMG/M metagenome (GOLD analysis project Ga0315907, IMG submission 203525) | Freshwater fungal communities from buoy surface, Lake Erie, Ohio, United States - Buoy 12 MA123 | ecosystem: Environmental > Aquatic > Freshwater > Lake > Lake biofilm | place: USA...
GCCTCTAAGGCCATTGCCGAGGCAAGAGAAAAAGGAGATCTGAGGGAGAATGCTGAATATGATGCCGCCAAGGAAGCTCAGGGTATGCTGGAGGCAAAGATCAAGAAATTCGAAAGTGATTTGGCGAATTGTCGTATTCTGGAAGCTGATAATATTGATACCAGTAAAGTGTCTATTTTAACTAAAGTTAAGATCACTAATTTGGCGAATAATAAATCTATGGTCTATCAGATTGTTTCTGAAAAGGAAGCCGATCTAAAGCAATCTAAAATATCCATAACATCACCCATTGGTAAAGGGTTACTCGGAAAGAAGGTAGGGGAAGTAGCTGAGGTGAATGCTCCCAATGGAATACTAAAGTTCAAAGTAGAGGAAATTTCCGCATGAGTATCTTTACCAAAATTGTTAATGGTGATATCCCATCCTACAAGATTGCAGAGAACGATAAGTTCTATGCTTTCTTGGATATTTTTCCACTGCAGCCAGGTCATACATTGGTGGTACCTAAACAGGAGATCGATAAATTTTTTGAGTTGACCCCAGCGTTACTATCAGAAATATTGTTATTCGCACAGCCAATTGCCAAAGCAATAGAGCAAGCCTTTGATTGTAAGCGAGTAGGAATTGCTGCAATAGGATTGGAGGTGCCGCATGCCCATTTGCATTTAGTCCCCATCAATTCTGCAGATGATCTGAACTTCACCAGAGAGAAGTTGACTTTATCCCCTGAGGAAATGCAATCTTGCCAGGAAAAAATTCTGAAATATGTCAGATAATACCATCAATCGTCCGATTGCCGTGACCATTGTATCTGTGGTTATGTTGGTATTGGGTGTATGGAATGTTATCTATTCGTTCACTGGTGTTTATGCTCCATTTGGGTTATTATATACGGCATTTCATACTCTGTTGACCGTGGTGATGTTTGCCGGTATTTCTGGTATATGGAGTATGGAACGTTGGGGAGTAATCGTATTTAGTATAGTGATGGCGCTGAAATTTGCACTTGATGTCTATAGCGGTGCATTTTCCTATTTCATTTTTTTATTGTTGATCCCAACGGTCATTTATTTAGGTAACGCTAAAAAAATGAAATGATCAAAGAGATTTTCTGATTATTCATTACATTTTTATACGGTGTTTATTTTCCTTTAGGAAACTCTCCCAACCCCCTTTTCCTTTTTTACCACCTTGTGGACCCGCATGTCCTTGAAAATGATGACAAACGGCAACAGCTAAAGCATCCGTGGCATCATAGGTTTCAAATGGAATGTCAATCTTGATGATAGTCTTCAACATTTTCCATACCTGCTCTTTGTCGGCATTACCATTTCCGGTTATGGATTGTTTGACCTTTTTAGGTGAATATTCGGCCACGGGTAATCCTTTTTCCATGGCGATACCAATAGCAACCCCTTGTGCCCGGCCTAATTTGAGCATACTTTGCACGTTCTTACCAAAGAATGGGGCCTCGATGGCCATTTCAGTGGGCTTATGATCCCGGATAACTTTTACCATGGCCTCATTGATCATGCCTAAACGTTCAAACATATCTTTGATCTTAGTTAAGCGGATCACATTCATCTCTATTACGGCGAGTTGTTTCCCAGTTACTTTCAGCAAACTATACCCCATCATTTGAGTACCAGGATCCACGCCAAGAATTAATTTGGGCTGTTGTTGCAAGAGGTGGTTAATTTTGATATCAATTCGTGAAAAGCAAAAGTATCAAAATATTCCTCAATTATATTCTGGGGCCATTGGTCTTTATCTGGCTATCTGTATCCGTATATCATCAACTTGCAGCACAACCAGATCTCTCAAGTAAGCTGAACAGATTAAAAGGCATATTAGAAAATGATCAGGCCTGGAAAGTTTGGGTAGTGATTTTACTGGTTTTGGTTAACTGGGGTTTGGAAGCATGGAAGTGGCAGCTGCTCATGAAACCCCTTGAAGGATTAAGTTTTTGTAAAGCATTTAAAGCTACATTATCGGGTGTTGCATTTGCTTTGAATACACCCAATCGAATTGGTGAGTATGGAGGACGAGTGTTGTATTTACAAGAAGGGAATCGTTTGAAGGCTGTTTCTTTAACTATTGTTGGAAGTTTCAGTCAATTACTAATAACCATTTTTGCCGGAACAATCGGCATGTGGTTGATGAAGGGTCATTTGCAGGTAGATACTTTACCGATGTTTACTCTTTGGTACGACTATTTTCTGCTTATTTTTTTGGCTATTTTCCTGATATGTTTACTTCTTTATTTTAAGATAGGTATAATATTTTCTCGTCTGATCTTACGTATGAAAGAAGGTAGGTGGAGCCGATTGCTTTCCAGCTTAAAGGATTTGTCTGCTCATCTTTTGTTAAGTATCCTATTGATTTCCTTGTTTCGTTTTGTTGTTTTTATTATTCAGTATAATTTATTATTGCAAGCCTTTGAGGTTAATATTGGATGGTGGGATGGAATCTGGTTAGTATCAATATTATTTTTTTGGTTGGCCATTGGTCCAACCATAACGTTAATGGAGCTTGGTTTACGATGGGAATACAGCATATTGTTGTTTGGAACGATAAGCGATAATACCATTGGGGTTTATACTGCTGCTACATCGATATGGTTATTGAACCTTGTTCTTCCGGCAATGTTGGGAAGTTTGAGTATTTTAAGTATTAAAAAAATGACGAATTAGCCAATTAACTCGTTGACTAATGTGAAAGCAGTAAATTTGTATTCATTCCATGAAAAAAGTAGTATCTACCATTTCTTTCATTCTATTCTCCTCCCTGTCGATAGCGGGTGGTGATTTTTGTGTTACAAATAATTTTTCATTTCAGCCAGGGGAGCGGATCACCTTTAAAGTTTTTTATAGTGTGATTGGTATTTATATCGATGCAGGTACTGCAAATTTTAATATTACTCGTGAGCTGTATAATAGTAAACCTGTTTATCATGTAGTAGCTGATGGATATTCCAATCCCAGGTATGACTGGATCTTTAAAGTTAGGGATCGGTATGAATCTTATATGGATACAGCTACTCTATTACCTTTACGATTTGTTCGAAATGTGAATGAGGGTGGGTATAAGAAGCAGGAAAACGTTACGTTTGACCATCAAGCAGGTAAGGCATCGTCAACAAATGGAGTTTTTAATGTGCCTGGTTGTATCCAGGATGTCATCAGTGCCGTATATCAAGCTCGTAATATAAATTATGCGAAGTATAAGCCTGGTGATAAAATACCCTTCTCTATGTTCCTGGATGATAAAGTATATAATATATACATCCGGTATATGGGTACTGAAGAGGTGCGCACTAAATTTGGTCGGTTTCAGGCAATAAAATTAAAGCCCATGTTGATCAAGGGAAATGCGTTTTCGGGTGGCGAAAAGATGACCTTATGGGTGTCTAACGACTGGAATCATATTCCGCTTCGTATTGAAAGTCCGATTTCTGTGGGTAGTGTAAAAGTAGATATGATGGGATACTCCAACCTTCGCCATCCACTTAATGCGCTTTTGAAAGATCCTAATTAAGTAAATGGATATACTTCATTCATTCGTATGCCTTTCTCCGTTCGGTGAAGAGTACATCCAATTATATTAGGGTCATGTTGGAAGATCAATATATAATCATTTGCAACCGCTTCTTCCAAAAATGCTTTTTTTTCATGTAACGATGTTAATGGAAACATATCATACGCCATAACATAAGGTATGGGAATGTGTGCTGCAGATGGTAACAGATCAGCCATGAAAACAAATGTTTTTCCTCCCATGGTAATTTGAGGCAACATCATGGCGTCCGTATGACCATAGGCAAATCGTATAGATATATTTTCGGTGAAACGTGATAATGGCTCTTTTACATCGATCATGCTCAATCTTCCTGACTCTTTCATCGGGAGAATATTTTCTTTTAGAAAAGATGCTTTCTCCCGATCATTGGGTTCTGTGGCCCATTTCCAATGTCGTTCATTACTCCAATATATCGCATTAGGGAATGTCGGAATTAGTTCTTCATTAATACGCTCAATAGCTCCACCGCAATGGTCAAAATGAAGATGTGTATGAATAACGTCTGTTATGTCTTCTTTTTGGAAACCTGCTTTATTCAGTGAAGATTCCAAACGGGCATCACCATGCAGATAATAATGACCAAAAAACTTTTCATCTTGTTTATTTCCCATTCCGGTATCCACCAAAATACGCCTGCCTTCATCTTCAATTAAAATACTTCTTAAGGCCCAGGTACACATATTATTTTCATCGGCTGGATTTAATTTATTCCAGATCGATTTGGGAACAACACCAAACATCGCTCCGCCATCCAATTTAAAAAATCCTGTTTCAATGATGTGTAGTTTCATATCGCATTCTCTTTATCGTAAACAGTAACATGATCAATCCGCAAACAAAAAAGGTCATGCAGCTTAATACACTTATCCGCTGTGATCCTGTCCATTCGGTCAATCTTCCAAATAAAAATAATCCGATTACGATCCCGATCTTTTCTGATACATCAAAAAAACTAAAGAAAGATGCTGTGTCTTTTGTTGCTGGCATAAGCTTGGAATAAGTTGAACGGCTTAACGCCTGGATACCTCCCATTACAAAGCCGACGCAGGTCGCTAGTATATAAAACATCATTACATCTCCAGTTGGTAAATTATAGCCAAGCAGACAAAGGAATATCCAAAAGATGACACAACTGATGATCGCTGGTATATTGCCAATCCATTCAGACAGTCGGGATATAAAAAATGCACCCACAATAGCTACGATCTGTATGAGCAAGATGGAAATAATCAAATTACCCTGAGGAATATCCAACTCACTGCTGGCATACAAAGGAGCAGCGAGCATCACGGTTTGAACTCCCATATTGTAGAAAAAATAAGACCCTAAAAAACGTTTGAGTACACTCATGCTGCTTAATTGCTTCCAAACTTTTGCCAGTTCCTTGTAGCCATGCAAAAGAAGATGACCACTTGGTGGGCGTTCTGCCGCCGGAGTCTTAGGTAGTTTGTTTAGCGACCAATTTCCAAAGCTGAACCACCAAATGCCAACCAATAGAAAAGAGATCTTAGGGCCCATAGCTTCTTCCACTCCAAAGGAACTACCTTTCATGATCAGTACCAAACTGATGAGCTGAAGGATCACACTTCCGATATATCCCATTGAAAATCCTCTTGCGCTTATTCGGTCACGATCTTCTGGGGCTGCAATCTCAGGTAAGTAGGAGTTATAAAAAACTATACTCGACCAATAGCCAATACATGCTAAAATCGTACAGCATAACCCCACAATCAGATTATCTTTTCCATAAAAAAATAAACTGGAACAACCTATACTTCCCATCGTCATAAAAAATCTCAGCATTCCTCTTTTTACTCCTTTATAATCGGCAATAGAAGATAAAATGGGGGAGATCAAAGCAACAATAAAAAACGAAAACGATAGTGTATAATTATACAATGCCACATTGTCGAATGTTACACCAAAGAGCTGAACCTTATCTTGTGTTAGCGGATTACCATCTCCAGTCATACTCTCGTAATATGCAGGGAAAATGGTCGATGATATCACCAGATTATATACTGAGTTAGCCCAGTCGTACATGGTCCAAGCCCGTACTACAGACTTGGGTGCAGTTAGGTTTGTTGTAGCCAAAGGGGTTATTTTCAGAAAAGATAGGAAAAAAACGACTAAAGCTTTCCGTTTGCTATTAAAATCAGTAATATCCCGCCCACAATAATGCGATAGATACCAAATACACGGAATCCATTTTTTTGTAAAAATCCTATAAAAAATTGGATAGCCAGCAGTGCAACCACAAAAGCGGTTATACATCCTAATAAAAGTATATTTAGATAATCTCCATTCAAAACTTCAGGAGTATCGTTATAGACATCGTACAAACTCTTAACGGTTGCTGCCATCATAGTGGGGACAGCCAGGAAGAAAGAAAACTCTGCAGCCAGTGGGCGTGATAATTTTTGTTGCATACCTCCAATGATCGTGGCGGCACTTCTACTTAATCCGGGAAAAATTACAGAAAGGACTTGGTAACAACCAATGATGAATGCTTGTTTATTGCTGATATCTTCTTCCTGTTTGATCTCTGGATTCATAAACCATTTGTCAACAAATAGTAATATGAATCCTCCAACAAGCATAACGGTTGCGATCACCCATGGTTTACCAAGAACCGATTCAATATGCGATTTGAATAGTCCACCAAAGATCAATGCAGGAATTATAGCTATGATAAGCTTAATATAAAAACTGAATTGATTTAGTCTAATGAATTTTTTCCAATATAAAACCACAACCGAAACGATCGCGCCAAACTGTATCACCACCTCATACAATTTTGTGAAAGCTTCATCACCAATACCCATAAAAGCTGATGTAATGGCCATATGACCTGTAGAGGATATCGGTAGAAATTCAGTTAGTCCTTCAATGATGGCAATGATTATCGCTTGTATGGTATTCATGATATAAAAAAAGCGATGTTGCCATCGCTTGTATAGAATTAAAAAGATATTTTATTCGTCATTCGATTTTTTCATGATGGCAAAAATCTCCACCACAAAACCCGCAATGATCAGAATTGGTGCCAAAGTAATACGACGAAAACTATATACTTGATTTTCATCGAAAACAGTTGGATTTTCATTTTTTCCACCAGCCATCAGTACAAATCCTATTGCAATAATGACTAAACCTAAACCCATCCAGATATAATTTGATTTGCCGAATAATGATGTTGAATTTTTTTCCATAGTTGTAAGATAAAAACAATTATTAATATAGGTCGTCAAGTTTCATTTTCAGGTATTTCGTGACACTTCGTTGTGTGCTAATGAAGGTAATACTAATACCCATCACGATTAATCCGAGGAATAAAAAGCTTAATAATGAGTTGTCACGTAAAGCAGCCATCTCTGGTAACCACCAATTCTCAACACCATAAATTATGAAGATAATAGCTCCAATGGCTAGTAATGCCGAGGTTAATCCGTTAAGTAATGCTTTGGTGGTAAACGGTTTGGAAATAAACCATCTGGTGGCACCCACCATCTGCATGGTCTTAATTAAAAAACGATTACTGAACATCGCTAATCGAATGGTATTGTCGATCAATACTATGGCGATCAAGGATAATAATCCAGCGATAATCAATAAAACGATTTCCACCTTTTTGACCATATTGTTTAAACCCGATACTACTGCATCCGGATATTGGATCTCACTTACAATAAATTGCTTTTTTACATCTGCTACGATCTTATCAAGACTATCTTTATTTACATAAATCGGGTCTAGATAAAAATCAATACTGGCCGGTAGCGGATTATAGTCCAGTATTTTCTCCCAATCTTCATTTTTATCTATGATAAATTTTTCTTTGGCTTTTTCTTTGGTAATATATTCAATCTGACGGGCATATGGTTTCGAACTAATGAACCGCTGTAACGAGTCAATATCTTTTTTTGGACTACCTTCTCGGATAAAGGCATGGATTTGTACATTCCCCTTGAAATAATTCTCAAGCTTACTGGCATTGATTACAAGCCAGCCTAAAATGCCCAGAATAAACAAGACCAGTGCCACACCCAGTATCGACATGAAATAGCTGGGTTTACTTCTTTTCATTGATGTTTTACTGACGTTTGCCATAACAAGTCAAAAATAGGCATTTTGAGCCGTTTGCGTATTTTTGTAACCCCTCAATAAGAGTGGATTTAACAATTCTCATCTTTCAACAGGATGATTAACCTCGTTTATGGAGTATAATTTCAGGGCAATAGAGAAGAAATGGCAGGATAATTGGACTGCAAAAAGGGTCTATACAGTGAATACAGACCCTTCCCGTCCCAAATATTATGTATTGGATATGTTCCCTTATCCAAGTGGATCAGGATTGCATGTAGGTCATCCCTTGGGGTATATCGCCAGCGATATTTTTAGCCGGCATAAACGCTTGAAAGGGTATAATGTACTTCATCCAATGGGGTATGATTCTTTTGGTCTGCCTGCTGAACAATACGCTATTGAACATGGTATTCCACCTGCCGTATCAACGGCAAAAAATATTGGAACATTTCGCAGTCAGCTTGATAAAATTGGTTTCTGTTTTGATTGGGATCGTGAAGTACAGACCAGCGATGCATCATACTATAAGTGGACACAGTGGATCTTTCTTCAATTATTTAATAGTTGGTTCAACCGTACCAAGCAAAAAACAGAATCTATAGCTCTTTTGGAAGAGGTGTTCATGAAAGAAGGGAATAAGCAACATGAATGTCCAGGTAATCGTTACCTGCAATTCTCTGCTGAAGAGTGGAAAGGGTATTCGTATAAAGAGCAGCAGGATATTCTAATGCAATATCGTGTAGCCTATTGTGGGTATGGTGAAGTGAACTGGTGTGAAGCATTGGGCACTGTACTGGCGAACGATGAAGTAATCAATGGAGTTAGTGAACGTGGCGGACATCCGGTTGTTCGTAAAAAATTACGTCAGTGGTATTTGCGCATTACTGAATATGCGGATCGATTGGTGCAAGGTTTGGATACTGTTGATTTCAGTGATAGTATGAAAGACATGCAGGCCAATTGGATCGGTAAAAGCTATGGTGCCGAGATCGATTTCAAATTATCTTCCGAATCACTAAGTAGCGATGTATTTCTAAAGGTATATACCACTCGGCCGGATACTATTTTTGGTGTTGATTTCATGGTAATTGCTCCTGAACATGAACTGGTAAGCGGTATAACCACCACTGCACAACAACAAGCGGTGGAGGATTATCTTGCTTATGTGAATAGCAGAAGTGAGCGTGAACGTATGGCGGAGAAAAAGATCACAGGAGTTTTTACAGGTGCCTTTGCGATTAATCCTTTTGACGGGCGAAAGATTCCAGTTTGGATCAGTGAATATGTATTAGCCGGTTATGGCACCGGAGCAATCATGGGCGTACCTTGTGGTGATGAACGTGATCATCGATTTGCCAATCATTTTTCTATTCCGGTAACCAACATAATTGGCGCGTATTATGATGGTAAAGATGCGAATCCTACTAAAGATGCTACATTAGAAAATAGTGGATTCCTGAATGGTATGGTAATGCGCGATGCTTTGGAGTTGGTGATTGTGAAATTGGAAGAAATGGGCATCGGTCAGCGCAGAACGAATTATAAAATGCGGGATGCGGCATTCAGTCGCCAGCGCTATTGGGGTGAGCCATTTCCTATTGTTTGGAAAAATGGGGTTGCCGTTCCATTATCCGTGGAAGAGTTACCCGTGTTATTGCCACATATGGATGATCTGCGTCCTGGGCCAGAAGGCGAGGGGCCACTCTCGAATTTGGAAGATTGGAAAAATTATGCCGGTGGTACACGTGAAGTAAATACTATGCCTGGTTATGCCGGATCATCCTGGTATTTTCTGCGGTATATGGATCCTAAAAATGAAAATGAATTTTGTAGTCGTGAAGCAAGCGATTACTGGAATCAGGTAGATCTATATATAGGAGGCACAGAACATGCGGTTGGTCATTTATTGTATAGTCGTATGTGGACCAAAGCATTATTTGATTTGGGATTAATTGGATTTGATGAACCTTATAAACGCTTGGTGAACCAAGGTAAGATAGGTGGAGATTCAAGATTGGTATATCGTATTCATGGTACGCAAACGTTTGTATCTGCTGGTTTGAAAGATCAGCATCAAACGGATGAGATCCATGTGGATGTGAACTTCGTGAATGGATTTGAGCTGGATACAGAAGCCTTCAAAAAATGGAAGCCTGATTTTGAACAGGCAGAATTTATTCTGGAGAATGGAAAATACATCTGCGGTTCTCGCTTAGAAAAAATGAGTAAGCGTTATTTCAATGTGGTGAACCCGGATGATATCGTAGAAAAATATGGAGCGGATACGTTTCGGATGTATGAGATGTTCCTGGGCCCGGTTGAACAGGATAAACCATGGGATACAAAAGGTATTGAAGGTGTACATCGCTTCCTAAAGAAACTCTGGAGATTATTTGTGGATGAGGAAAAAGGAAAATTATTGATCGTGAGTGATGAACCTACGCGCGCGGAATGGAAGGCGGTATATAAGATGATCAAGAAAGTGGATGACGATACCGAACGTTTTTCATTTAACACGGCAGTAAGTGCATTCATGATCGGGGTTAATGAATTATCTGATCTCAAATGCCATAAGCGTGGCGTATTGGAAAAGCTTCCCATCATTTTGGCTGCTTATGCTCCTCATATTGCTGAAGAATTATGGCAAATGTTAGGTATGGAAGGATCGGTGATCGATGCTCGGTGGCCGCTGGTGGATGAGGAATATTTGATAGAAACTGCAAAAGCTTATCCGGTAGCGATTAATGGTAAAACCCGAACAGAAATTGAGATAGCATTAGAAGCTACACAGGAACAAGTTGAAACTATTGTGATGGGAGATGAGGTAGTGCAAAAATGGCTAGAAGGTAAAACGCCTAAAAAGATCATCTACGTGAAAAATAAGATGATCAATTTGGTTGTATAAATTGAAGCCGATGTCTTTTTCTGTAGTTTCTTTTGATTCCTTATCAGATCGGTTAATAGCGATGGATTTTACAGCGGCTAATCATGAATTAACCGATGAGGTCATTAATGATATGTCATTGTTCTCGCACTATGTAGAGCATTCATTATCAATTTCCCATGCTCGTTATGGCATTGGCGGATATAATGAGCATCGAACTGTTTATAGCAGAAGTTCTGTATTTGATGATACTCTAGAGCCTCGTAGATTACATTTAGGATTGGACATTTGGGGAAAATCGGGTACTCCAGTATTTGCTATTGCTGACGGTATAGTTCATTCTTTTGCTTTTAATAACCGTTCAGGTGATTATGGTGCTACTATCATAGTAAAGCATGAGATCGAAGGGAGTATATTACATAGTTTATATGGGCATCTTTCCTTAAAGGATCTGCAGGGATTAAGAGTGGATGAGCATATTTCAAAAGGTCAATTGATCGCTCATTTTGGGGAACCTTCCGAGAATGGGAACTGGCCTCCTCATCTTCATCTTCAATTGATTAAGGATATGGGAATTTGGGAGGGTGATTACCCTGGTGTTTGCAAGTTTAGCGAGCGTGAACAATGGCTTCTAAATTCTCCTGATCCATTACCCTATACCGGACTGAAGTCTTCTGAATTTCCATTACATTTACCTTATGGCGAATGACAATCTGAATAGAGAGAAAAGCGGACTAACCTCTGCTGATAAGGAGTTTGAAAACCAGATCCGGCCTTCAGCTTTGGAGGATTTTGCTGGGCAGGGACAAATTATCGACAATCTTCGAATTTTTATTCAGGCAGCCAAGATGCGTGGCGAAGCATTGGATCATATTTTATTTCATGGCCCTCCCGGTTTAGGAAAGACCACATTATCGAGAATCGTAGCGAATGAGATGGGGGTACAGATCAGAGAAACATCTGGTCCTGTAATTGAGAAACCAGGCGATCTTGCCGGACTACTAACTAATCTGGAAAATAATGATGTATTATTTATAGATGAGATTCATCGGTTGAGTACCGTGGTGGAAGAATATCTATATGCAGCAATGGAAGATTACAGAATTGATATATTGATCGACTCTGGCCCGAATTCTAAAAGTGTGCAGATCAATCTGAATCCATTTACATTGATCGGAGCCACAACCAGAAGTGGTTTGCTGACTGCACCATTGTTATCGCGTTTTGCGATCAAATCAAGATTAGAATATTATTCTGCGGAAACGTTAAGAAAGATCGTAGAGCGCTCTGCTAGTATATTAAACGTATCTATTACTTCCGATGCCGCTACGGAAGTGGCTA
>Ga0315907_10006948_pt1 | contig 11887 bp, 13 predicted proteins | sample LakEriMetagenome_3_FD_203525 | JGI IMG/M metagenome (GOLD analysis project Ga0315907, IMG submission 203525) | Freshwater fungal communities from buoy surface, Lake Erie, Ohio, United States - Buoy 12 MA123 | ecosystem: Environmental > Aquatic > Freshwater > Lake > Lake biofilm | place: USA...
CTGAAGCAGTTCACCCTCACCGGCACCTTCGAGGCCGGGCACTTCGAGTACGACAGCGGCCTGGCCCTGGTGCATGTGGACGACGCCGCGCGCCTGTTCCGCCTGGAGGGCCCCACGGGCGTGCAGTTGAAGGTGGCCGACGTGCAAGCTGCGCGTGCGATCGCCGGCGCGCTCATCGACCGCCTGCCGGGCGGCCTGATGGTGCGCGACTGGACCCGCACCAACCGCCACTGGTACGACGCCGTGCAGATCGAAAAGCGCATGATGACCATCATCCTCACGCTGATCGTGGCGGTGGCGGCCTTCAACCTGGTCAGCACCCTGGTGATGACGGTGACCGACAAGCGCGCCGACATCGCCATCCTGCGCACGCTGGGCGCGAGCCCGGCCTCGGTGATGGGCATCTTCGTGGTGCAGGGGGCGCTGGCCGGCATCATCGGCACGCTGTCGGGGGTGGGCCTGGGGCTGCTGGTGGCGCTGAACATCGACGTCATCGTGCCGGCCATCGAGCGCGCCCTGGGCGTGGCCTTCCTGCCCGGCAGCATTTACCTCATCAACAAGATGCCGAGCCAGCCCCTGGCCAGCGACATCGTGCCCATCACCCTGATCTCGCTGGCGCTGGCCTTTGCCGCCACGCTCTACCCCAGTTGGCGCGCCAGCCGGGTGAACCCGGCACAGGCGCTGCGCTATGAGTGAGCCCAACGTGCACCCCGTGCTGCAGGCCACCGGCCTGCACAAGCGTTTCCACGAGGGCGGTGCGGACGGCCTGGACGTGACGGTGCTGCGCGGCGTAGACCTCACCGTGCAGGCCGGCCAGACCGTCGCCGTGGTCGGCCCCTCCGGCGCGGGCAAGAGCACGCTGCTGCACCTGCTGGGCGGACTGGAAGCGCCTGACGCCGGCCGCGTGGCGCTGATGGGCCGAGACTTCGCCGCGATGGGCGCGACCGAGCAGGGTCACTGGCGCAACCTGCACCTGGGTTTCGTCTACCAGTTCCACCACCTGCTGCCGGAATTCAGCGCACTGGACAACGTGGCCATGCCGCTGCGCATCCGGCGCCAGAGCGTGGCGCAGGCGCGCGAGTCGGCGCAGACCATGCTGGCGCGCGTGGGCCTGGCCGACCGAGGTCGACACCACCCGTCGCAGCTCTCGGGTGGCGAGCGTCAGCGGGTGGCCATCGCCCGCGCGCTGGTCACCCGCCCGGCTTGCGTGCTGGCCGACGAGCCCACGGGCAACCTGGACCGCGCCACGGCCGACACCGTCTTCTCGCTCATGCTCAGTCTGGCGGCCGAGCAGGGCACGGCCTTCGTGGTGGTCACGCACGATCCCGGTCTGGCAGCGCGCTGCGCCGCCACGCTGACCTTGCAACGTTGAGCCGAGCGGTCATCTTCGCGCAGCACCCCGGCGCGGCTCGAACGCGCGCCCTGCACGTCCAGCCCCGGCTTCCTACAATGGGTCGGTGCACCTGATCAACGCCGACCTCCACTGCCACTCCACTGTCTCTGACGGCACGATGGAGCCCGAAGCCCTGGCGCAACGCGCCAAGGCCAACGGGGTGGAACTGTGGGCGCTGACCGATCACGACGAGGTCAAGGGCCAGCACCGTGCCATGGCCGCCGCCGCCGCCCTGGGGATGGACTACCTGACCGGCTGCGAGATCTCGGTCACCTTCGCGGACGTCACGGTGCACATCGTCGGCCTGGGCTTCGATGCGAACGACGATGCCCTGCGCGAGGGCCTGGCCGCCACCCGCGGCGGCCGCGCCGAGCGGGCCCGTGAGATGTCGGACGGCCTGGCCCAGGTGGGCATCAAGGGCGCCTACGAGGGCGCGCTGAAGTACGTGGGCAACCCCGACCTCATTTCACGCACCCACTTCGCCCGCTTCCTGGTGGAAACCGGCGTGTGCGTCGACACCCACGAGGTGTTTCGCCGCTTCCTCACCGAGGGCAAACCTGGCTTCGTGCCTCACCGCTGGGCCCGCCTGGGCGACGCCGTGCGCTGGATCACCCAGGCCGGCGGCATGGCCGTCATTGCCCATCCGGCGCGCTACAAGTTCACGCCCACCGAGGAGTACGCGCTGTTCAGCGAATTCGTGGCGCACGGCGGGCGAGGCGTGGAAGTCATCACTGGCGCGCACAGCGCAGCCGAACAGGTGAAGTACGCCGACATGGCGCAGGAGTTCCACCTCTACGCCTCACGCGGGAGCGACTTCCACTCGCCCGACGAGAGCCACACCGACCTGGGCACCCTGCCCGACCTGCCCGGCCGGCTCACCCCCGTGTGGGAAGCCCTGGCGCCGCGGGTGCTGCGCGCTTGCGCGGGCGCCTGAAGGCCTTCGGCGCCGCCAAGCCCGCTCACGGAAACTTCGGGCGCACCGCCTTGGTGGCGCTCAAGGTTCGCAGAAACGCCACCAGGTCCTGCGCTTCCTGCGGGCTCAGGCGCAAAGGCCGCAACACCTGCTCTCCGTCGGCATGCAGACGCTCCAGGTTCAGCTCTGAGTAGTGCCGCACCACCGCTTCCAGCGTGGCCAACTGGCCGTCGTGCATGTAGGGCGCGGTACGTGCGACCTGACGCAACCCGGGCACCTTGAACTCGCCGAAGTGGCGGTGCGTGGCCTCCACATGGCGAGTTTTCACAGCCTCATCAGCTTGGTCTGGCGCTGGGGCATCAGCCCAGCGCGACAACAGGTTGTAGGGGCTGGCCTTCAGCGCTTCGATGCCCCCGAATCGCCCGGTGTCCACCACCCCCGGCCGCACGAAGAAGTTCAGGCCGATGTCGGCGAACTCCCCATGCGTGAAGCGCGGGCCGCCGTGGCAGAGCTGGCAGTTGCCGCTGCCGATGAACAACTGTAGGCCGCGCTGGGCCGCCGCCGGGTAACGCGCCGCGGCGGCGCGGTCGCCCCGGGCCAGCGCGTCGCGGAACTCGTCGAAGGGCGTGCGCCCCGACACCAGCGTGGCCACGTAGGTGCTGATGAGCTTGGCCGTGCCCACCAGCACCGCCTGGGGTTCCTCTGCGTGCAACGCACGCCGGAACACCCGCTGCCACGTCGCCGCATCGGCAGGCCGGCGCATCAGCATGGCCCGTAGATGTTCCGGGCTGGACGCCATCTCCCGCGGGTCCAGCAGCGGCCGGATGGCCTGGGACCACAGGCTGTCGGCCGCGCCGTCCCAGCCCTGCCAGCGTTCGTGCACCGCGTTCCACAGGGTGGGCGCATTGCGGTCGAGCTCGGCCACGCCGCGCGAACGCGCACGGCCGTCGGCAAAGTCCTGTTGCGGGCGATGACAGTGCGCGCAGGAGACGCCTGCCGGCGACAGACGGGCGTCGAAGAAGAGGCGGCGGCCCAGCGCAATGGCTTCGGGCCGGTGGCTCAGCGCATTGCCGGGGTCCCGCACAGGGGCGGGCGGCCAGGGGCCGTGGCTGAGGATGCGGTCGATCTCCTCCTGCGTGAAGTTCACCACCGGTGCGGAGGTGTCTGCAGCGCGTGACGTGGGGGCCGCCCCCGCCGGCAGGCAAACGGCCGCCCACAGGGCGACCGCAGCCAGACCGCCCTGGCAGGCCCGGGCCCAGGCCCACCCTAGGCCCGACACCCCGGGCCTCACTTCACCTCGACCGTGTGGTCCAGCCACTGGCGCCGGCCTTGGGCCTCGACCTCGAAGCGGATGCGCCAGCGCCCGGGCATGTGCAGCATCAGGCCCTGGGCGGTGAAGCGGCCGGCCTCCTGCCACTGCAGCGTGGGCCGGTAGTTCATGCCGTGCCGGTGTGCTGGCATGTCGGCGTCCACGCGCAGCAGTCGGGCAGGACCGCACAGGACACCCCGCAGGCTGAAATGGCGGCTCACCGCCCAAGGTGCAGGATCGGGCACGAAGGCCACGGCCACGCCAGCAGCGTGGCCCGGATCGGCAGCAATGACACGGTGGGCGGCCGGGAGATCGGCGCCGCAGTCGGCTCCTTCGACCCCTTTTCCCCCTTCGGCCTTGCCGCTCGCATGCACAGGTGCCCACAGCAAGGCCAGTACTGCCAGACTGGCCAGCTCCGTGGCGGCACGCCACGCCAGTCCGGCCGGCACCCGGGCCAGACCCCTGGCCCGCGTCACGCCGTCCACAAGCCCTGCAGCAAGGCTTGACCGTTGCGCCACGCGATGGCTTCGGCCAAGGGCCCAGGCAGATCAGCCAGCCACTGCCGCGACCAGCTTGCATGCGGGCCCACGTAATGCCAGCGCTCGGGGGTGAAGGTGTCGGTGCCCACCATGAAGCGGTCGGGGAACTCGGTGAACGCTTCGCGCCAGGCTGTATCAACGCGTCCGGCACTGGCCTGGTCGCTGCGGAAGGCCAGGTCGCACCACAGGCGCGGGTGGCGGCGCAGCACCTCGCGCACGCGCGCTGGCGGCTCGAAGCCTGAGTGCGCCCACAGGATGCGCGCCTGCGGCCACTGTGCGAACAGGCGCTCCACCGCGTCGGCGTCGGAGTGGGCGTGCAGGAACAGCCCGCGCTCGCGCGCCAGCGCCACCATGCGGCGCGGCACCGGCAGATCGGCATCGGCGCCGAAGAGGTGGAACTCGCCCACACCGGCATAGCGGTAACGGCCCAGGCGCTCTTCCATGTAGCGCACGATGGCCTCCTCCCGCACCCAGGCACCGGTATCGGCGCGGGTGCGGTAAGGCCGCAGCACCGGCACCACCAGGTCAGGTGCTTCGGCCCGCAGCATCTGCGTGCCCTCGTCGTTGGAGGACGACACCAGCGCCGTGCGCAGACCGGCGGCCCGCAGCAGCGCGGCGGCCTGCCGTGGTGGCACCAGTTCCCAGGCGTCGTGGCTGTAGTGCAGGTGCGCGTCGAACAAAGGCAGGGCCGCCGCGGCCGGCGCAGGGCCTGGCACCACCAGCCCGGCGCCCAGCCCCAGCCCCCAGCCCAGCAGCGCACGCCGGGTCAGCCTATGTTCTGCTGGCGCGTGCAGGCTGGAGGCGAAGCGCTCCATCTCCTCAGGCCTCCCGGCGGCTGTACAGGGCTTCCATCGCCATGTCGATGACCAGCGCACACAGGCTGTACAGCAAAGAGCCGACCAGCGCCGCCCAGAAGCCGTTCACGTGCAGGCCTTCCAGCACGGAGGCAGCAGCCCAGAACATCAGCGCGTTGATGACAAACAGGAACAGGCCGAGCGTGAGCAGGGTCACGGGCAGGGTCAGCAGGATCAGCACCGGACGCACCAGGGTGTTGAGCAAGCCCAGCACCAGCGCGGCGATCAGGGCGGCGCCATAGCTCTTGACCTCCACGCCGTGGTAAAGGTGGGCCACCAGCATCAGCGCGCAAGCCAGCAAGCCCCATCGCAACAACAGTTTCATGAAAGCCAGCATAGCGCAGCACGGGCCTGCAGGGATGCAGCAGCGCAGGCTTGCGCAAGTGTGCGCACCCGGTCCGCAGGACAATGAACCCATGTCCCAGTGCTTCGAGGTCCACCCCGACAACCCCCAGCCGCGGCTGCTGAAACAGGCCGCGCAGATCCTGCACGGTGGCGGGGTCGTGGCGGTTCCCACGGACTCCAGCTACGCCCTGGTGTGCCATCTGGACGACAAGGCCGCCGCCGAGGCCCTGCGCCGCCTGCGTGGCGTGGACGATCGACACCACCTCACGCTGCTGTGCCGGGACCTGAGCGAACTGGCCAGCTACGCGCGGGTGGACAACCGCCAGTTCCGCCTGCTGAAGCTGGGCACGCCCGGGCCCTTCACCTTCATTCTCGAAGCCACCAAGGAGGTGCCGCGCCGGGTGAGCCACCCTTCCCGCCGCACCATCGGGCTGCGCGTGCCAGACCACCGCGTCACCCAGGCCCTGCTGGAGCAGTTCGGGCAACCGCTGCTGGCCACCACGCTGATTGCGCCCGGCCAAACGGAGCCCATGAACGATGCGCAGGAGATCCGCACCCACTTCCAGAAGCAGTTGCAGGCCGTGGTGGACGCCGGCGCCTGCCCCATGCAACCCACCACCGTGGTCGACCTGACCGGTCCCGAGCCCGTGTTCACACGGGTTGGACGGGGCGAACCCTCGCGCCTGGGGCTGCGGGTGGAGGCGACAGGGCCGGCGTAAGCCCTTCTACACTTTCGGCCGGGCCTTGCGGCCTGTTCCTGCACCTGCTCTTCGCTGACACGCACCGATTCCACATGCTCACCGCCAACAAGCTCATGCCCGCCGGGCGCGGCCTGGCCCCCGTACTGCTCAAGCGCGCCTCCACCGTCCGCCTGGACTGGGACACGCGTCAGAAAAGCCGCTTCGAAGCCACGGATTCCCTGGGCCGCACCCTGGGCGTCTTCCTGCCGCGTGGCAGCGTGGTGCGCGGTGGAGACGTGCTGGTGGCCGAAGACGGCTCACTGGTGCGGGTGGATGCCGCCGCCCAGCCCGTGATGGTGGTGCGCACCTGCACGCAACACGGCTCACCCTTCGACCTGACACGCGCGGCCTACCACCTGGGCAACCGGCATGTCCAGATCGAGCTGCAGCCCGACCACCTGAAGATCGAACCTGATCATGTGCTGGCCGAGATGCTGCAACGCATGCACCTGACCGTGACCCAGGAAGAGACGTCTTTCGAACCGGAAGCCGGGGCGTACGCGGGCGGGCATGGGCATGGGCATGGGCATGGGCATGGGCATGGGCATGGGCATGGGCATGGGCATGGGCATGGGCATGGGCATGGGCATGGGCATGGGCATGGGCATGGGCATGACCACGGCCATGGTCACGATCATGAGCACGGTCACAGCGCTGACCACGCGCCCGAGCCGGCCGCAGCCCCCTCACGCCGCCCCGTGGCCATCCCGGTCACAGCGCAGACGACCGGGCATGTCCACGGGCCGGGCTGCGGCCACGACCACGACCACGGACACCGCCACGGATGACCGCGCCCGCCACCCTGCTGCGCCTGATGTGGCTGGCCTCGCCGGCCTTGCCCGTGGGCGGCTTCAGCTACTCCGAAGGGCTGGAGGCTGCGCTGGACGCCGGGCGCATCCAAGGTGAGGCGTCCGTGGGGGACTGGCTGCTGGACCAGTTGCACCTGTCGCTGGCCAGGGCCGACCTGCCCGCGTGCGCGCAGGCCTTCCAGGCCTGGCAGGCGCCACCCGACGCCGCCCGCCTGCAGGCACTGAACGACTGGGTGCTGGCCACGCGTGAAAGCGCCGAGTTCCGTCTGCAGACCGAGCAGATGGGGCGCTCGCTGGTGGAATGGCTGCGCAACGGCGAGCACGCGGGCGACCCTCGCCTGGCCTGCTGCGCCGAGCTGTCCCCCGCGCCCACCTGGCCCGTGGCCTTTGCCTTGGCGTGCGCGTTGGCCTGCGCCCATGAGCCACTGGCCGAAGACCAGGGCGAAGACCCCGCGAAAGACCTCTCGAAAGACAACGCGCAGGGCGCCGCCGCATCGGCGCTGCTCGCCCTGGCCTTCGGCTGGGCCGAAAACATGGCGCAGGCGGCGATGAAATCGGTGCCGCTGGGACAGGCCGCCGCGCAGCGCATCCTCACCCGGCTGACGCAGGCCATCCCCAGCGCGGTGCAGCAGGCACTGGCCTTGCCGGACCACGAGCGCCAGGCCTTCACACCCGGCCTGGCCATCCTGTCAGCGCGGCACGAAAGCCAGTACTCCCGGCTCTTCCGTTCCTGAGCCGCCCAGTCCCTCCGCTTCTGCGTTCTCGAGTTCCCGAGTCTCTGAGACCCCGCACCCGCGCAACCCCTGAAACCCTGACCCACCATGACCACCCGCCTGCACTCCGTCCCCGGCCGCACCAAGAAGCTTCCTCCCCTGCGCGTGGGCGTGGGCGGCCCGGTGGGCTCCGGCAAGACCACCCTGGTGGAGATGCTGTGCAAGACCATGCGCGAGCGCTGGGACCTGGTGGTGGTCACCAACGACATCTACACCAAAGAAGACCAACGCCTGCTCACCGTGGCCGGCGCCCTGGAGCCCGAGCGCATCATGGGCGTGGAGACCGGCGGCTGCCCGCACACGGCCATCCGCGAGGACGCCTCCATCAACCTGGAGGCCGTGGACCGGATGCTGACCCATTTCCCGCAGGCCGACATCGTCTTCATCGAGTCCGGTGGCGACAACCTGGCCGCCACCTTCAGCCCCGAGTTGTCGGACCTGACCATCTACGTCATCGACGTGGCCGCGGGCGAGAAAATCCCGCGCAAGGGCGGGCCGGGCATCACCAAGAGCGACCTGTTCGTCATCAACAAGACCGACCTTGCGCCCCACGTCGGCGCCGATCTGGCGGTGATGGAAGCCGACACCCGGCGCATGCGCCCCGACCACGCCGGCCGCAGGCCCTACGTCATGACCAACCTCAAGACCCGCGAGGGCCTGGCCGAGGTGGTGCGCTTCATCGAGACGAGAGGTCTGCTGACGGCTTGACGGAACTTCGTCGGCCGCCAGCATGAGGGCGACTACTCAGGGGAGTTGTTGCGGCTGCGGATGAGGTGACTGTTGCAGACTGGGGACGGTCGTTCGTCTCGCGGAAGCGAGCGTCGGCAATTGCTCGAACCTGCCGGTGGCCAGAAGCCACGACATGCGAACCGCGAGCCTGGTAAGCCGGGATTGACCCTAGTGAGCGAGCCCACCTGGAGGAAGCTGGGGAAGGCCTGGGGCAGTCCTCTTGGCTCGGGGCGCCAAAGGGTACCCCGCTGGGGCTGCCGACTCCACGGTGGTCTGGATCCTGTGCTGCATACTTCAGCGCAGACAGCGCCTGGTTGACGTCACGCCGTTCGAATGTGATTGGCGATGCGCTGCTCAAGCCGCTGGACGTCTTCTTGGCACAGGTGCCGTACAGCGCGATAGTTGGCTGCGGCCTTGATTCCAAGCGCTCGCCGGCCTTCACCTGGACCATCAGAACAACCTTCGATCGCGGCGAGAGGCGCAAAGTAGGCCTCCTTCGGGTCTCGATGGTTTCGGATGTCCTGCCATGTCCAGTTTCCTGGCCGTTCTACGCCAGCAAGCACCCAGACTTCAAGCTCCTGCCAAGCGTGTTCCGCCAGCAGAAGGCGCCCGGCCCCCAACACGCGCGCGGCTTGTGCCTCTACGTGGTCGAGTCTCACTTGCCGGTTCTTGTTGCCATCGCGATCGATACAGAGCAGGAAGAGATCAACCATCCCCCGGTAGCGCTGAACGATTGGCTCCAGCTCTGCCCAGTCGAGCGCGCGTTCGACCCCGCCGAGATTCGGGTCTGTAAGGACTTGGACTGATGCTTGTGGCCGATTCAGCCAAGTCATCATCGCTTTTATGATCGGCTTGACGATGTACTGATCTTTCCGGAAGTCCTCGGGAATGATGAGAACTCTCAATCCTTAGCTCCGTCTTCAGTCAGAGGCTCAGCGTCCACGTCCATGAACGCCAGTGCTTGCTCGAACCAGCCTGTGGAGTGCAAATGCGCCAGCTGCTTCTCACTGATCAGCGCGCGCATGTTCGGCAAGTCGACAAGCCGCCTGACCGAGGCGAGGCCAGAGTTGTGGCGGAACACGATTGAAGCGCTGTCGAGCGTCCCCTCGTCTTCGAGTCCAAGAAGCTCTGGGCTGTGGGAAGTGGCCACGATCTGAACCTCGCCGCTCTTGGTGTGCTGCCTCACCAAGTCCAACAGCAAATGCAGCCGAGCCGGATGGATGCCGTTGTCGAGCTCTTCGAAGAAGTAGAAATCCGAACGCTGGCTGCCCAGCAAGGCCGCAATCATCGCTAGGAACCGAAGCGTTCCATCGGAAGCGCTAAGTGCCGACACCCGTCGCCCATCCCGCTCGATCAACGTCGCCAACACGCGCCCAGCGTGGTCGGCAGGGAAGTCGAAATCCACGGCGTCCATGGGCGTGAGCTCGGAAATCCAGTCTGCCAAGGCCGTGCGCCTCTCGGGCTTGCTGCAGATCTCCTGCAGTACCGAGGACAGGTTCTCGCCCTTGTCGCCGAGAACGGTCTGACCTGGCAGTGAGGCCCTGCGCAAAGCCTCAGGGTCGAGATCGAGAAAGCGCATCGATCCCAGCAGCTCCACTACGCGCAACGCGTGGTCGCGGACAGCGGCAGGGCGGATCTTGGGCTTTCGGGCGAGTTGTGCAAGAGCTGGCAACTGGCTGAGGCACAGGATCTTCTGCCCATGACGCTTGTTGTCGCCACCCCGTTGCAGCCGGACTGCGAGATGCTCTCGGTCCTCGGGATCGTGACGCGGCGGGTCGTCTGGGGGATTGGAGTCAAAGATGTACTCGCCGCCCAGCTGCAAGCGCTCGGCAATCACGCGTGCCGGCATATGAGGCTCACCGACGTCCACTTCGATCCTGTAGTGCCCCTTTTGGCCATCGAGCATGAATCCCACGCCGAGCGCGAACTGGCTCTGCCCGTCTTGTGCGGCCTCTCGAGTACCGCCTCTGATACCGCGCCACAAGAGTTCACCACCTGGGCCGTACTTCTCGCCCAGGATCTCGGCAATCGTGTAGCCACGGGAGATGCCGTGGACGAAGCGGAGAGCGTCACGCAGGTTGCTCTTTCCGGCCGCATTCGTACCGATCACCAGCGTCAACGGCCCCATCGCTAGGGTCGCATCAGCGAAGTTCTTGAAGTGCTCGAGGTGCAGACTGGTAAGCACGGCGCGGGGCGTTGCAAAAATCTATGGATCGTACCGCGCTTGCGATAGCTACCCGGCCGGTGCAAGCTGCTGCGCCAGGCATATGCCGCACGGTCCGATGACCGTTTGGCGCCAATCAGCGTGAGTAAGCCAGCCATCGACCGGCGTCAGCAACCGCTGCACAGCGTACCTTCAGAGCGGCGGGCCGGATTGAAGAGGTGGCTGGTCTCGTCCGGGACGCTGTAGGGCGAAGGAACGACGCTGTCTCGCCTGGCGGCGGCCTCAGGTGAAAGTGACCCAGGAATGTCGCTCGGGGTGGTCCAGGTGCGGCAGGGTGTTGTAGGTCACCAGCATGTGCCGCTTGGGCGTGAAGGCGAACTCGGTCAGTGCGCTGTTGCGGATGCGCAGGTTCAACTCGATGGCGGTGGCGGGCGGCGCGTCCAGCACATGGGCCACGGCGGTGGAGATCGGCCCGCCGCTGGACACCAGCAGCACGTCGCCCTGGTGCCGGGTGCGCACGTGGTCCAGCGCGCTGGTCACGCCCTGCAGGAACCCTTGCCAGCTGGGCATGCCCTTTGGCTGCACCTCACCCGCCATCCAGCGCGCCAGGCCCTCGCGCAGCAGCCGGAAGTGCAGCCGGTAGGCTTCGGGGGTGTCGGGCCGGGGCAGTTCGCCCGCATGAACGCTGCGCACCACGGCCTCGCTGTCGTATTCGTTCAGGCCTGGCCACTCCAGCGCATCCGGCAAGCCCGGCAGGTTCGAGGCCAGGGCGTCCAGGGACTCCCGGTGCCGGCGCAGGCTGCCGCGCAGCACGGCCTCGAAGCGCAGGCCGCGGGCCTGCATCCAGGCGCCCAGTTGCGCACACTGGCGGTGGCCGAGGTCGCTCAGGCGGTCGTAGTCCTCGGCCCCGAACGAGGCCTGTCCGTGGCGGACGAGATACAAGGTTCCCATGCCGGCATTGTGCAGGCCGGCCCAGCCGGCGCAGGCCCTCTCCCTTTCCAGCAGGCCCGGCGGTCAACGCCTGGCTGGCCGGGTGGCCAGCCAGATGCTGGGCAGGATGAGCGCCGCGCCCGCCGCGTGGTACCAGCCCGGCGGTTCGCCCAGCACCATCCAGGCGCCCAACGCACCGTACACGGGCGACAGGTACAGCAGCAAGGCCGTGCGCGAGGCGCCCAGTTCGCGCTGCAGATAGGAGTAGGCGGTGTACGACAGCACGCCCGGCAGCACCGCACCGGCCACCACCAGGCCCAAGGCCGGCAGGCTCCAGACCGTGGCCTCCACCCACAGCGCTTCGGCCAGGGTGAAAGGTGCCAGCACCA
>Ga0315907_10006949_pt1 | contig 11884 bp, 9 predicted proteins | sample LakEriMetagenome_3_FD_203525 | JGI IMG/M metagenome (GOLD analysis project Ga0315907, IMG submission 203525) | Freshwater fungal communities from buoy surface, Lake Erie, Ohio, United States - Buoy 12 MA123 | ecosystem: Environmental > Aquatic > Freshwater > Lake > Lake biofilm | place: USA...
ATGTTTCATTTGAAGCATCTCCTGATGCTTATTCATTTCAGTCGCGTTTTTCGTAAGGTTGTTATCGTGCATGCGATATCTGTAAAGAGGGAGTATGATGTTGTAGATATTATACTTTTCATTCCACCGAATGCGCAAATCCTCTTCTTCACGCGCCCTGAAGTCTTCATCGTACAAACCTATGTTGAACAAAAAATCTTTGCGAAACAGGATACCGCAGGCAATTGGTTTTTCGCTGGCATTCACATGCTCGATATGCTTTCCTCGTTCATCTACCAAATAATAATCGACTGAAACAGCATCAAGATTATTGTTTTCTTCCAAGAACAACTTCTGAACTTTCAGTGTGTCCTTATGTAAGTAATCGTCGGCATCGAGAAAAATGATGAATTGCCCTTTTGCTTTTTTAATTCCAAAGTTGCGTGCGCCGGCTAATCCGAGATTTTGCTCCAGATTGTATATACGAACGTCGTTCTCGTAGTTTTCAAGAATGGCAGCTGTTCCGTCGGTTGAATAATCATTCACGACGATAATCTCAAACTGACTGGCGGGAAGGCTTTGGTCAAGCGCGCTTCGAATGGCTCGTTCTACGTACTGCGCATAGTTATATGTTGTAATGATGAGTGAAACCATTGTGCAGCAATATTGAGTTCAATTATTTCTTTCTTCTCTTCGATTTAGAAGAGGAGTCTTCTGTGTAGTAATTGTTGCCATACATATATCCACCATACGTGTTGCCATAGCCGTATCCATAGCCGTAACCGTATCCATAGCGATAAGCATATTTGCCATAGTAATATTTCCAGCGTTTCTGCTTGATGTTATTCAGCATCAGAGCATTCTTTTTCAGATTATTCATCAAAAGAACATCTTCCAAATGTTTCAGTCCTGCCTTGGTTGCTTTCTCTGTGTTGAGTACGAAAATACCGAGATCCACTTTGCTCAACAATACAAGCGAATCGCTGATGAGCAAGAGAGGAGGAGTATCGACAATAACAAAATCGTATTGCGTTAGAACTTCTTTGAATAGCTGATCTACGCGTGCGTTGAGAACAAGTTCAGAGGCATTCGGTGGAACAGGTCCTGCTGTAATCGCGTCGAGGTTTTCCACTTGAGTGGCACAAATACTTTGTCTGTAGTCCGTTTTGCCGATGAGAAACGAAGATATTCCGCTCACATTTTCCATGCGCAACGTCTTATGCACCTTGGGTTTGTGCATGTCGAAGTCAAGAATCAATACTCGCTTGGATGCCTTCGCCAGCACAGAGGCCAGGTTCACGGACACAAAAGTTTTACCCTCACCCGGATGAAGTGAAGTGACGAGGATAATTTTAGGACCCTCATCCGGTAGAATGTACTGAAGATTCGTTCGAACAGAGCGGAATGCTTCACTGACATTTGAACGCGGATTGCTAGTAATGACAATCGGATCGAGGTCGACATCCTGGTAGTTGGGTATTCCTCCAAGCAAGGGCATGCGCGTGTATGCTTTGAGTTCTCGTGTGTTTTCGATGCGCTCGAAGAACAAAGCTCGAATGAATCCAATAAGCAGAGCAATGAAGAAACCTACTCCAATGAATGTCCAGATGGTCCCTGATTTTTCCGGGCCGACTACTCCTAGCGAACGCGCTGCTTCAATTACACTTGTTTGAGGAATTATACCCGCACGCGCAATAACCGTATTCGCTTTTTTCTGAAGTAAGAATGTGTATTGACCTTCGTTCACCGTGAGTTTGCGTTCGATACTCAACAGGTCGCGTTGCGAGCGAGGTATGTCGCGGAGTTCCATTTCAGCGCGATCATGCTGTGCCCTTACATCGACAATTCGCATCTGAATTTGTCTCTTGTTGTCTGTAGTATATCGGAAAATACTATTGCGAATCGTTTTCACGACAGAGTCTACTTTTTGGACGCGTCGGTCGGTCGACTTCATATCCACCAACAATTCGGTCTTCCGCTGGCTCAAATTGAAGAGGTCCATTACCAACTTACTCAATGTTTGATCTTCGTCTTGAAGCAAATTGAGCGGTGGTATGATGGACAAATCTTTTTCTTTAGAGAGAAACTCTTCAATGTTGGTCAACGCATTTTGCCTGAGAACGAGTAAACGTTCTTCCTCCTCTGTAGCTTCCAAAATTTTGAAGGCGTTTTTCTGCTCCATTTCCAGATCCAAAATGTCTTTCGTGGCTTTGAATCCTTCAATTACGCGCTCTAGAGAATCCATGATGAGCATCACACCGTCGAGTTGTTTGTCGATGTATTCCTCCGTTTTCTGGTTAACCAGCATTTGATTTTTCAGCGTGTACTCGATATAAACCTGAGCGAGTGTGTCCAGGAAAGTCTTGGCCCTGCTTTCGAGCATGTCTTTCATGGTCAACGTAAGAATACTCGTGAATTCCTGGTTTTCGATTGCAAGACCTTTACGGAGCTTATCAATCAACACATCCGGATGCTGAACGGTAAATTGGAAGTTTTGCTCCTGAATACTCTTCAAGCTAACTTCATCGACTCGAGGCAATAAATCAATTTGAATGGTAAAGTTGACATCCTCATTCAGCTTTCCAAACTCATACTCATGTGTAAGCTTGTTGCCGTTCAATACATAGCTGATAGAATACCGATTTAAATCAAGAATCTTCAAATTGAAAGGCTTTCCATACAGGCGCTTGTCCAGCATGCGCCAGTCACAATGAACATCGAAGTAAGCGAATCGATCTACCTGTTCAGTTTTCACACGGCCAACCAAGAAATAGCTGTGGGTGAAATCAATGCGCTGCATGACTTTTCCAATAAGGTCATACGAACTGAGAATACGTTTCTGGTTGGTGATGTCTTGAATGAGGGAATAGTATCCGATGTCTTTGAAAATCTGTGTCTGATAATCGTATGTCTCCGACGATTTCAAAAGAATTTCCGTTTTCGCCGCATAAATATTGGGGAGCCTGTGCGTGTAAAACATCGCGAAAAGCCAACCGATTCCAGAGAAAAGTATCATCAAATACCAATTCTTATTGATAAACTTGATGATTGGTCTTAAATCATCAGCATCCAAGAAATTGGTTTTTTGAGGTGCTGGGGTCGTAGTCGACATAGGTTGGCTTTGAGGTCTGGTCTGTGGGCAAATATACTCGAACGTAGACTCCAACAGGTTAAAACAATGCATTATAGGGTGTATATTCCATGTTGCTCAATTTTGTTTACTTTTGTTTTCCTTTAAATAAAAGAGCTCATGCAGAAAGTCATTCGCACGCTATTCGTTCTTGCCGTTGTTTTAACATCAACAGCGATTTTTGCTCAACCGGGTCCGCCAACAGGCCCTCCGTGTGGTGGCCCATTTGGTCCGGCTTGTCCGATTGATGGCGGCGTGAGCATTCTCATCGCTGCAGGCCTGGCTTATGGTGGTAAGAAGTCGTATGACATGGCTCGCAAGAAATCTTGATGACATCTAATTTTCTAAGAAATCCTTTTTTTCGTTTTTTGGTCCTGAGCATTTCGCTCTATTTATCCTGGAATGTTCTCTATGAATTTTATCTGCGGCCGCACACTAATTTTGATAAAGTTGTAATCGATACATTGGTGCGTTGGGCAGAGTCAACGTTACAGGCAATAGGATATGCCACCACGGACTATTCTGCAGCGGATGTTACCTTTCGAGAACACATCGGTATAGTAGGGTCAAAAGGCGTAACTATCGGTGCGCCATGTGATGGAGTAGTACTCTATGTATTATTTATCTTTTTTGTTCTGTCATTTCCGGGACCGCTGAAACACAAAGTCTGGTTCATTCCGATTGGTGCCTTTTCTGTTTTTTACCTAAACGTGCTCAGAATCGTAGGCCTTGCCATGATTATGAAAGTAAACGAAAGTTGGTTGGCATTCAATCATGATTATACGTTTACGATAATTGTTTACGCATATGTTTTTTTGTTGTGGATGATTTGGGTGAAAAGGTTCTCGCCTTTTGCGCATAGGGTCAAAACTTCCGCAGCATGAAGCAAGCAGGTAAGTTGGCTATTTTGATTTTCTTGGTTTTGGTTTCCGGATTTTATCAAGAGAAGCTAAAAATTAGCATTAACTATATTATTGAGCAAGCCGCCAAAATGCCTGGTTTCTTTGAACAAACACCCGACAAGAAAATGGAGTGGATAGAGCTTGCTCGGGTTTCAGCTCCGTTCGACTATTATCACAATCATCAAACAATTACGTGGTTGTATCAACTTGAATCGCGTCAGTTGTCGATGCTGAAATGGGGAGTTACCGGTTTTTTTCTATTGTGGTTTTTAATCTTAAACATCTTATTACTAAAGACGCTGACGGTATCCCATGAGATTATTCGATACATCCCACTGCTCTATGTTTTTTTGATAGTGATGTCGTTGGTTTTTTATGGTGTCGGCTCTATTTCCGGCCAGCATCAAATTGCTTACACCATTAGCAGAAGAGTCATGGGAGCATTGCAATCCGTTATTCCGGTTTTAATTTTATGGCCGGCATCTCGGCTATGGAATCGTTCCAACTTATAATGTAGCTTTATGAGAAAAATAAGTGAAATGCCTGATAATGCCCGTGTTTGGTTGTACCAGGCTTCGCGCTATCTCAGTGAATCAGAGATCGACATGTTGCAAACGGAAGTGTCTTCTTTTCTTTCCGAATGGACTTCCCATGGTGTCTCAATGGATGCGGCATTTGAGATTGCTCACAATCGCATTCTTGTTATTGCTGCCGACGAGTCTAAAGCAAGTGGATGCGGAATCGATAAATTAGTTAAGTGTATTCAGGATTTAGGCAATCGACTTGGGATAGATTTTTTTCAGAGAACAGTAGTTTTGTTTATGAAAAATGAAGAATGGTGCGAATCGCAACTTCATGAATTTTGGGGTCTTCGAAAGGCCCTAATCGTAAACGATGAAACGCAAGTACTCGATACCACTGTAAGATCGGTAGGGGAGTATCGTGCTGGTTTTCAGAAGTCATTTTCACGCAGTTGGCATGTCGACATGTGGGGGCGTTAATATGATTAATTCGTTTTGAAAGCGGGTGAATCCAATTTTTCGGTTATTTTTTTTCGCTAATGTTTGGTAATTAATCGACGGCTTACTTTATCTTGCGCTCACTTTTCAATTTTTTAATCTCTCTTTTCGGCAAAGTCCAGTGTAAAAACTTACTGATTTCGAAAGATTGAAAGATGATTAAACCCAGGCAGCAGGGACTTGTTGCAAGAATATTTTTTGTTAGTGTATTAACCAAAACCAGATTTTTTTGATGAAAACTTTTACGAGATTAGGTTCGTTTTTGACGATCGTTGCTTCTCTCTGTTGGGGCGTTGCGACGGCTCAGTTTACCTGCGATTCACCTTCAGTGATTACGTGCGGTGAATCAGTATTCGGTAACACCGTGGATGCAGCCAACGACAATGCTACTTCAGGTGCACCTACTTGTGTTACTACAGTGGGTACTGCAGGACAATATTGGTATTCCTTCACTGCTCCGGCAGCAGGGGTTTGCACTGTAGACACCGAGGGGGCTTCTGACTATGACACAAAAATCCACGTCTACACCGGTTCATGCGGTGCACTTACCTGCGTTACAGGTGACGATGATGGCGGTACTGGTGTCTTGTCATTTACTACGTTTAATATGGTTGGTGGAACGACCTATCTTATCCGCGTTGGTGGTTATGCTGCCGGTGCAGGTAACTTTCAGTTCAACATCGCATGCGAGCTTGTAACCGATGGTTGTACAAACCCGGCCGCTTGTAACTTCTCGCCGGATGCGATCAACGATGATGGCTCTTGTTGTCTTGGAGCTTGCCGCACACTGACAATAGGTGGTGGCTTTTTCCTCAATGAAATTACATGGCAAATGTTAGATGCCGGTGGTAACATCATTGTAGAAGGTGCAGGTGCATTCACCGGAACTATCTGCGTTACTCCTGGTTGTGGTTACCAATTTATCATGAATGACACCTTCGGTGATGGTTGGAACGGAAATACTTGGACAATTACCGATGATAACGGAAACGTAGAGGCAACAGGTACTTTACTCGACGGTAATGGTCCTGAGACTATTGTTTTCGCGGTTGGTGGTGCAATATCTGGTTGTACTGATCCCAATGCAAACAACTATGACCCAACGGCGGAATGTGACAACGGAAGTTGCATCACTTGCACGGGGGGAACTTCTTTCTATACCGTAAACATGTATTCAGCAGGTGGTAATGGTTGGAATGGAGCGACATGGACGCTTTTGAATGCTGGTACAGGTGCATTTGTCGATACTGGCGAACTTTTAGGTGGTGCTTCAGGTACTTACAGTCAATGTTTAGCTCCTGGATGCTATACCATGAATACCACTGCAGGTAACCAAGCTTCTCAAGTATCATGGGAAATTGTAAATGCTGCCGGAACTGTAATCGCTTCAGGTGGAGCTGGTATGAGTATCGGTTTTTCTTGGGGTGGCGCTGCTTGCGAAATCCCAGGTTGTACGGATGCAGGTTGTAACAACTATAACCCAAATGCTACTTCAGATGATGGTTCTTGTATTTGTCCTCCATCGAACGATGATTGCGCTAATGCTACCCCGATTGGCTGCGGTGTAGTAGTAAATGGATCGACCATCAACGCGACCCTCGACCCAACGGCGGTAAGCTGTGACCCAGATAACGCAGTTGATGCTCCCGGTGTATGGTATACGTTTATTGGCACAGGTGATTTAGTGAACCTCAGCACCTGCGGAGGCGCCGGTGGTGACTCGAAGATTCATATTTTCTCTGGTGACTGTTCAAGTCCGGTTTGTGTAACGCAAAACGACGACGGTTGTGCCACAGGACTCCTTTCAAGCATTGCCTTTACTGCTGAAAGCGGTGAAGCATATTATGTGCTTGTTTCAGAATACGGCACTTTCGGCGATGGTATAGATTTCGAATTGGCTATGGAATGCTTGGATTGCGCCAATGCGCCTTTTAACGATGATTGTGCGAACGCAATTCCGATTCCTTCCAATATCGATTTTCAGGAAACTGCATCGCTTTGCTGTGCAAACCCTGATGCCGATATGGCTGAGTGGGCTTTCACAGGAACTGAATATGGTATCTGGTATAAAATCAACTCTAGCAACTTCAATGCACTTAACGCAACTGTTTTCAATGGTTCAGGCGAGGGTGCTGACGCCGCTGATGGAACAGATGTAGGTATTGGTATTTTTGAAGGTGGTGCAGGTTGTGCAGCTCTCAACCCATTGGATGGCGCGACCGGTCTTACTGCAGCCAATTTGGATGGTTTTATTTTCAGTTCTTTGGCTGAAGGCATTGTTTTAACGCCAAATACAGATTACTATATCTGTGTAACTACTTCTGATCCTATCAACTGTGCTGATATGACTCTTTCGGTTTCTTTATCGAATGCAGGTTGTACAGACGCTATTGCATGTAACTATTGCTCAGGATGTGCAGAAGATGATGGCTCATGCGAATACATCTCTTGTGGTGCTTCGGTTCCAAATGACTTGTGCTCTGGAGCTATTCCTTTAACATGTGGTGTTGATGTGGTAGGTTCAACAGGGCCTGCAACTAACACCGGTGCACCAAACGTATGTCCAGCAGGAGCAAGTGATATCGGAGTTTGGTATTCGATTGTAGGCGATGGTCAATTCGTGACCTTGAGCACATGTGGATCTGCGATTAACTCACGCATCATGGTGGTAAGTTCAGCCAATGGTTGTGCTGGTCCATACACTTGCGTTGTTTCTGAAAATGATGACAATACTGCTGAAGGTTGTGGTATAGAAAACGCTGACGATGCCTCTGTGCAGTTTGAAACTACAGTAGGAACTCAGTATTACGTTTACATCACAGCTGCCGGACTCGACACTGATGGTGATGGTGTAAATGACTTGAACGAAGGAGCTTTCGTATTATCTTACTCTTGCCAGAATATTACAGAAGGTTGTCTTGATGCTTGTGCTTGTAACTACGATCCTAATGCTAACGTTGATAATGGTAGCTGTGATTACTTCTCTTGCGCAGGTTGTGCCGCTGGTGAAGCTGGTTTCCGTATCGATATGACTGACACATTTGGTGATGGCTGGAATAACAATACCTACACAATCACTGATTTGGATGGTAACGTTGTCGCTCAAGGTGATTTGAACAATGCTGATTGTACAGATGGTGAATCAGCCGGTTTTGATGTGTTCTGCTTGGCTGATGGTTGCTACACAATCACAGCTGGTGGTGGGGCCTTCCCGAATGAAATCGGTTGGTCAATCAGTGATGCTAACGGTAACGTTGTAATCGCTGCGGTATCTCCAAATGCTGATGCAACTTTCTCATTTACCATTGGTGGAGGAGTTTGCGGATGTACCGATGCTACTGCCTGTAACTACGACGCTGCCGCTACCTCAGATGATGGTTCATGCGAGTTTGCTTCATGTGCCGGTTGCACCGATGTTACAGCTTGTAACTATGATGCATCTGCAACAATTGAAGATCTTACTCAGTGTTGTTTCGATAACTGCGTTACTTTAATTATGAACGATACATTCGGTGATGGTTGGAACGGAGCTACTGCTACAATTTTGGATGCTTCAGGTGCTGTAGTTGGAACTGCCGGATTGCCTGCAGGGGCTAACGGAACTGCTTCATTCTGCCTGGCAGATGATTGCTACACTATCATTGTAGGTGGTGGAACTTTTGACGGAGAGATTAACTGGACTCTTACTGGTGTTACTGGCGGCATCCTCAATGGTTTGGCTAACGATCCGGCTGGTGAAAACTTCAGTACCGGTGGAGTGGCTTGTATCTTGGGTTGTACAATCCCTGTAGCTTGTAACTATGACCCAGCAGCAACTATTGGAGATTGCACTCTTTGTGATTTCTCATCTTGCTCAGGTTGTACCTATGAGCAGGCAGCTAACTATGATGCTGCTGCAATCGTAGACGATGGATCTTGCGATTTCAGCGGTGTGATTAGCGATTGTCCAGCAGATTTGGATGGCAATGGCTCTGTAGGAGTTAGTGACTTGCTTATTTTCATTGCCGCTTATGGCACTGTCTGCCCGAACTAATTTGTAAAGTGTATTCATAGAAAAAGGGCCATCGTACTGATGGCCCTTTTTATTTTGTATCAACCAGAAAGTCCTTATTAGTTTTACTATGATCTACCTTAAAACTTACCGCTGCTCTCGAAATGGAGAGGCAATAGTTGTTTTATGGACTTTGAAACAATAATCTGACCTGAGGGACTAAGCATGTAAATGGGAATATCAGATTTTTGTTTGATTTCATATTCCAACATGCTTTGCCGACAGCCACCGCAAGGAGTTATAGGGTCACCCATAGTATAGTTTAATGAGCGTGCAGTAACCGCGGCAGCCACTATTCGTATACCGGGATAGTTAGCGCCAGCAAAAAAAAATGCAACTCTTTCTGCACATAGACCGCTCGGAAAAGCCGCGTTTTCCTGATTGCTTCCCTTTATAATTAGGCCGTTCTCAAGTAATACTGCAGATCCAACCTGAAATGTGGAATAGGGCGCGTATGCATTTTCCATTGCCACTATACATGCATCCAAAAGCGGGTGCATGTCAGCGTCAAGTGTTGCACGCGTTTCGTGGCGTTCGAATACGCACGAGAAGCTGGTGTTTTCCATTTAGGAAGTGATTTATTTATAAATGAGCGCTACGGCATGAGCAACAACGCCTTCTTCTCGGCCAATAAAGCCCATTTTTTCATTCGTTGTGGCTTTAATAGAAATAGAGTCTTCGCTAATACTCGCGCTGGTGGATATAGCTCGTTTCATAAGCTCCACATAGGGCATTATCTTCGGTCGCTCCATCACTAAAGTGCAGTCGACATTACCGATTTTCCAACCTGCTTCTGAGAGCAATTCGGCAGTTTTCCGTAGTAATATTTTTGAATCTATATTTTTGAAACTACCATCCGTATCAGGAAAGTGAAAGCCGATGTCACGCATATTCGCTGCACCCAATAAAGCATCACATATTGCATGAAGTAGCACATCCGCGTCGCTATGACCTAATGCTCCTTTTGTATGTTGTATCTGTATTCCTCCAAGCCAAAGTTCTCTTCCTTCTTGTAATTGATGCACATCGAAACCAAAGCCTACACGTATGTTCATTGGAATGGGTGATTATTCATTTACTTCTTCATTTTCGCTCTTTTTCGAAGAACCAAGCGCGAAACGCAAAGAGAATCGTAAGGTGTTGGCTAGAGGATTTTGTTGTGTTGTGCTAATCAGGTAGGATAAGTCGATAGTTAACACCTGGTATTTCAATCCGGCACCTAGAGTAATGAACTGACGATTCCCTTTTGTATAGTTTTCGTAGAAATATCCTGTTCGGAAAGCGAATTGTTGATCATACCAATATTCAAATCCACCTCCAAGGTTAATCTCACGCAATTCCTCTTTGAAAACTGATCCTTCGATAATAGTTCCTTCATTGCTAACATCTCCCGGCGCGTCACTAAAAGATTGAAGAATTGCTGTAGCAACACCTACGTTCGGGTCCTTGCCGGCAATTATCGTGTCGCCGGCAGCGTTGTAACGCGGAGGAGTCGGCACGAGCAGTTTATTGAAGTCGATAAGTGCGGTTATTTGGTTGTATTTATCCAGATTTACAGTAAATGCAGTTCCAAGTTTTAAGTTGGTAGGTATAAAATCGCGCTTGTCGCTATTGGTATAGCGCATTTTGTTACCGACGTTATTGATGTTTGCTCCTATGTTTAAGCGCGCATCTCTGCCCCAAATGCTTAATCGGTTTTTGCTATAAAACATGCTAATGTCTGCCGCAACGCCCATCCCGGGCTTAGTGTCTGCACCGGAAACATTGGTTCCCCCTGTCAGGTTGGAATAGATGTATCGTATGGCAATACCACCACTGAATTTTTCACTGAATTTCTGACCAAAGGATAAATCGAGTGAAAACTCATTGGGCTTAAACTCTCTAATTTGAGTTCCGACCTCATCTGTGAAAGTAATATTCCCCAATGTGAAATATCGGAGTGAGCCACCCAAAGCTTGATTTTTGGAGAGCTTCTTATATCCACTCAAGTAAGCAAGGCTCATGTCATTCACAAGGGCACGAAGCCATGGAGTGTAAGACAGTGAAAGCTCTACATCCTCTTCCGCAAAAGCTAGCTTGGCAGGATTCCAAAAAGTAGCGTTCGCATCCGGACTCAGAGCAACACCGGCATCGCCGAGAGCACCCGATCTTGAGTCGGGTGTAATCTGAAGAAAAGGGACCGCTGTGGTAATGGTATTTAACTGCCCAAGCCCACGAAGATCGTCTTCATTCCTGATGATGGGTTGCGCGAGCGCTGAGTTGCAGGTCAGGGCAATGATTAGAGCCGCTGCGGAAAACTTATACATGATATTCTGTATCAACTTATTTACAAATATAGTGATGGATGAAGGCGTGGTTATTTCAGGATAACGAGTTTCTCAAAGTGATCGGCAGTCTTGCCATCTTCGTTTCTAACCTCAAGACGGTAGACGTAAACGCCTTTGCCAATGCGGTCCCCAAAATCGTCAGTCCCATCCCACGGAATAGACTCTGATCTGAAACCATTTTGCAGCGCTTGGTGTTCAATGGTTTTTACTAATTTACCGCTTACCGTAAAAATCTGAATTAGGACATCAAGTGTGGTGCAAACCTGATTGTGTTCGAACATGAACTCGGTGTGTGTGGTAAAAGGGTTGGGGTAATTGAGCACATGATCCAGCGCAATCTCGCTTTCTTTAGCTACCACGAAGTCAATAGTTGAACTTGATGAGTTGTTGTGAACATCCCATGCCTGGACTTTCAGAGTGTGGTTCCCCTCTGATAATTCAGGGAGCTGGTAGCGAATCTCTCCGCTCTTGTATGT
>Ga0315907_10006950_pt1 | contig 11883 bp, 6 predicted proteins | sample LakEriMetagenome_3_FD_203525 | JGI IMG/M metagenome (GOLD analysis project Ga0315907, IMG submission 203525) | Freshwater fungal communities from buoy surface, Lake Erie, Ohio, United States - Buoy 12 MA123 | ecosystem: Environmental > Aquatic > Freshwater > Lake > Lake biofilm | place: USA...
TTCTACTTATTTTTAGCAGAATCAAACTCCCCTTTCTCCTCGTGGAGAAAGGGGCTGGGGGATAGAGGTCGAGGATGATGAAGTTATAACCTTTCGACAGGGCATGTCTTTCCTAGTTTACAGGATCCACATCAATAACCAACCGGAAGTTTTTAAGTGGGTATTCTTTGAAAAACAACTCGATTTGTTTTTGTAGTTCTGCTTTTACTTTTTTCAATGAAACCTGCGGTTCAATTTTCATGAGAATGCGTTTTTGAAACAAGTTGCGCACACGAGCAACCGCAGGATATTCGGGACCGAGTATGCGCGATTGAAACGTTTGTCGGAGAAAATTGGCTAATTGCTCTGCTCCTTGATCCAACATATCGGTGGTTTCGTGCTTCAATGTAATATGAATGATACGCGAAAAGGGCGGATAAAAGAAACGTTTTCGTTCTTCAATTTCTTCGGAATAAAATGTCTCATAATCGTGATTTTGGACATGAATCAACACGGGATGATCTGGTTTCCAAGTTTGAATAATAACACGACCTTGAATTTCTCGTCTTCCTGCCCTACCCGCCACTTGGGAGAATAATTGAAAGCTGCGTTCAAACGCTCTGAAATCAGGATAATTTAACATGGAATCTGCACTTAAAACAGCTACCAAATCTACCAAATCGAAATCGAGTCCTTTGGTAACCATCTGGGTTCCAATCAAAACATGAATGCGTTGTTGCTCAAAATCTTCGATGAGTTTATGGTACGCGTATTTGGATCGGGTTGTATCGAGATCCATGCGGGCAGAAGTAACATCGGGGAGAATTTCCGACAATTCTTCTTCAATCTTCTCGGTTCCAAAACCCTTCATGCGTAAATCGGTTGAGGAGCATTCGGCACACTGCGAAGGCACATTCATACTATACCCACAATAATGACATCGCAGTTGGTGAATGGCTTTGTGGTAGGTAAGGGAAATGTCGCACTGAACGCAATGCGGCACATGATTACAACTATGACATTCGATCATGGGTGCAAATCCGCGACGGTTTTGAAAAAGGATAATCTGACGTTTCTTTTTCAGACTTTCTTCCATCTCTTCAATCAAGGCGGGAGAAAAAACGCCTTTCATTCGACGACGTTTGGTGTCTGCACGGAGGTCGTTGATGATGATATCGGGGAGCACAGACCCCCCAAAACGCTCTTGCAATTTAACCAGTTTATATTTTCCCATTTGGGCATTGTAATAACTTTCGATAGATGGAGTTGCTGACCCCAAGCAGATATCCGCTTTAAATTGGGAGGCCAACATAATAGCAGCATCACGACCATGGTAACGAGGCGCAGGTTCGTTTTGCTTGAAGCTTGTTTCATGTTCTTCATCAACGATAACCAATCCAATATCTTTGAACGGTAGAAAAACCGAAGAGCGTGCACCAAGAACAATCATTCCTGATTCTTCATCGGCCGTTAAAACAGCGTTCCAAACCTCAACGCGTTCGTTTTCACTAAAGCGACTATGATACACCTGTACTTTTCGTCCAAAGTGGATCCGCAATCGGTTTATAATTTGGGCTGTGAGGGCAATTTCAGGCAACATATACAAGACCTGCTTCCCTTTTTCAATTTGTTCTTCAATTAAACGAATGTACAATTCAGTTTTACCGCTGCCGGTGAAACCATGCAACAAGGCCGGGCGACCTTCGGCGAATGATTCATGAATACTCGAAAGTGCACTATTTTGCGCTTCACTTAACTGAAAATGAGCATCAGTTTGCGATTCTCCAGTTAATCGACTTACGGGAACATCCTCCAAAACAAATACTCCCTTTTTCAATAATTGCATCAAAGAGGATCCAGTTGAATCGGTTTTTTGAAGCAATTCCTTCTTTTTTATGGGTGGGAAATTTTGGTTGATACCGGGATTTAGACTTAAAAATGCTAAAATAAATTCTTGCTGTTTGGGCGCTCTTTTTAATTGATTAAGCAATTGATGCAAGGCTTCTTCATGCTGATAATCGGAATGTAAATGAACCAACGTTTCGGTACGTTGACGAAAGACATTTCGAAGTTCTTCCTCGGCAGCAATAAGCCGCTTTTTCATCATTTCCCGAATGATGGGGTACACCGTTTTTATTCCTGCAATGTGTTCGATATCCTTAATGCTCAACTCTTTCACTTTGTCGAGCGCTTCCAGAATCAGGTATTCCCGATCGGAAACTTGGGATGTATCGACATTCTCAAGTGTATCTATAGAACGAATGACGGTTTCGCTCGAGAGCTTTAATCCTGCGGGAAGAGCCGCCTGCATCACTTCCCCTAAATGACACAAATAATAATCCGACATCCATTCCCAAAATTCCAATTGCTTGATCGAAATGCTTGGTTCTTCTTCGAGAATTTGTTCCAGATAACGCGCTTCATAATCACGAGGAGGCGTTTCATGAACGTGATGAACAATAGCGGTGTATCGCTTTTTCTTTCCGAATGGAACAATAACGCGTTGTAATGATTTGATGAATGGCTCCAAAATTTGGGGAACCCGATAGGTGAAAAGCCTTGGTAAAGCCAAGGGAACAATCACATCAACAAAAAGGGTCTTGCGTTCCATCAAATGCAAAGATGCAGATTTGAAATCGTCATTTAACGTTTTTATAATGCGATAATTTTCAACCCAAGCGATTAATAATCTACTTTTAAATAGTATCCTAAAATGGAAGCCGATGAGTTATCGAATCTGTCAGTCTTGCGGAATGCTATTAACTAGCGATGCCCAAAAAGGAGGAACAAATGCAGATGGCTCTCGAAACGAGAGATTCTGTTCGCATTGCTATTTAGAAGGAGAGTTTACAAAACCATATCTAAATGTTATGGACATGCAGGAAAAGGTAAAACTCAAAATGCTAAACAAGGGAATTCCAGGTATATTTGCGCATATTTTTGCACGACGAATTCTTCAATTAGAACGTTGGAAAAGTTAAAGATCGACCTCTATCAAAACAGGGCAATGGTCGCTATGCATTGCATCTGGCAAAATAACCGCATTTTTTAATTTCTCCTTCATCGATTCAGAAATACACGCATAATCGATTCGCCAGCCTAAATTCTTGCTTCGTGCCCCCGATCTGAAACTCCACCAGGTATAATGATGTGGGTCTTTATTAATGTGACGGAAAGAATCGACGAATCCGGAGTTTAAGAAATTCTCCATCCAATCGCGTTCTTCGGGTAAAAAACCACTGCTGTTTGCATTGCTTTGTGGATTGTGAATATCGATTGCTTTGTGACAAATGTTATAATCGCCACAGACAATTAAATTCGGTCGTTCGTTTCGAAGCTCGTTAATGTAATCTTGATAATCGGACAAAAATTTCATTTTGAAATCTTGACGTTCGTCGCCGCTAGAACCACTTGGAAAGTAGGTGCTAAGCAAAGACCAATCTCCAAAATCTAAGCGAATGGAACGACCTTCAAAATCGTATGTTTCCATGCCCATTCCTTCAACAATTCGATCGGGTTGGTGCTTACTTAAAATGGCTACGCCGCTGTAACCCTTCTTCTGAGCAGGAAAAAGATAGGGCTCATACCCAACATTACGAAAAAGCTCCAAGTCGAGTTGGTCGGCTTGACTTTTAATTTCTTGCAAGCACAACATATCAGGTTGTGTTTCCAGCATCCATTCAAGAAGTCCTTTGCTAAGAGCCGAACGAAGTCCGTTTACATTATAGGTAACAATTCGCATGATTTTGAAATTTATAAATGCAAATAACTGCAAACGCAATGAGAATTGCCACCTTGAAAATCGAGAAACTCAGTTTAAACAAATGAAGGTGTTTGATATATAATTCGCAAACTTCACGTTAACATTCATTTGAACTATCTTCGCCCGAAGGGTTAAATGTGTTGCGTATATATCTGATTTTATTGATGGCTGTGCTGTTTGTCGGACAAAGTTCTGCGCAAACAGCGAGTAGTTTGCGCAAAAAAACACTATTGCTGCAAGGCGATACCATTGTGTTGGATACGTTCAGCATTGTAAAAGGAAGTTTTCAGTTTTTACAAGCAACAAGCGACACGACTAATTATATTCTACTTGAAGATGAGGGGATATTAATACGAAAGAAAGGAGTTACAAACCAACATCAGGACTCTGTTAAAATTCTGTTTCGGGTATTTCCGTTTAATTTCACGGAACCAGTTCGAAACAAAGAACGAAGAAGAGCAACAGCTCAAGAGCGAGGAATTTACAATCCGTTTGTATACACACCGGGAAAAAACAATGAAAACCTTCTCAAATTTGAGGGCCTAAATAAGGCGGGTTCAATATCACGAGGCATTTCGGTAGGAAACAATCAAGACCTCTCTGTCAACTCAACCTTAAACTTGCAACTTTCAGGAAAACTGAGTTCCGACATCGATATAAGTGCAGCTATTACAGACGATAATATTCCCATTCAACCCGACGGAAATACGCAGCAACTTCAGGATTTCGATCGGGTATATATTCAATTATCGAATGAGAAATCTAAATTGATTGTAGGTGATTTTCAGATAACACGACCTGAAAGTTATTTCATGAATTTTAACAAGCGATTACAAGGTGGAAGTTTTGAAACACGATTTAAAACAGCATTGCTAGATGAAAAAAAACATCTTCCAGCGAATGTGAAAATAGGCGCCAGTGCAGCAGTTGCTCGAGGGCGTTTTAGCCGAAATCAGATTCAAGGAGTTGAAGGGAATCAGGGGCCTTATCGTTTGCGCGGAACAAACAATGAACAGTTTATTATCATTCTCTCGGGTTCAGAAAAAGTATACATCGACGGGAAACAATTAAAACGAGGACAAGAATACGATTACATTATCGATTACAATTCGGCCGAACTCACCTTTACATCGCGCCGGATTATTACCAAAGATTTGAGAATATTTGTGGAGTTTGAATACTCCGATAAAAATTATGCTCGATCGTTACTCTACTTTAACAACGAAATAGAACAGGGTAAACTTAGTACGCGCATTAATTTGTACACCGAACAAGACAGTCGCAATCAACCTCTGCAACAACAGCTTACTGGAGATCAAAAATCGGTGTTGACAGAGGCCGGCGACAATTTTCAGGATGCGTTAATTAGTTCGGTTGATAGTGTTGGATTTTCACCCGATTTAATTCTTTATACAAAACAAGATACCTTGGTGAATAGTGCGTTATATCAAGAAATTCTTGTTTTTTCCACCAATCCAGAAACTGCTATTTACAAGGCTAGCTTTAGCAATGTTGGCGCAAATAAAGGCGATTACGTTCAGGTGAATAGCGTTGCAAATGGTCGCGTTTTCAAATGGGTAGCGCCAATTGACGGAGTGCCGCAAGGAAGTTATGTAGCCAAAACACAACTTATTCCTCCCACCAAAAAACAGCTAGTGACTTTTGGCGCAGATTATCGTTTCAGCAAAAACTTGAAATTAACTTCAGAGATTGCTTACTCCAATTACGACGTAAATACTTTTTCGAATATTGGCAATAACGACAACGAAGGATACGCATTTAGAATAGCAATAGAAAACTCAAAGAACTTGGGAAAAGATAGTCTACCATGGAAATTAGTGAGCACATTAAGTTATGAGCAGATTGATAAATATTTCAATCCGCTGGAACGCTTCCGAACTGTTGAATTTGATCGTGATTGGAATATCCCCGCATTAGTAAATCAGCAGTCATCCGAATATTTACCCCGAGCCAACATCAATTTAAGCAGAAGTGATATCGGTACCGCGAATTACTTATTTACGGCATTTTTAAAAGGAGACCAATTGCAAGCATCGCAACATGCACTTAACTCCGATTTTAAATTTAAGGGATTTGGATTAAGCTATAATGGGAGTTTAACCGATTCGAAGGGAAATGAAAATAACTCCCTATTTTATCGGCATCGAACATTATTCTCAAAAGATATTCGTTGGATTCAACTGGGTTATAAAGATGAATTCGAACGGAATTTATTGCAAGATTCCAAACAGGATACACTGCGTTTCAATTCTTACACTTTTTTCGATAGACAAGCATTTATTCAAAATGTGGATACTTCGAAGCAAAAATTTAGCGTTTTTTATCGTGTAAGAACAGATGAGGGTGTTTTAAACAAATCATTGAAAGAATATGCATGGGCTGAGAGTTATGGATTTACAGTGGATTTATCGTCAAATGAAAACATTCAGTTTAGAACAAGTACGAGTATTAGGAGGTTGGAAATTCGCGATACTTTATTAAGTAAATTAAAGCCCGAACGTACTTTAGTAAACCGAGTAGAATTGTCAATAAAGGCGTTGAAATCGAGCATACAATCATCTACCTTTTACGAAGCAGGAAGTGGTTTAGAAAGCAGAAAGGAGTTTAGTTATTTAGAGGTTCAACCCGGACAAGGAGTATATGCCTGGACCGATTACAATAGCAATGGAATTAAGGAACTGAATGAATTTGAAATCTCTGCATTTCCTGATCAGGCAAAGTATATTCGGGTTTTTACACCTACAACCGATTTCATTCGCGTATACTCCAATTCAATCAATGAGGCATTTAATTTAAAAGCTCCGAAGAATTGGTCGCAAAGTAAGGGATTGAAGAGATTTGCGGCGCGTATTTCAACACAATCGGCATTGCGTTTCGAGGGAAGAACAACTAATACCAATTTACTAGAAGCATATAATCCATTTCTTGCAGGCATTAATGACAGTAGCTTAATAACATTGAATCAGACATTGCGCAATTCCATCTTCTTCAATAAAAGCGACCCTAAATTTGGATTCGATTTAAACTGGCAAAAGATTGCAACCAAAGCTCTCTTAAACAATGGACTGGAGGCACGAGAAAACAAGTTTAGCAACCATCGTTTCCGATGGAGTCCGGGAAATCGGTTTATTATAAATGGAGAAACCCGCGTAGGAAAAAAAGAAAGTAACACGGCCTTTTATTCAACCCGAAATTATCGCATTCGATATTTTGAAATAGAACCTAAATTCTCCTATCAACCAAACGCTGCATTCCTAATTTCGTTGCTCTACAAGCGAAGTGAAAAAAACAACGACGAAGGACTAGGTGGCGAGAGGGCTATTTCTGAAACCGCAGGACTCGATTTGAAGTACAATGTTGCGAACAAAGGGAGTTTTCAAGCAAATGTGAAATTTATTTTAATCAAATTTGATGGAATTCAAAACACATCCGTTGCATTTGAGATGCAAGAAGGATTAAAAAACGGAAACAACTACACGTGGGGATTGACCTATCAGCGGACACTTTCAAACAACATGCAAATCAATTTTAATTACGATGGAAGGAAGACGGCAGATACGAAAACCATTCACATTGGAGGGGTTCAGGTTAGAGTATTTTTCTGATAAACCACAATTGAATTAAAGAAATTTGGGTTTGTTAGTTGTTTATTGAATTAATCTGACTATTTTGGATGTAAGTGAATGAAATTGACTTATTTTTATCCCCAAATAATGCTTAAAGGAGCAAATCAGCAATGACTTTAAAGAAGCCCAAAGCCAAGTACCCAACTGTTATGTTAGTTGATGACAGTGAGATTGATAATTTTATTAATCAGAAGATGATTGAAGGCTGCAATTTTGCAGATCGCATCTATGTGCATACGAGCAGTAAAAGTGCATTGGAATTTCTTGCAAATTTTGAACGTGCTCATTTGCCGGAAGATTTAATCCCTGAGATTATTTTTCTGGATATCAACATGCCTATCATGGATGGGTTTCAATTTGCGGAAGAATTTGGGAAGTCTTGCCCGAAAATTTACGATAAGATCAAGATTATTTTCTTAACGAGTTCGTTAAACCCTGTTGATCAGAAGCGCGCAATGGCAGTTCGGGGTGTTTATTCATTTTTAAACAAGCCCCTAGGGAAAGATCATTTAGATAAATTATAAAATCACTTTTTCATATTGAAGATCTGTAATAGAAAAATCCCCGGCATTAATGAAATGTCGGGGATTTTTTGTTTTTAATTGTTGAGAATATCAGCGCTTAACAACCTGGCTGAGCGATTTTATAAACGCCTCGTCAATTTTAATGTACTCCAACATTCGATTAGATTTCTGATTGAGTAATTCGAATTTTGAGAATAGCGGGCCAATTTTTTGTTCAACTTGACGTGCAGATGAACTCATTTGAAGCGATAATATTTTGTAGAAGATTAAGGCATTTTCATAACCCATTTCATCATCAAGCTCTCTGATTTTACGGGTAATACTTCGAAGCAAACTTGTTGCGGGATCGTATTTATTAATCATGGAGTAATTAAGAGCAAGAAGCAACTTAATTTCAATCTCAGAGTGTGGGTAATTTTTAAAACTGATGTCGTTAATGAGTCCGTTAAGTATTTGAACCGCCTCTTGATACTTCTTTGCATAAAATGCCGATGTGGCCATGTATTTTGCAAAGTTGATATAATTGGGAATATCATTTTTATCGGGCTCATAATTCGAGAGTACTTTCTGATTCTGCTCGTAAAGTTCCGATTCGGTTCCCAATTCAATGTGACGTTCAATTTTTGAAATGAGGAATTTGGTGGTAAAAGCACAGTGGTTGAATAATAAAAACGACATGAGCTTTTTATCAACTTCATCAAAATACCGACCTTCCTTTTTTGAAAGATTCAACTTATGATAATATTCGAATGCAAGGGCATTGAAAACCAATTGAAGATATTGGTAATTGGTGTCTTTGCTATATGTCGAAAATATCTTCTCCATTTTCGCTAAAACATCCTCAATGGCCTCATCATTTTTAACAGCTTCTTGATTAGGAATATATAAGGCAAACGTAATATCCATAATTGCTTTATAAATCTGTAAGTGATGAGATTCATAAAGGTTGCAGATATGCGACATTTCCTGTTTAATAAGACCAAGATACTCTACCTGCGTTTTGATTCGGGATGTATAATATTCTCCAACCGAACGCATAAAGGTATTCAGAAGATCTTCGGCTTTATCGAGGGCAATGGTGTATGCTAGATGCTTGTTGTATAACTGGGTGTATTCGTAATACTTTGGAGAATTTACATGAAGTTTCTTCAAAGCATTATAGACACTCGATAACTCATAAGGCATATCGTAATTCTGCAATTCCGACTCCAATTTGGTAAGAATTGCAATAGCCGTTTCTCGATGTGTATCGTAAATAAGAGTAGGAATATTTGCGACTTTTCTCAATAAATCGATGATAGGAGTCGACATATTGTTCGTAAGAAAATCTTGAATCTTATCAAACAATCGTGACTTCAGTGTGTAGTAAGCGCTTGTATTAACGCTTAACATCTCCTGAATCTCTTCGTCGTTGTATTTATTCTCCCGATATAATTTCAGGAGTCTAAGATACTTGTCCGCCTTAGTTTCAACAAATTGCTGACACAAATCATTGTACTCTTCCTCTTTGAGCTGCAGGACAATGCTCTTAAACTTGATCATGCTCCCTTTTTGCTGACAATATAGGAGAAATTTTTAATTCGACATTCAATTGTTTTTCAATTTTCATCAACAGTGTTTAAAACACTACCCGGTAAATGTTCGATTATATCCCAAGAACCATCTTCGTTTTGTTTTTCAACTATGTAAAAACCTACGCCATTATTGCCCCATCCTAAATAAGGAGTCCATTCTAATTGAATTGAAACATCCCCAACAGCTTCCGCTTTCAACACTACATTGTCGCTTGCTAATCCTTCTATTCCTAATAACTCACATGCATTGGTTGCCATAATACGGTAGAAATATTTTACGTGGTCAACATCAACTGCTTCGTCAATAAAATAGGTTTGATCTTGTCCAACAGTTGCAACTAGTTCAAATTCTCGATTGTCGATTGAACGATAAACTTTGTATCCATTAACACGATTTCCCATGATTGCAGGACGTGTCCACTCAGTAAGAATGCTGTTATTTTGGACAACTGTAGAACGTGTTGTATTGACTTGTTGATCAACAAAAAGATTTGCAATTGGATCGCTGTAATCAAAATCACTGTTGGAAAACACGTGCGACTGGCCATTAAGAGCTTCCGCTTTCACTTCGTATTTAAAAGAAACGGGACAAAATACAGTGCTATCAATAAATGTTGTGATATTTCCAGAAACAGTTCCCAAATCATCGGTTACATTGCTGTTTTGTTCTGTTCTGAAAACGCGATACTGAGAAACTGTTTTACCAACATAAGGCGTCCAGCTCACCTCGATAGTGTTGTTTAAAAGTGTAGCAACCTCAACATTGATAGTACAATGTTCAATTAAGCTATCTAAAACGATAGCGTAACCGCAACGGTCGATGGTTTGTAATTTATAGCAATAAACATTATCCAATGTGTTCAATCCTGTTTCTGTATACGATAATGTATGTTGATCTAAAATTTGTGCTATTTGCTCAAAAGCACCTGTTTGAATATTGCGACGGAATAAGTTGTATGAACCAAAATCCGTTGCAAGCGTCTCTTCCCATTCAATGAGAACGGAAGATGTATTTTCTACCGTAACACGACCAATTGGTGAAATAGGCGCAGGAAGGGTATCATAAACTTGAATCGCAGCTGGCATTATTAACGAATCGGCACATCCATTTTGATTGGTAACAGTAAGTTCTACAGAGAAAAATCCAGGATTAGAATAAACTGCATTGGGATTTACATCCGTTGAAACAGATCCATTTCCGAAGTTCCAATTATATGTTGGATTTTCGGTTGAAGTTGATGTATTAGTAAAACTGACTGACAAAGGTGAGCAGCCTTCTATAGCATCAATCGACAAACCTGCCACAGGAACGAGTAATGCATTCATCCCTTGAATACTCGCAGTATCGGAACAGCCAAAAGCTGTTGTTGAAACAAGAGTGATGTTAAAAGTTCCTGCGTGTAGATATGTATAAGAAGGTTCAAAAGAAGCACTTGAATTCATATCGCCAAAATTCCAGTTGTATGTTGAAGCACCGGTAGAAAGATTGTTGACAGAGAAAGCAAAAGGAGTACATGCACTTGTGTCGCTTACTGTAAAGTTTGCAACCGGATAAGGATGAACTGCTATTGGAGTAGTAATGGTATAAAACGCACTACATCCAATCGTATCTTGAGAGAAAAGTGTTACAACATAAGTTCCTTCTCCAGCATAACTGAAAGTAGGGTTTTGTTCAGTGCTAGTTGTACCCTCACCAAAGTTCCATTCCCATTCTACAGCACCTTGAGATAAATCGGTGAATTGAATGGAATTACCAATACAAGAAGATATAGAAGAAGCCGAGAATGAAGTCGCAGGACCAAGAACGGTTACATAATTAGTACGAATTAACGTATCTGAACAACCGTTGGCGTTGGTTACAATAAGAGTAATTGTATAAGTTCCCGGAAGGTCATACAATTTAACAGGATTTGGAATTGTTGATTGCGTATTGTCACCAAAATTCCATAACCAAGAAACTGCAGAAGAAGAGCTATCGAAGAATTCAACAACTGAAGGTGCGCAACTGGCAGGAGTTGGTGAAGAGAAATTTGCAATGGGGCCAATTACATTTATCGGCAAAGTGATGTATGATGTGTCGCGGCAGTTACTTGCAGAAGTTACAATAACTGAAGCTTGATACGTTCCATTTTCGGTGTATAAGTGACTTGGGTTAGATCCAACTCCTGTTGACCCATCACCAAAATTCCACTGCCAATCGATGTTCCCATCCATTGAAGCAGTGAATGTAACTGGAAGTGGATTACATGCTCCAATGTATGCAGCCGATGCTTGAGCTTGAAAACGTGCGATTCCAACTTTCGTGATTGTTGAAGTGCATCCAAAAGCTGTTGTAATTTGAAGTGTTACAGAGTCTCCCGGCATACTGGTAAAGTTCATTGTCGGGTTTTGTTCGG
>Ga0315907_10006952_pt1 | contig 11881 bp, 10 predicted proteins | sample LakEriMetagenome_3_FD_203525 | JGI IMG/M metagenome (GOLD analysis project Ga0315907, IMG submission 203525) | Freshwater fungal communities from buoy surface, Lake Erie, Ohio, United States - Buoy 12 MA123 | ecosystem: Environmental > Aquatic > Freshwater > Lake > Lake biofilm | place: USA...
AACCGAGTTTGTTGGACCTAGTAAAAATGACGTCGCCGAAGTCAAAAGTAGCGTGGGCGCTGCAAAAATTGTAATTTACAATTTTCCACATTATGAGAGGCCTGCAGATTATTCGTGTAATAACCGTGTAATTAATATTTTAGGTTAAATTTCACTTGCAAGTCATTGAATTTAAATGACTTTTTTGAAGAAATTTTTGGGGTGTGTTTATTGCCGCGGACTTAACAGTCCGGCGCTCTACCGACTGAGCTATCGAGGAATAAATCGGTTTCCAGAAGAATTCTTACAAATGAAGGTCAAAGTAGTTGGCTTGTTTTTGCAGAAAACAACAGCTCGGTATTGTAGCAAAAATTTCACATGGGCTTGAGTTTGGGCCTGCCCAATCACAGGTTGAGGTAATCGCACTCCACGCCTCACTACGCCAATTCGCGGCAGAGGTGATCGAATTCATTGAGGCTGGATGTCATCACCCATCAGTTTCTGCACAGGTCATGCAACACCTTCAGATGACAAATACATCAAATGCCCAGGATCACGCCTCATCCTCGGTGCCAAAGAGATTGAAGTTTTTTTGCATGAACAGCGCTTTCGCTCGTTTTCTGGCGCGCAAAATCAACACCTCTGCCATCGGCATACCGTTGGCTGTTTTCTCCAACAGCAAGACCTGAGCAGATTTTTCACTGGGTCAATACACCATGACCCTTGACTGAGCTTAGACAAAAATTCGGGCACTCACCAAGAAAAGCAAGTTGCGACGGATTCAGATACTCAGCTGGGTCATTCTGCGCAGCGAGCTTGAATGAAGCGGATATTGAAATCACTCATAACTTACTGCAACATCAAACCCGTGGATTTTCAGCAATGCATGTTGCTTGGCCTGAGCCAAGTCATAGGCCACCATTTCTTTGCACATTTCTTGGACCGTGATTTCAGGTACCCATCCAAGTTTTGCTTTGGCCTTTGATGGATCGCCCAAAAGGGTTTCCACCTCAGTAGGACGGAAGTAGCGAGGATCAATTTTGACCACCACGTCACCCACTTTGAGGCCGGGGGCTTTGTCGCCATGAATGGCAATCACTGTAGCGGCCTCGTTGACGCCTTGGCCTTCAAACTTCAGAGTGACGCCCAACTCTTCGGCGCTCCATTGAATAAACTGCCGAACACTGTATTGCACGCCTGTAGCAATGACAAAGTCATCCGCCTTTTCTTGCTGCAACATCATCCATTGCATGCGGACATAGTCTTTGGCGTGTCCCCAATCGCGCAAGGCATCCATATTGCCCATGTATAAGCACTGCTCTAGGCCTTGCGCAATGTTTGCCAAGCCGCGAGTTATTTTGCGGGTGACAAAAGTCTCGCCGCGGCGCGGACTTTCGTGGTTAAACAAAATACCATTACATGCGTACATACCATAGGCTTCGCGGTAGTTCACAACAATCCAATAGGCGTACATCTTGGCAACGGCGTAGGGGCTGCGTGGATAGAAAGGTGTGGTTTCTTTTTGCGGTACCTCTTGTACCAAACCAAACAACTCAGAGGTACTGGCTTGGTAAAAACGGGTTTTCTTCTCAAGGCCCAAGATACGTATGGCTTCCAGCAAGCGCAGGGTGCCAATACCGTCTACGTCGGCGGTGTATTCGGGGGACTCGAATGACACAGCCACATGGCTTTGGGCACCTAGGTTATATATTTCGTCCGGCTGCGTTTCTTGCACGATTCGAATCAGGTTGCTGGTGTCACTCAAATCGCCATAGTGAAGCTTGAAATTGGCATGCTCAATGTGCGGGTCTTGGTAGATGTGGTCAACACGCTGCGTGTTGAACAGTGAAGAACGCCGCTTGATGCCGTGAACGACATAGCCTTTTTCCAATAAAAATTCAGCCAGGTACGAGCCGTCTTGACCAGTGACACCCGTGATAAGTGCAACTTTAGGTTGGATACTGTTTGTCATTGTTTGATTACGAAATCCTGATAGGCCAAAGCAAGGCCTTGATTTAAATTCACTCGGGCGTTCCAGCCTAAGGCTTTGAGGCGCGAGCTGTCCATCCATTTACGCGGTGCACCGTCTGATTTTGATGCGTCGAATTCAAGGTCGCCCATGTAGCCCACTGTTTTGGCTATAGCCTGCGCAACTTCTGCAATTGTCACGTCCGAGCCAAAGCCCACATTGATATGGCTTTGCATAGGTGTGGTGTGCTGGACATAAGTGGTTTTGGGCAACTCCATAACATGCACGCTGGCAGCCGCCATATCGTCCACATACAAAAACTCGCGGCGCGGTGTGCCTGTACCCCAAATGACCACACGAGACGCATTGGCCAGCTTGGCCTCGTGAAAACGGCGAATCAATGCTGGAATGACGTGGCTGTTTTCTGGGTGGTAGTTGTCGCCTGGGCCATACAAGTTGGTAGGCATGACGCTGCGAAAGTCTACGCCGTGACTGGTACCGTATTGGCGGTTGTAACTTTCGCACAGCTTGATGCCTGCAATTTTGGCAATCGCGTACGGCTCATTCGTGGGCTCAAGCGTGCCAGTGAGCAACGCGTCTTCACCCATGGGCTGCTGCGCCAAACGTGGGTATATGCAACTGGAGCCCAAGAAGAGTAGCTTTTGCACACCATATCTAAATGCGGCCTCAATGACGTTGGCTTGGATCATCAGGTTTTCGTAGATGAATTCGGCTGGGAAGGTGTTGTTGGCATGAATTCCTCCCACTTTGGCAGCAGCAAGGTACACCTGTGTGGGTTTTTCTTGGGCAAAAAACGCTTGCACTGCCAACTGATTGGTCAGGTCTAGCTCAGAATGCGTGCGGGTAAGAATGGCGGTTGGATCCACACCCCGCTCCAGCAGCTGCCGAACGATGGCCGAACCCACCATGCCTCGGTGGCCAGCCACATAGATTTTTTGGCCTGTCATTTGCGGTTTGAACGCCCGTAGGTGTCTTCATAACGAACTATGTCGTCTTCACCCAAATAACTGCCAGACTGCACTTCGATAATTTCCAACGGAATGCTGCCGGGGTTTACCAATCGATGCACCTCACCCAAGGGTATGTAGGTGGACTGGTTTTCGGTCAACAACAGCACCTTATCGCCGTTGGTGATTTCAGCCGTGCCTTTGACCACAATCCAATGCTCGGCGCGGTGGTGGTGTTTTTGCAAACTCAATGACGCACCGGGCTTGACCATGATGCGTTTGACCTTGAAGCGCTCAGCTTCATCAATGCTGTCGTACCAGCCCCAAGGGCGGTGCACTTTGCGATGAAGTGTGTGTTCTTCACGCCCACTTTTTTGCAAGGCAGCCACGATATGTTTGACATCTTGACCGCGGGTTTTGTCGGCCACCATCACAGCGTCTGGTGTTTCAATCACCACCAAGTCGCGCACACCCACCAAGGTGACCAATCGGCTGGTGGCTTGCACCAATGTGTTGTGGCTGTCATTGAGCAACACATCACCCACATGGGCATTGCCTTGGGCGTCTTTGGGCAACACGCCCCAAACAGCGTCCCAAGCACCCAAATCGCTCCAGCCTGCATCAAGCGCAACCATATGGATCGCAAATTGACTGCCGGGGCAATGCTCCATCACTGCATAGTCAATCGACTCAGAGGGCGTGGCAGCAAACTCATCTTTTCCAGGACGCACAAACTTTGCATCGCTGGTTTTGGTCTGCCAAGCAACTTGGGTGGCATTGGCGATATCTGGGCGAAACTCTTTCAAAGCCTTGAGCCAAACAGACGCTTTGAGTACAAACATGCCCGCATTCCAGTAGTAACCACCCTCTGCCAAGTAGCGTTGGGCGATTTCACTGTCGGGCTTTTCTACAAATTTCTCAACTTGGGCTAACGAGCCTTGGGGCTCGCTTGAAAGGGCTTTGATGTAGCCATAGCCTGTTTCTGGTCGATCTGGTTGTATACCCAAAATAACGATGCCATCGGCCTCAGCGTTCTTGATGGCTTGGTGCATAGCCGAAGTGAATGCCTCTGGTTTTGTCACGGTCTGATCTGCAGGTGTGACCACCAAGATGGGGTCTTGACCTTGCTCAATGGCATGCAATGCAGCCAAGGTCAAAGCGGGTGCGGTGTTGCGGCCCACAGGCTCTAGCAGTGCGGCCCCCAAACCGATGCCAGCTTCACGCAATTGCTCCTGCGCCAAAAAGCGATGGTCTTCGTGGCAGATGATGATGGGCTCTGACACCACATCGCCCAGCCCTCCCAACACACTCAAGCGCTTGGCGGCCTGCTGAAACAAGCTGTCTGCCCCCGTTAAGCAGAGGAATTGTTTTGGAAAACCCGAGCGCGATAAAGGCCACAACCGGGTGCCAGAGCCGCCGCAAAGAATGACAGGTTGAATGATCGCCATGTCAAGAAGCCTTCAATGAGTCTGGCTTGCCAGCCTGTTGAACGTCTTGATGCAAAGACTCGATCTCTGCCTTCAAGGCCTCGTACTCTTGCATCTTGCGATCCAGAAAACGGCTGGTCAGCGCCAGTCTTTCGGCAATGCCTTGCGGGGTGAGCAGGTAGACATACTTAAACTTGTTCTTGCTGTTTTGGAAGTTTTGCATCTTCACCCAGCCCTTGTCCATCAGGGCTTTAAGGCAATAGTTCAAACCACCGACACTCACACCCAGCTTTTCAGCCAACTCGCGCTGGGTGAGGTCTGGGTTCTCTTGCAGGATGCGCATCACCCTGAAATAGGTGTCCTCTTGAATTTGGGCTTGTCGGCTTGTCATGATGTAGCACTAATTAATAAACTTCATTTCCATTCGGCCGAGCTACCGCAATTCTGATGCACTTTAATTGTGTGTATTCAGCAGCCCCGAAGTCTTGAACTTCCGTCCAAAGTTGAACTAGTTTATCGAAAAATCAACGTTTGTTCAACGTCAAACAAGAAATATTTCACAAAAATGCTTAAAAAACTTTCGGATGAATGCACTTAGGCAAACTGGATTTGCTCAAACAGAATGTGGCTAAGTTTTTGACGACGTGCAAAATTTGGGCTACTGCCCTTAAGTTGCTTAATGGTGATCTATTTCAATGCGCTCAAAACTGATTCAGTACTACGGACGCTTCTTGAAAAACAGCCTCAAAGGAAGTTAACGATGGAACATAGCCAAACCTATCAGCATGCTTGTTTAAAGAGTAGTAATACGGCTTAGCCCCGGTCGCATTAACACCGACACCCGTTTGAATGGTCTCATACTGCAAACCAAAATTCTCTTGCATCGCTGCCAGCAGAGTTGGCTTGTCGATCGGTGCTTTGCTATAGGCATCCACAACTGCATTGACAGCTGGCGCAAAAAGTATAGAGTTGATCAGACTGTAAAAATCCGAAGGGTGAATAAAGTCACGCACGATGTAGTCGGATGAAGTCATCAACACCGTTTTGTCACGAATAGCGCGCATAATATCTGTCATCAAAAATCGGGCTTCAATATCCTGCGTGCGGCTGAAATAATTAAAGACCCGGATATCAACAATCGGCAGATGTTGCAGTGAGCGGTGACGGCATTCGGCGTGCAGTTTGGCGACGGCGTACCAGTCCTGTGGCTGCAGGTTATTGATTGAGATGACAGCCTGGGAGTTGACGTTCACCGGTTCATCAAAGCATGAGCCATAGGCGGCACCGCTGCTTAAAAAGATGTAGCGGCAATTGGAATGCTGACGCACATAGTCCAAGGCCATCTCGTCGTATTTCAGCGTTACATCAAAAATCGATGCCCCTATCGCAGCCGCCTGGGCTGGATTGCCCAAACCGACGAAATTGAGGATGGCGTCAAAACGCTCGTCCGCACTGAAGGCTGTGAAGTCGTCGAAAGCGTATCGCTGGGACAAGCCAAAGTTGCTCAGCCACTCCGTCACAACTTCCGGACGCCTGGCGTAGAGCACCAATTCATGGCTGGTTTGCTTACAGAAGGAGAGCACCAGATCTTTGGCGATTAGGCTGGTGGCACCGAGGATAGCTATGCGCATGACTCAGTTAGCGATGAGTAAATCACGAATTTGTTGCTCAATGGCCAAACGATCCAATTTGTGTTCTTTCAGCAAATACTCATAGGTGCCGCAGTAATGCGAGAACCGGTCACGAACGCCAACTCTCAATATGCGTACAGGGGCAAATTCAGATGCGATCTCAGTAATGACAGAGCCCAAGCCGCCCATCACAGAGTGCTCTTCAAGAACCACAATCAGCCGACTATGCTCACAGATCGCCGTGACCTGCTTGCTATCAATCGGTTTGATGTAAGGTGCACTCCAAACGGCTGCATCAGGGTAGGACCCAGTTGCAATATCCATCGCCGTACGAACCAGAGATCCAGTCGCAATGAAGGCAATATCGCCAGCTATTCCAGGCTTGGCTTGCAACAGACTGCCAACTTTCGCCTGTGGCACTGCCGCATGAACATCGCCACGGTCGGATTTACCCATGCGCAAATAGACCGGGGCATTCGATTGGTAGGCCATTTCCATACATGCGGTCACTTCAAAACGATCTGCTGGTGAATAGACCGACAAATTGGGGATCACTCGCGTACAGGCAATGTCTTCCGTCGATTGGTGGCTGGTGCCGAGGTGGCTATACACAAATCCTGCCCCATCCCCAATCAAAATCACGGGCAGATTGTCATGGGCAACATCGAGTTTGACCTGCTCAACGACGCGCACAGGGATGAATGCACTCAGGCCATAAACAAACGGTCTGAAGCCAGCCCGCGCCAGGCCCGCCGCCATCCCCACCATATTTTGCTCGGCAATGCCGGCATTGATGTATTGCGCTGGGCATTCTCTGCGGAAGTCATCAAACAAGGCATAGCCATGATCCCCCGTCAGCAACAAAACGTTGGGGTCGGCCTTGGCCAGTCTGACCAGCGCTTCGGAAAAGGCGGCTCTCATTTTTTGCTCCCGCTCACAGCGGACAAGGCTTGTGCGTAGGTTTCAGGATCAAGCCGCGTGTAGTGCCACATGTTGTTGTTTTCCATAAAGGGCACGCCCTTGCCTTTGATGGTTTTGGCGATGAGTGCTTTGGGTGCGGTCGACTCATTGGCCCAGAGCTTGGCAATCGCGCGGTCTATAGCCGGCTCATCATGGCCATCGATAGACATGACTTCAAAACCAAAACTCTCAAACTTGGATTGAATCGAGCCGAGTTTGAGCACATCCTGTGTTTGGCCCATGGCCTGAAAGCCGTTTTCGTCCACGATCACCATGAAATTCTTGAGTTCATGGTGAGCCGCAAATAAAGCGCCCTCCCAAATTGGGCCTTCGTTGATTTCGCCATCACCGACCAGTGCATAGATTTTCTGGTCAGTTCCGCGCAGCTTGGCCCCCATAGCCATGCCCACTCCGACCGAAAAGCCATGCCCCAGCGAACCAGATGTGACCTCTAGCCCGGGAATGCGTGAGTCTGACAAGCCTTTCAGGTCGCTGCCATCGGCAAAGTAGCCTGAGAACGCCTCGTCTTTAAGCCAACCGAGTTCGCGCATGCATGCGTACTGGGCCATAACGCCATGGCCCTTGCTAAGCACAAAATAATCACGGCCTTTATCTAACGGGTCATTGCTTGGGTAGCGCAGATGACTTCGGTACAACACCGCCAGCAGTTCAATGATAGAGAAAGCACAACCGATATGTACGGTAGAACCCACATAAGCCATATCAAGTACGGTCTTGCGCAGCATTTTGGTGTCGAAGCTTGGGGTTGGAGCAGTCATCGCAACTTGCACCTAAAAGCTCACACCGAGATAGCTCTCGATTTTTCTGGCGGCAAACTCCAGCATCTCGCGCGTCAATGCCGGTTGCACGCCAATCCAGAAGGTGTTGTTCATCACAATGTCGGTATTCGTCAGGTCGCCACTGATGCGGTAATGGGCACCTTGCATGTAAGGCTGGCTGGTCAGATTGCCTGCAAACAACAGGCGTGTACCTACTTTATTTTGATCCAAGTAGGTGAGTAAATCCAACCTGGTCACCGGGCAATTTTCTTTCAGCGTTATGGGAAAACCAAACCACGATGGGTCGGAGTGCTCGGTAGGTTCAGGCAGGTGTACAAACTCTTCGCAGTCTTTCAAGCGTTCTTTCAAAAAGGCAAAGTTGTCTTTACGGGCTTGTATAAAGGCAGGCGCTTTATCCAACTGGGCCAGGCCACAGGCCGCTTGCATATCCGTTATTTTCAGGTTGTAGCCAAGGTGGCTGTAGGTGTACTTGTGGTCATAGCCTTCGGGCAGGTTGCCAAGCTTTTGACAAAAGCGCTTGCCACAGGTGTTGTCTTTGCCAGGGGCGCAATAGCAGTCGCGACCCCAGTCGCGAAAGCTTTCGGCAATGGTTTTAAGTTCATCGTTGCTGGTGAACACGGCCCCGCCCTCCCCCATCGTGATGTGGTGAGCTGGGTAAAAACTCAGCGTACCTATGTCCCCAAAGGTACCGACCATTTGGCCACGATAGGTGGTGCCTAGGGCATCGCAACAGTCTTCTACCAACCATAGTTTGTACTTTTTGCAAAGTGCAGTGACCACATCCAGGTTGAACGGGTTGCCTAGGCTGTGCGCCAACATGATGGCCTTGGTTTTGGGACCAATGGCGGCTTCAATTTTTGAAGCGTCAATGTTGTGGTTCACAGCGTCCACATCGACAAAAACAGGAACGGCACCAAATTGCAATATCGGATTCACCGTGGTGGGAAAGCCTGCAGCCACACCAATGATTTCATCACCCTTTTGGATAGCACGCTCGCCCAGTTTGGGGGATGTGAGGGTGCTGAAGGCCACCAAATTGGCAGACGAGCCGGAGTTAACGGTAATGAGGTGTTTGATGCCGATGAAGGCTGCTAGCTTTTTCTCAAACTCTGCGTTAAAGCGGCCCGTGGTAAGCCAGCCGTCCAAAGACGCCTCAACCATGTTTTTGAGTTCTTCAGCACCCAAGACTTTTCCCGAAGGAGGTACAGCTGTTAAGCCAGGAAGAAAGGGGTGAGAAGCCAAGGCGATGCCGGCGTACTCTCCAACGAGTTGGGAGATTTGCTCACGCAGGGCTTTGGTCCTTGCATTTTCCATTTGAATATTGAAATTTGGGTGGAAGGTTATTGGGTGAGGGCTTGATAGTCGTGCAACTGAGCAAGCGTCAACTGACGCATGTTCGCGCCTGCTTGGCGCTGCTTGGACCAGTCGATGATGAGTGCGAGTGTGTCTTTGAGACGCAAGGCAGGGTGCCAATCAAGAAGGCTGCGGGCTTTGGATATATCGAGTTTGAGGTAGTGTGCTTCGTGCGGGTGATCGGCCGTGTCCACTTGCCATTGCGCATCGACCCCCCACAGCGCGGCCATTTGTTCGACGATCCAGCCAACCGGTTTGGCATCTTCGTCATTGGGGCCAAAGTTCCAGCCTTCCGCAAAAATGGGGCCGCGCTCAAACAATTCCTCCGCCAACATGAGGTAGCCACGCAAAGGCTCCATCACATGTTGCCAAGGGCGAATGGCATGCGGGTTGCGGATTTCAACTTTTTTGCCCTGTTCAAAGGCGGTCAAGATGTCGGGAACCAGCCTGTCTTGCGCCCAGTCACCACCGCCAATGACGTTGCCGGCGCGCACAGTTGCCAAGGCAACCCCGTGCTGCTCGTAATTGATGGCGTTAAAAAACGATGAACGATAGGCCGCGCTGACCAGTTCGGCACAGCCTTTGCTGTTGCTGTATGGGTCAAACCCGCCCATGGGCTCGTTCTCCCGATAACCCCAAACCCACTCGCGGTTTTCGTAGCATTTGTCGGTGGTGATGTTAACCACGGCCTTCACACCTGGGGTGTTGCGCACGGCCTCCAGCACATGAACTGTGCCCATGACATTGGTGGCGTAGGTCTCAACCGGGTTTTGGTAGGAGCAGCGAACCAGCGGTTGCGCCGCCATGTGGATAACGATCTCGGGCTTGTGTTTGGCGAAGACAGCTTGCAAATTGGCCAGGTCGCGGATGTCGCCGATGACACTGGTCATGCCCTGGGCAACATCTGCGATCTCGAACAAGCTGGGGTTGGTTGATGGAGCCAATGCGTAGCCAGTGACCTGTGCACCCAGGGACTGCAGCCACAAACTGAGCCAACTGCCTTTGAAACCGGTATGACCGGTGAGTAAAACCCGCTTGCCCTGCCAAAACCCTGGATTCATGACCAGACCTTCCAAGGCGCCTGGCCAGATTGCCACAACTCTTCCAAGTGAATTTTGTCTCTCAGCGTGTCCATCGGCTGCCAAAATCCGTGGTGTTGATAGGCTACCAAATGACCTTCTTTCGCCAGGCGCTCCAATGGCTCGCGCTCCCAGATGGTGCTGTCATCTCCAATCATATCGATGACTTTGGGGGACAGAACAAAGTAGCCACCGTTGATCATGGCACCGTCACCTTTGGGCTTCTCCTTAAAGCTGTTGACTTTGCTGCCGTTCATATCCAAGGCACCAAAGCGCCCCGGCGGAATGGTCGCCGTGAGAGTGGCTTTGACTTTTTGCGCTTTGTGGAAGGCAACCAGTTCAGTGATGTTGATGTCCCCCACGCCGTCGCCATAGGTAAAGCAAAAGGCCTCTTCGTCTTGTAAGTAGCCAGCCACGCGTTTTAAACGACCACCGGTCATGGTGTTTTCACCGGTATCGACCAAAGTGACGCGCCAAGGCTCAGCATTGCGTTGATGCACTTCCATGCAGTTAGTGACCATGTCAAAAGTAACATCTGACATGTGCAAGAAGTAGTTGGCAAAGTACTCTTTGATGACGTATCCCTTGTAGCCACAGCAGATGACAAAGTCGTTGATGCCATGGTGAGAATAAGTCTTCAAGATGTGCCACAAAATCGGCTTACCGCCAATCTCCACCATTGGCTTGGGGCGCGTGGCAGTGTCTTCGCTCAGGCGAGTGCCTAAACCGCCAGCCAAAATAACTGCTTTCATGTTCTTTTCTTCAAGTGTATGAAGTGTTTGGCGGCATTTTCAAACATGGGCTTTCTTTTAGATCAGTGATAAATAAATGCAACCTAAGAAAAGTGATTTTATCACCATGTCGAAAGAAAGCTACCGATGTGCCGATACACCGTCAATTGTGCATTCAGCTGGTCGTCATAATGAAACGAAAAGCAGATTAAAGATCTAGTCCAACTGCAAATTCAACCCCTTCGCCGTCGCCGCCCAAATGCGGTCTTGCTCTTGTAAAAACTTCACGAATTGCTCTGGCATCAATGGGTCGGCTTGGATACCCAGGTTGTCGAACTTCTCCACCACAGTTTTGTCCCTCAGCATGTTGGTCGCAAGCTCGTTCAAGCGCTTGGTGATGGCGGGTGGCAAACCTGCGGGGCCAAAAAAGCCAAACCAGCCTTGGGCGACAAAACCGGGATAGCCTGACTCAGACACGGTTGGGATGTTGCCGAGGATGGGCACGCGTTTAGACCCCGTGGTGGCCAGCACTTTCAAGCGTCCACTGTTGTAGTTGGCCACCGTGTTGGTGAGCGAGCTTTCAAAGGACAAATCCACCACACCAGAGAGCAAATCCTGCATGGCCGGTGCCGCGCCCTTGTAAGGGATGTGCACCATCCCAATGCCTGCGTCAAACGACAGCTTTTCAGCGATCAAGTGTGGCAAGGACCCCAGGCCTACGCTGGCGTAGGTCACTTTGCCAGGTTGGGCTTTGGCGGCCTTGACCAAATCTTGCAACGAGTTGTATGGCGTCTTGATACCAGCCAAGACAGCACCAGGGGTGTTGACGATGTTGGTGATGGGGGTGAAGTCTTTGCTGGGCACAAAACTCAAGGACTTGTGGATGTGCGGCCCGATCGACATGGCACTGACCGTCATCACGCCCAGGGTGTAGCCATCGGGCTGCGCTTTGGCCAGTGCAGCCGTACCAATATTGCCACCCGC